>PDWI01010255.1_pt1 | contig 12028 bp, 9 predicted proteins | sample 1430891 | NCBI WGS metagenome assembly PDWI01 (sample SAMN01162508, study PRJNA174530) | Oral metagenome, whole genome shotgun sequencing project. | biome: Marine environment; feature: Marine mammal; material: Swab sample of the gingival sulcus; isolation source: swab sample of gingival sulcus...
AAAGGCGTTCTCTTATTGATTTATTGAAGCCTCCTGACAGGCAACCAACTGTTTCTCCTCAACTTTTGTTGTGGAGGCAACTATGAGACACCACTGAATCTGGATGGACATTCGGAAGTTCGCTCATCAAGATATCAGCAGATTGCAGCCAGACCTGGTGTTAGTGTTCATTATGCGTATCCGGGTTTACAAAGAATCGTTGAAAATATCGGGGTTGGCCATAAGTCTAAAATAGCTATTCTTTTTGATTCTGATACCTTGCAAAATCTGGCAAGTGGAGATGAAGAGCCATTCCTGCCTTTTTTAAAGAGCTGCCAGAGCCAGATCCCCGTTACAGGACAGGGAAAGATAGATGGGGAAATACGAAGAACGCTGTATGAGTTGATGAGCTGTCCATACAGCGGCAAAACCCGTGCCCTCTACGTAGAAGGCAAAGCAATGGAGGTCTTTGCCTGCGAACTTGAACACATACGGGGAAAAGACGCACCTGCTCCCAGACAAACCCGGCTCTGTGCAACAGACAAAGAACGGATACATTATGCCGCCGAGCTTCTTATACTTGACCTCCTTCATCCACCTAATCTTACCGAGCTTGCCGGCAAGGTTGGAATGAGCAGAAGCAGGTTTTACATAAATTTCAAGAATGTTTTCGGCCACTCTCCTATGGATTATCTCCGCACTCATCGCCTGCAGTTTGCCAGACAACTTTTGCGACAGGGAAGCCATAATGTTTCCGAGGCCGCTTTTGCCGCAGGTTTTACAAATTTAAGCTATTTTTCCAAGGCGTTTACTGCTGAATTTGGCCTCTCTCCTCGGCAGATACGTTAAGTTTTTTTGCCACACGTTCAGTTCCTCTTCTTCAACGTCTGGACTCCAGCGCTAAAATTCTGGACGCTGGTGTCAGCGTCCTTGCTCTCTTTCATCTATAATAGACACGCAGATAAAAATAATTCTCAATTGAGAGATCTTATCCTCTTCGGCAGGCATACCTGAGGAGCTGTTATGTCAAAAAATGATCATGCAGGTGCTGCTGCTGATTTTTCACAAAAATGGATGGTACTTTTCGCGGTAATGACCGGTGGCTTTATGGTCTCGGTGGATGGGAGTGTTGTCAATCTTATCCTGCCGACCCTCGTTACTGACCTGCACACCTCCTTTACCGTTGTTCAGTGGGTGATAATCAGCTATCTGCTGGTAATTACCTCTCTGGTCATGATCATGGGCCGCTTGGGCGATCTGCGTGGGAAAAAAGGCATTTACCTCTCTGGATTTATACTCTTTACCTTTGGCTCGCTACTCTGCGGTTTTGCTGGAACGATCTGGTGGTTGCTTGTTTTCAGGATTATCCAGGGGATTGGTGGGGCGATGGTTCTGGCTCTTGGGTTTGCCATCGTTACCGAGGCCTTCCCCGCTGCGGAGCGTGGTAAGGCCATGGGAATATTGGCATCGGTTGTAACCTTAGGCCTGGTGACAGGACCGGTTGTCGGCGGAATCCTTGTAGATATATTGTCCTGGCACTGGATTTTTTTTATCAATCTGCCACTGGGTCTATGTGGAATCTATATGGTTAATACCTATGTGGTTTCCGCCATTTCTCCTGAACAAAAAGGTTTTGATCTGGCCGGTGCAATACTCTTTTTTCTCTCGATGCTCAGTATTGTTATTGGTCTTACATTAGGGAAGAATAACGGCTTTATCTCATTATGGCCGATAGCTTGTTTCATAGGCTTTCTTGTTTGTGGTCAGGTCTTTTTATTTACCGAGAAACGGGTATCTTCTCCCATTATTGAACTTGGTTTGTTCAAGGACATATCGTTAACCGCCAATCTTCTGGTTATGTTCCTCTTTTATTTTGTCATTGGCGGTTTTTTTATCCTCGCACCATTTTTCTTCCAGAATATTCTGGGATTAACACCAAACCGGATTGGCATCCTTTTTGGCGCCATGTCGATGGCGATGGTCTTTCTTTCACCCTTTTCCGGTATGTTGTCTGACAGAATGGGAACAACGACCATCATTGGCGTTTCTCTTCTTATTCTTTTGACGACCTGTGTTGTTTTCTGGAGATACCTGGGTGCTGAACCGAGCGGATTTGCCTGTTTTATCGGCATGGTATTGGTCGGTACAGCTATGGGGTTATATATGTCTCCCAGCCACAGCGCTGTTATGGGTATTGTGCCCCAAAAGTATCTTGGAATTGCCTCCAGCCTTCTCATTCTATGTAGAACATTGGGGCAAATGGTTGGGGTCGCATTTTGGAGTGTTGTCTGGGTGCTCAAGACAGAGCTTCACAGCACTGCTTCTTTTGTGCACATAACAGAGGCGTCTGTCGAGGCTCGTATTAATGGATTGCAGGATCTCTCCATTCTGATGGCTGCTCTGATTGGAGCTGCCTTTATAGTTGTATCACTGGCGACAGTAAAAAATAAAAAAAATTAGGCGGTTCAACAAAAAAACAAAACAGATAAAAAATCCGAGCTACAACTCTTCAGAGGTAAAACTGACGGCCTGAGCGATATCCTCGATCCCAAAGCAGAGCATAAACAGACGGTCAACCCCCAGGGCGATGCCGGCGGCCGTGCCGATCCCGGGCAAGGCGTTTAAAAATCTATCGGGCATCGAAAAGGTCTCCCCTCGTTGTTCTCTGATACTGGCTATCTCTTCGTGAAAACGCTGGCGCTGCTCGTCGGCATCGGTGAGCTCGGAGAAACCGTTTGCGATCTCAACACCGGAAATATACAGCTCGAATCGTTCGGCAAGCTCGGGGCGTTGGGTCTTTTTTCGGGCAAGCGAGGCAAGAGACGCCGGATAGTCGACGAGAAAACATGGCTGGGCTTTGCCAAGCTGCGGCTCGACATGATGCACCAGCAACGCATCAAAGAGATCCTCTTTGAGGGCCGCATCAAGGCTTACCGGACAAAACCGGGCAAAGGCCTCATGCACCGATATACGCGGCCAGGGCGGGAACAGATCGACCCCGGAAAAAAGAGAACTCTGCTCAACCGTATATTCTTTTTTCAACCGCTGAAAAAGGTGGTTGAGCAGATCCTGGCAATCATCCATCAGGGCATTATAGTCGCTGTCCCGACGATACCATTCGAGCATAGTGAACTCTTCGAGATGACGCTGGCCCTGCTCATTTTTCCTGAAACAGTGGCATATCTGGAAGATATTCTGGCAGCCTCTGGCAAGCAGCATCTTCATCGCCAATTCGGGCGAGGTCTGTAAAAAGGTATCCCCGCAGCGCAGGGGTTCGATATGGCGCTCGGGGATACTGACGAGATGGCGTATCGGGGTATCGACTTCAAGAAAACCCTGCTCAAAAAAAAAGACCGCAGAGCCTGAAGAAACAGGCTTCTCCACCGCAAACCATCGACTGTCAACACGGTCTTATTCCTTGACTCTGGTGACGTACTGACCGGTTCTGGTATCGATCTGGATCTTGTCTCCCTCTTCGATAAAGGGCGGAACCTGCAGTTCATATCCGGTTTCCACCGTTACCGGCTTGGTGTCATTGCCAGAGGTATCTCCCTTTGCCCAGGGGTCGGCCCGAACCACTTCAAGGTTGACAAAGATCGGCAGGGTAATGTCTATGGCCTGGCCTTCGAAAAACAGCATCTCGACATCCATATTATCGACAAGATAATTTTTGTTATCTGCCAGCTGTTCAGCGGTCAAAAAGATCTGTTCGTAATTTTCGCTGTCCATAAAGTGGAATTCGTCGTTCTGGCTGTAGAGATATTGCATTTTACGCTCTTCCAGATCGGGTTTTTCAAACTTGTCATTCGAGCGGTAGGTCTGCACGAGCTGGTTGCCGGAGATCATATTGCGCATCTTGCACCGATACAGGGCCTGGCCCTTACCCGGCTTTGAAAATTCGAACTCCGTTACAATATAGGGGCTCCCATCGATAAGAACCTTTAAACCTTTACGCAAATCTGAAGAACTGAACATCCGACAACTCCATTGTATATGCTGGCCCGATCGACAGGCCCTTCACAGTAAGGCAGGATCTCCCTGCCCCCATTCGCAGCCGACCAGAATCAAGAAAGGAAAAGAATTCATCTCTTGACAACATAAATGATCTGGCGACAGCAAACATTACGAGGTATGATGCAAGGCAAAACAACGCGCACGGCGCCAAAACCATAGTTCTTCAGTATACCTGGCTCTTGTGCAAAAAAGCAACCATTATTGGCAGCATATAGGCTGTACAGCTCCGAACAACAGGGGTATCTTCAAACAGCAAACACGGCAATGTTCACCATCGGGATTCTCTCTGACACACATCTGCAGGCAGCGGATTCGTACTTTAAAAAGATATGCCGGCAGAGGCTGGGAGGCTGTGATGCCATCGTCCATGCGGGTGATCTTATCGATATATCGGTTCTGGATGTGTTTTGCGAAAAAGAGGTCTACGCGGTGCATGGCAACTCCTGTAACGCCCGTACCCGTGCCATCCTGCCCGAACGCAGGGTGTTCGAAATCCTCGGGTATACAATAGCCCTCTGCCATGGAACCGGGCCACGGCACAATATTGAGGATCGAGTGTTCTCGATGTTTCCGGATGCAGACTGCATCGTCTACGGCCATAGCCACCAGGCCGCCTGCAACAGATATGGTTCGTGCCTTCTCGTCAACCCCGGCAGTTTTCAGGCGACCTCAAGATACGGGCATCCGGGCAGCTATGCGCTCCTGCGTATCGACGGCACAGGCCTTCACAGCAGTCTGCACAGCCTCGCGGAGGATTGATGAAAAACCTTTGGACTCCCTGGCGTATGGAACATGTTCTGGGCAAGGCCCCCAAGACAGCGCACTGCCTGTTTGAACCGCCAGGCGACGGGCGCTCGAGTAAGGCCGATCTCCTGCTCTACCGCGATAGGCAAGCGGTTGTACTGCTCAACAGGTTTCCCTATGCCAACGGGCATCTTCTCGTTGCCCCACGCAGACATATAGGCTGCATTTCTGAACTTACCCCACAAGAGAATACGGCCATTATGGGACGCATCCAGCAATCCGTTGGCATACTGAAGAGACATCTCTCAGCCGATGGCTTCAACATCGGCTGCAATCTCGGTGAAATCGCCGGTGCCGGGCTTGCTGAGCACCTCCATTTCCATATTGTTCCCCGCTGGGAAGGCGACCATAATTTTATAACCGTTCTCTCGGAGACAAGGGCCATTCCCGAGCGTATAGAACAGACCTTTGACAGATTGTTACCCGACTTTCTCTCCCTTGAGCCATACAAGAGTCAATGAATACAACAACCCGAATGACACCAATGCTGCAGCAGTATCTTGAAATCAAGCAGCAGCATGAAAACGCGATCCTCTTCTACCGGATGGGCGACTTCTACGAGATGTTCTTTGATGATGCAGAAAAAGCCGCCAAGATTCTGGGCATTACCCTTACCTCAAGAAACAAAAAGACAGATGCCGTCCAGGTACCGATGTGCGGAATACCCTACCATGCCGCGCAGACCTATCTCTCCAAGCTCATACAGGCGGGACACCGGGTTGCCATCTGCGAACAAACCGAGGATCCCTCACAGGCAAAGGGGATTGTCAAGCGGGAGGTTATCCAAGTCGTTTCTCCGGGTGTTATTACCGATGAACAGCTCCTCGACGACAAAAGCAACAACTATATTTGTGCCCTGCACTGCAAAAAGGGCGGTGCAGGTCTCTACGGTCTGGCCTTTCTCGATATCAGTACCGGAGAATTTTTCACCGGTGAATTCGGCACAAAAAAGAGCGGCGAAGAGGGGGTCCTTGACCAACTGACCCGGCTTACCCCATCGGAGCTTTTGCTCAGCGAGCAGTTGCCAAAAGAGCAGCCCCAGCTTGTCGACAACATAGAAAATCTTCTGCCAGACCTCTGTATTACAGAGCAAGATGACAGCCATTTTAACCGCGAAGAGAGCGAGGAGATCCTTCTTGAACACTTCAAGGTACTCAACCTCGATGGCTTTGGCTGTGGCCAGTTTACCAGCGCAGTCACCGCTGCCGGGGCACTGCTTGGCTATATTCAGGAGACCCAGAAAACCAGCGTCGGACATATCCGCGCCCTACGACCGATCAATACCGATAATATCCTGCATATCGATGAATCTTCCCGACGAAACCTTGAGCTGACCCGGACCATCGCCGGTGGCCAGCGCCAGGGCTCCCTGCTCTCGGTCATTGACCATACCTGCACACCGATGGGTGCCCGGCTGCTCAAACAAAACCTCCTGTTTCCGCTGCAGGACAGGCAGAGAATCATCGACCGCCTTGACGGCGTGACCTATTTTTTCAAGGAAAGTATCCCCCGGAAGACACTCCGCGCCCTTCTGGAAAAGGGCTATGACCTGGAGAGGCTGAACAGCCGGATGACTCTTGGTTCAGGCAACGGCAGGGATATGCTGGCCATGAAGAAATCACTGGCCATCCTGCCGGAGATAGCCGCTGTTCTGCAAAACTGTAACACCAAAAAGCTTATTGCCCTCAACACTGAACTGGATCTGCTCGAAGATCTCCACCAGCTTCTCGATAAGGCCATACACGAGGAGGCACCGCTGACAATCCGCGAGGGCGGCCTGATAAAAACCGGCTTCAACAAAGAGCTGGACGAGCTTCACCACATACTGCGGGACAGCAAACAGCTGATCCTCGACCTTGAAAATCAGGAGAGAGAAGCCACCGGTATCGCCAAACTGAAGGTCGGCTTCAACAAGGTGTTTGGCTATTTCATCGAGGTCAGCAAGATCCACGCGGACAAGGTGCCGGAACACTATATACGCAAACAGACCCTGGTCAACGCCGAGCGTTTTATCACACCGGAACTCAAGGAATTTGAACAGAAGATCCTGAACGCGGAAGAGCGGCGAACAGAGCTGGAATATCAGTTGTTCGTCAAGATCAGAGAAACCGTGGCCGCGGCAAGCAGCAGGATACTGTGTACGGCACATGTCCTGGCACAGCTGGATTTCCTGCTCGGCAATGCCGAGATGGCACACCGCTACAACTACCTTCGCCCGGAAATAACAGAGGACGAGACCATCGAGATTGTTGAAGGAAGACATCCGGTTATCGAGAGGATGCTGCCCACGGGCAAATTTGTTCCCAACGATCTCTTTCTCGACCAGAAAAACGATGAGCTTCTTATTATTACCGGCCCCAATATGGCCGGCAAATCGACTATCTTACGGCAGACGGCACTCATCGTGCTGCTGGCACAGATGGGCTGCTACGTTCCCGCCCAGAAGGCCTCGATCGGTATCGTCGATCGGATCTTCACCCGGGTAGGCGCCATGGACAACCTGCGTCAGGGACAATCCACCTTTATGGTCGAGATGAGCGAAACGGCCAACATTCTCAATAACTCTACACAGAAAAGTCTGGTTATCCTTGATGAAATCGGACGCGGCACCTCCACCTACGATGGTCTGTCGATTGCCTGGGCCGTTGCCGAAAGCCTGGCCAATAAAAACGGCAAAGGGGTGAAAACCCTGTTTGCGACCCACTATCACGAGCTCACCGAGCTGGCCAGGAAAAACAAGCGGGTACGCAACTACTCGGTGGGGGTTCGTGAATGGAAATCAAATATCATCTTCCTGCACAAGCTGGTACGAGGAGGCACCAGCAGAAGCTACGGCATCCAGGTGGCGGCTCTTGCCGGTGTGCCCGAGGAAGTCGTGCTCCGGGCACAGGAAATTTTACGCAAAATTGAGCAGGGCAGCTTCAGCGGCAGCTTTATCAGCGACCGTAAACACCTCGATGGCGACAAAAAGACCAATCCCAACCAGCTGCAGCTTTTCCCACCCTCAATTGACCCGGTGCGGGAAAAGCTTGCCACCATCACACCGGAAACCTGTACCCCACTGGAGGCGATCAATCTCCTGCATGCGTTGAAACAGCTCAGTGAGGGCTGATTTGTAGCCGTAACAGGATTTAAATTTTGCTTTTTTACGTAAATCCGGGCCGGCAATTTTCAAGGACTGTTCTTGACTGCCAGTTCCTCAAAGAGAGCCCTTCGACATTTGTTTTTGCCTTGGGCGTATCTTTCCTGTATAATGTTCGGGTTTTCAAAGAGATATGAAGGCATTGGCCTGCGGGCAAGATCCCGGAAGCTCCTTTAATGGCGCGGAAAATACCCTGCTGTGCAGGCTCCATCGTCTTCAGATACACAGAGAAAAAAACTGCAGGTATCCATAGCACAAACCCATGGTCCGATATTTCTCTTTTCTTTTACCAGTAACCTGCCGTCATCATCGTCTGAAAAAACAATGAATCTGAGACTGCTCATCATCCTGATCACCATCTCCTTTGTCTGCACACCCCTTTGTGCGCTTATAGCCGCTGCAGACTCGCCGATGAATACCAGGCAAACAATAGCCAAGCGTTATGAAGAGGCAAAATTTTATTATAACCAGCTGCAAACCAACGCCAAGCTGTCAGCAGATCGTGAAAACTGGCTGAAAGGAACCAGGAATTTTCGCAGGATATATCTGCTCAGTCCAAAATCCAAGCTGGCTCCCGCCTGTCTTTTTATGCTCGGCCGTATCTATACGGATATGTTTGAGCTCTTCAAGAAAACTGAGGATATCGATGAATCAATCTCCTACTACAAGGACATTGTACGGCTCTTTCCGCGGCATAAGCTGGCCGATGACTCATACTTTGCCCTGGGTCTGATCTTTCTCGAACAGGATTCGCCAGAGAGGGCGGCCGAATTTTTCACGGAAATTGTCACCCAATATCCGAAAGGGGATATGCTGAGCAACGCTGAAGAACAACTCAAGACGCTTTCAAAAGACTATGACATTGCCCTGCCCAGGGCAATGATCTCTCCCGATGGAGAAAACAAACTCAGTTACGTCCTCCCCGTTAAATACTGGTCATCGGATAATTACACCCGCGTTGTGATAGTGGCCTCAAATCCGGTAAACTACAAGGAAGAGCTGCTTCAGGAAACCAGTAACACCCCCAGACGACTCTATATCGATTTCAAGAAAAGTTATATCGAACCCCAGTATCGGGCCCCTGTTCCCATCGAAGATGGGTTGTTAAAAAGGATCCGGACCGGACAGTTCAGCTCCGATACGGTTCGGGTGGTTCTCGATATCGAATCCATAGAAAGTTACAAGATATTCAGCCTTCCGGATCCGTTCCGCGTGGTCATTGATGTGCGGGGAAAAGAGCCGGTTGAAACAGCACAGCAGGACAGGGCCAAAACCAGAACAGAGGTCGCTGTCGACTCGAAACAGGAAGACAGAGCGCAGGAAGATGTTCAAGAAGTTGCACAGCTCAAACAACCAAAACCCGGCCTTATCATCCTCAATTTGCAGCATAAAAAGGCGGTCAATGGCTCGGTAAGTGTCAGCGCCAAGTCATCGCGACTCGAGGAAGAAGTCCCCGATACCACGGCCCTGTCGCTTGCCCAGCAGCTCGGACTGGGGGTCAAAAAAATCGTCATTGACCCCGGGCATGGAGGAAAAGATCCCGGGGCCATGGGTTTTGGGATGAAAGAAAAAGATATTGTCCTGAGCGTCGCCAGAGATTTGGCGCCGGTTCTGTCGCAACACCTTGGCTGCGAGGTTATGCTCACCCGCGAAGAGGACGTCTTTATTCCGCTGGAAGAGCGAACAGCCATCGCCAACACCGAAAATGCCGACCTCTTTATCTCGCTGCACGTCAACGCACATCCGTCGTCGGAGGTCCACGGTCTGGAAACCTATTACCTGAACCTGACCACCAACGCAGAAGCAATGCGTGTTGCCGCAATGGAAAACGAGACCTCAACCCACCAGATGAGCGATTTACAGGAAATCCTCTCGGATATCATGAGAAACTCGAAACGGGAAGAGTCTGCACGGCTGGCCCAGCACGTACACTCATCAATCCTCAAAGAGGCTGGTCGAAAGGGGTATTCGGATATCAAGAACCTGGGCGTAAAGCAGGCGCCGTTCTACGTTTTGATCGGGGCACAGATGCCAGCCATCCTGCTGGAAATCGCCTTTATCACCAACGAAGAAGACGCCAAAAAACTTGGTGATCGGGAGTTTTTACGCCTGCTGGTGGATGAGATAACAAATGGTATCAGCACCTATATACATTCGACAACCGCCAGCTTCCAGACAGAGCAGACCTTTTTAGAGTGATGATTTTTCTCCGGAATGGATCCCACAAACATATTGGCAACAGTTGAGACAGAAGACAACAGTACAATACCAATATCGGCAACAACAGCAGCGAAGCATCTAACTTATTGTTTTTTGATAATTTCAAGGCAAAATTTAACTCTAGATTGGTGCTGAAACCAAATAAAGTCTTACTAGGGAGGTTATTAGCGATCTATGTTCATCTCATAAAAGGTTGCCGGCTTTGCAAAAAAAAGGCTTTTTCAAGATCGACTACGTAAAATAAGTGAGCCCCGGAATGACAAATTTCAACAACGCAGCAAACAATACTTTTCCAGCCGTTCAGGGATTATACAATCCCTGCAACGAACATGACGCCTGCGGGGTCGGTTTCGTTGCCAATATCGATGGTGAAAAATCTGCTCCATCGCGGCGCTGTTGGCGGGGATATGACCACCGGCGATGGGGCGGGTATCCTGGTGCAGATTCCTCACCTCTTTTTTAAACAGACCTGCCTGCCGCTGAACATAGAACTGCCCGATGAAGGCAGCTATGGGGTGGCAATGGTTTTTATGCCCCGGGATCAGCAGCCGTTTACGACACTGACCAGGCAGATAGAGGTGGCGGTAAGCGCTGAAGGACTCTCTTTTCTTGGCTGGCGCCAGGTTCCGGTAGATGCCGCTGCTATCGGCGGCCGCGCCTATGAGCAGCGTCCTGCTATAATGCAGTGTTTTATCGACGGTAATGGTCTGGCTGGAGATGCTCTGGAGCGTAAGCTCTATATACTACGCCGGGTGATTGAAAAAAAAGGCGAAGGCGTATCTTTTACCAGGGGATGTTTCTATATTGCCAGCCTCTCATGCCGAACCATTGTCTATAAAGGGCTTTTTACCGCGCCGCAACTGGCCGCATTTTACCCAGATCTGCACGATCCCCATTTTATCAGCGCAGTGGCGGTAGTCCACCAGCGTTACAGCACCAACACCTTCCCCTCCTGGCCGCTGGCCCAGCCGTTCCGCTATCTGGCGCATAACGGCGAAATCAACACCCTGCGGGGCAACCTCAACCATATCCAGTCCCGGGAATCGTCACTGAAATCGGCTCTGTTTGGTGATGATCTGGCAAAAGTACTGCCGGTTATTGCTGAAAACGGCAGTGATAGCTCCTCTCTTGATATGCGATGCTGATGCTCATTCCCGAAGCATGGGGAGAGAAATACCCGATGGGACCGGATCTACGCGGCTTTTTTGAATATCATTCCGGGATTATGTGGGGGGAGAAATACCCGATGGGGCCGGATCTACGTGGTTTTTTTGAATATCATGCCGGGATTATGGAACCCTGGGATGGTCCGGCGGCACTCTCCTTTTCCGATGGCATTCGCACCGGTGCCATGCTCGATCGTAACGGTCTGCGGCCGGCCAGATATACCATCACCCGTCAGGGGATGCTGCTGTTCGCCTCGGAAGTTGGCGTCGTTGATATCGCCGAAGAGGATCTTCTGGAAAAGGGGGCATTGCGACCGGGGGAGATCCTGCTGGTCGATTTTGAGACGGGACGATTGATGAAAAATGGCGAGGTAAAGACCCTGTGCGCCCGCAGGCAGCCTTACCGGCGCTGGGTGGATGAAAACCGTATTACGTTGCGGGGTTTTTATTCCGATGTCGATGAGATCGAGCCGGATATGACCAACCTGCTCTACAATCAGCGTCTTTTCGGCTATACGCGCGAAGATCTGCAGATGATTATTGAGCCGATGGCCGCCACCGGGAACGAACCGGTGGGCTCGATGGGCACCGATTCTCCGCTGGCAGTGCTCTCCGAGAAGAATCAACTGCTGTTTAACTATTTCAAACAGCTTTTTGCCCAGGTTACCAACCCGCCGATCGATCCGGTTCGTGAAGAGCTGGT
>PDWI01008552.1_pt1 | contig 12027 bp, 12 predicted proteins | sample 1430891 | NCBI WGS metagenome assembly PDWI01 (sample SAMN01162508, study PRJNA174530) | Oral metagenome, whole genome shotgun sequencing project. | biome: Marine environment; feature: Marine mammal; material: Swab sample of the gingival sulcus; isolation source: swab sample of gingival sulcus...
TTCCGTGACCTCTATGACCCGCGATAAGGAGTATGATTTAACCAAAGGGAATCCTAATTCGAGGGTGCTTTATTTTACCGCAAATCCGAACGGAGAAGCAGAAGTGGTTAAGGTGTATTTAAAGCCAAAACCCAAATTGAAGAAGTTGATTTTTGAGTTGGATTTCAGCTTGTTATCCATTAAAGGACGACAGTCGCAAGGGAACATTATGTCTAAAAACGATGTTCATAAGATTGTGCTTAAAGAAAAAGGTATTTCTACTTTGGGTGGTCGAAATATTTGGTTCGACGAGGCGGTCAGACGCTTGAATGTTGATCACAGAGGCTTGTTCCTTGGCGAGTTTTCGGGCGAAGATAAAATCTTTATCCTTTCCAAAGATGGTAAATACCGCTTAACGAACTTCGATTTAAGCAATCATTACGAGGAGGATATTGTATTAATCGAAAAATTTGATGCCAAGAAAACATTCAGCCTTGTTCATTACGATGGCGAACAGCAATATTACTACTTAAAGCGTTTCGAGGTGGATGCCGAGGATAAAGAAACCTTGCTAATCTCAGAACACAATAAATCTAAGATGGTCGATTTTTCGGTGGATAAAAAACCGATGTTGCAGGTCATTTTTGGCGGTGCGGACTCCGATAGAGAGCCGGAAGAAATCAATGTGGAAGAGTTTATCGCAGTAAAAGGTTCTACTGCCAGAGGTAAGCGTATTTCTAATTACAAAATCAAGTCGTTTAAGTGGTTAGAACCCATTCCTTGCGAGGAAGAAGTTAAGGAGCAAGAAGCCACAAAAGCAAGTGATACCAAGCAATCGCCCATTAAAGACTCGGAAGAGGAAGACTCACAAATGAGTTTGGGGATTTAGGCATCACCTTATTGATTTGCGAGCAAAGTACAGATTTCAAAATCGAGTTTTGAACGCATTTGCAACGCCATTTTCTGATGTATGACAATGTGCCCTACTTGACCGCAAATTAACTTTTGCTCTTTTAAGAAAGATGATTTTCTAACAACAATAATACCTCCGGCATAACGGTACAATAAATCTCGCTCTAATTTGGTTTGTTTTTCCTGTCCTAAGATAGGTTTCATTCCGGAGCCATCGTGATGAAAGAACATATTTGTCTCTTCTCTGACACTAATAAGAGAATCTGTTTGGAATAACTTAAGCGTATTTACGGCATCGTCAATGGTTTTATTATCAACAAAAGGGTACTCTATAGACAATATACATAAGTTTTTATATGCAATATTTGCTAAAAGCCCTGAGTCAATAATATTACTTACTGTTTTTACAAGGTCGGTATTTAGTCGTGCCAATTTCTCATGTCTATCGTGAAAAATCACCCTGTCATTATTGCTATACTCTTGAATAATATGTTGTTCAATTTCTTTATCGGGAGAACTTACCACTACGGCTACAATATTCTTTGTTTTTAATGCATTTTCTATTTTTATATCTAAAACATATTTGTCTTCTAATTTCAGAAAAGCGACATCTTTAGAATTTAATTTTGAGCCTCTAACCGGTATAATAGCAACTGCATCGGGAGTCAATTCATTATTTCCGTTTATGAATTTTTCCTTAATAGCCCTTCTTGTATTAAGGATTTTATCTTCGTTAGTGGTAAGGTTTTCGCCGTGCCTTCTATAAGAAAATAAAACCTGATTGATATTCGTAACCTTATATTTAGCCGTAAAGCGTACCCATAAATCGTAACCGTCTTGACACCTAAATTCTTCATCGTATCCTCCTAAGGTTTGCAAAAACTTTTTCCGAATCATAGTGCATGCTCCGTGAGCGGGCATATCGAGAAGTGTAACCTCTTCGTCGAAAGCGTGTCTTCTTTCTGTGTGTAGAATATTTCCGTCTTCATCCACTAAATAGTAATCCGGAAAGACCAAGCCCAAATTATCGTCACTTTCCAATTTACGGCTCATCACCTCCAAAGCGTCTTTATGAAAATAATCATCGGCATCTAAGCGTACGATGTATTTACCGACTGCGAGTTTAAGAGCTACATTGTTGGTTACATTTAGCCCCTTATTTTTCTGATAAACAATCTGAACCTTTGGGTGTTGAGTATAAGATTCTATTATTTCTTTTGAGTTATCGGTTGAACCATCATCTATTATAATCAACTCAAAATCTTGAAGTGTTTGATTTAAAACGCTTTCTATGGCTTTTTTTATGTATTTACCATAGTTATAATTGGTGATATAAACGCTTATTAAAGGTATTTTAAACTGATTCATTTTTATTCTCTCTCTTTTAATTTCTTAGCGGGGACACCACCCATTACTTCATTAGGTTTCACACTTTTGGTAACAACAGCGTTACTACCAACAACAGAACTAGCTCCTATTTTTACATTTGGTAAAATTACGACATGCGCCCCCAACCATACATCGTTTTCAAGAACTACAGGAGCGTGGGAGAAGCCTTGATCTTGAACATCTTGCCCCTTTTTATGATTGTGCATACTTGTTTGTAAATATACAAAACCGGAAATAAGAGATTTCTCTCCAACAGTAATGTTATCACCACCATTAAAAACAGTATATAAGCCTATTCTAGCTCCTTTTTTAATATTAATCTTACTTGTATTAGCAGATAAAATACGTACACATCTGTCTATCCTAACGTTACTTTCTATGATTATAGAAGACTTTCCGTGTGACCTAATTTCTACATCTCTCCGAAATAAAACATTATCTCCTATTTCAACTTTACATCCTTTATTGATAATGATAGATGGAAAAGTATCACATTGAAAATTTTTTCCTACTCTCATTCTCTTCGAAGAAAATAGTGCCTTGAAAATAAAGCCTTTTATTTTAGGCTTTTTTGATTTAAAAAATTGATGGATAGATAATAACATTAATTTATAATTATTTTATGACTTTCAATTAATTTACCTTCGCTTAATACTTCAAGAATATAAACTCCTTTTTTAACAGATTTATTAATCAGATATTTAAATGTTTCCTTTTTTCCTTGTGTATAAAAAGAATATGAAGAAATTAAGCGACCTTTCAGGTTAATGATTCGTAAATCTATTTTTTTATGTTCTTTTGTGTTAGTAACTACAGTTAACTTTTCGTTGACAGGATTTGGGAAAACATAAATATCAAATTCCGGTTGTGTGTTTTTTTCAAAGCCTACGCTTAAAAATTCATCAGCCCCAATATCGGGTGCATTTGCACTTCTTGTATCGCCGTCTATGTCTATTTCAATCTCCGGGATAATTTGAGCGTTACCATCGGCAATTCCTTGACTTAAATGCAAATCGTTATTCGACATATATTCTGGTTCGGCAAAATACGAATTGGCATCATTATTTGTGAACATTTGCCAATTTGAAAAGTTATTGATGTATGAGGTATTATTTTTTGCAAACAGATTGTTAGAATAAAGTAAATTGTTATCCGACTCTATGTACCCACTGTGTATATAGTATGCACAACCACTTCCAAAACTCGCAATTATATTGTTCATTATTGTAGAAGAGCTTGTGTTATTTGAATATATTGCTCCTCGTGTTTGTGTATTTCCGTGTAAATACGTACTGTTAAATAAAATTTTTATGTACGATGAGTTCGACTGGACTATCGCTGAAGAATTTTTTGATATAGCAAAGTTATTTGCAATAATGCTTTCTTGATTATTTGATGAATGACAATCCTCAAGCATTATGCCTCCCTCATAAGATTTATTTCTTAGGATTATTACACTTTTTGAGTTGTTACAATATATCGACCTAACCGTGTTGTATCCAAGATTTAAAGTATTACCAACTATTTGTGGGTTATACTGATTCGATAACCTAATACCAAAATAATATTGCTCATCAAAGATGTTATTTTTAATCAATGTACCATTCTCGTATGTTTCTCCTTGGTAATAAAACCCATAAGAGCCTCCTATTAGATGATTATTAGAAAACACATTGTTGGTATCGTTGCCTGCATCAGAGTAAATTAAGGCTTTAGAGATTGAATCGAAGCTGGTTACCCCGCCTTCTATAATACAATTCGACAACATATTATTATTGGCTTCGGACTGAAAACTGATACAATGATGATTGTTGGTTTTAATACCAATATATAAAAAGTGAATATAATCAGCTCCGTCTAACAGAATCGTTTCCGTTGCATTAGATATTAAGGTAACGGAGGTGCTGTCAGACTCTTTAGGTCTGAATGTTATGGTGTTAGTTTCGGAAGCACCCTCAATCTCCGGAATGGTAATGTTTTCGTTGTATATACCGGGATTAATAATAAACGTAACGGGTCCGGAAACGCCCTTAGCTATTAAGCTATCTACGGCAGCATTAAAGTTAGAAAACTGCTCTGTGCCGATACTATAATAGCCGGACATAGGTTGGCTTATAGCATTTGAAAAAATACCTAACAATAAGCCTATTAAAATAGTTCTCATAATTTTCACACATTCATATTTTAAGTTGTACAATATTGAGGATAACTGAATATGTTAAAACGTATTATCTTTTTTCTCTTTTTAGTGTTTGATATATCTCTAAAACATCTTCCAAGTTAAAATCGAAAGTTCTGCCCAATCGAGTTATCATTTGCTCTGCCAAATCGAAATCATCTTGCGTATCTATGGCAAACTGCAAACCTGCAGCTTCCGGGCATCTTGTGTTGTAAAAATAATAATAATTTTGATTATTATCGTTCTGATACAAAAAGATAGTTACATGCTCGAAGTGTTCCGGCTCTGTAAACCGTTTGTATTGCTCTTGATAGTAATCGGTTTTAACCATTTCAACGCTCATTCCTTTTGGGAAAGTTCTATTTTTGACATTGCTGACAAAATCGTACCGATTGCTTTGTGCTATCTCTAACATATCTCGGATAGTTTGGGTATCCACAAATAAGTTATCGCCATTAATCCGAACTGCATAATCCCAACGATACTGCTGAGCACAGTCCATAAAACGCTTCGAGACGTTGTTTAAATCGCCCCTAAACAAATTGATACCGTTAGACTTACAATATTCTGCGATAGGTTCGTCAGTCGGTTCCTTAGAGGTTGCGACCACAATATCTTCTTTATCAACCAATTCCGACAAACTATCTACAATATATTGCAAGATAGGTTTTTGATGAATGTTTTTTAAAATTTTACCCGGTAAACGGCTTGAATTATAGCGACATAGAATAACAAATCCTATTTTCATATCTTGAATTTTTTTATATCTCGCTAAGATAATAACTTTTTTCAATACTTTTTAAGGTGAATTAGGGCGTTCCCCTACGGGTCGGGCTTTCCGCTCATATCTTTGGGCTTTGCCCAAAGGATAACCGCTACAATCCCTAACGCAAACCACTTCGTGGTGTTAAAAGTTCGTGAAGTTAGAAAGTTCGTAAAGTTAGAAAGTTGTAATGTTTTAAGGTTGTAAAGTTCTCTCCATAATGGATAAATAAGAAAGATAAAAAAGGAAAGGTCTATTCCCCCTTGGAGAAGGGGAATTGATTTTAGGCTTATAAGGTTTAAAAATTGAAAAACTTTAACCAACAATACTCCGTCACCTCGAACTTGATTCGGGCTCTCCTGTTTATTCTCTATTAGATATGAATTTTGCGGGAGATCCGCCTACAATAGTATAAGGCTTTACATCTTTGTTAACCACGGAATTAGCGGCAATTATAGCACCATCGCCAATAGTAACGCCTTTAAGAATGGTAACATTAGAGGCAATCCAAACATCGTTACCGATGGTTATTTTTTCAGAAATATTGGGTTGTTGATTAATAAGCAAGTCTTTTTTCGCTTGATGATTACTATCTACAATATAGACAAAGGCGGCTATTAAACAGTTATTGCCAATGCTAATTTCTTTAGAGGCAAAAAAGAAGTTATGGAATCCTACAGTCGTATTTTGTCCGATAGATATTCGTGCTGAATTATTACAGGCACAAATACGAGTTCCTTCTTTTACAACCACATGATTATCGATAGCAATGTTCTTAGGAAACCTCTGGAATTCTACATTTTTATCAATCCAAACCTCCTTACCACAGAAACCTAATTTCTTTTTGGCTTTAAACAAACGGAATTTATTTCTTAAGGTAAACTTTAGATGTTGTCGTAGTTGATTAGTCATAATATTTACAAACTTAAAGGTTTACGTTCAAAGGCATCTATGTAAGACTCCGGTGTTGCGTTATAAACTTTCGAGCCTTGTTTTGGGGCATATCGGTTCAGTACATAATAGCTCTGAAAAGAATATACAAATTTCATTAGTACATTGGCAATATTCCAAACCTCGTTGGTAGTACCTTCGTACATTACATTGGGAAGTGTTTTTTTATCGTAAAAATGTTTGTGAGTCAAATAGACTTGATTGTCCTTAGCCACAAAAAGATCTTTCAACCAAGAATGATCGGCTCCAACTACATAGATGTTTTTATAACCAACATCAATAGATGTTTTAATAGCGGGAACTAAAACATTATGAGGACGAGGTAAACCCAAATTTCTTTTCAATGCCCAATTAACAAAAGTAAAAAAACCATCAATAGGAGTAATGTTAACATACATAATAGAAATATGAGGGTTTAAGTCTAGTTTCTTTCTCCAAGACGAGTGCTTTTTCGCAACAGCAGGAACATAAAGCGTCATATCCCAATCCGTTTTTTCTGCAATAGCATTAAAGGTTTGTAAACGCCCCTCGTTATTTTGGTCTATTTTTCCGGTTGCCCAATAATTGGCAGAAGAAATCATATAATATCTTGGCTTGACAAGGGTATAATATTCAGATTTCCAAAAGAAATTGACACAAACACAATCTCTTTGTTGTATCAATTCTAAATGCTGATTTAGTGTTTCTTTTAAAGAAGGTCCATTTCCCAACACAATACAATCGGAGACCTTCTCTTCCCTTTTCAGCCTCTTAACGCCCCGACTTGATAGTAAAAGTATTTTTAAAATACTTAAAAGCGTTAAGACTAAATCGGTTATAAAGACCTGTATTTTAGATTTTTTCATATTGTATCTTTTTTCAATATTCCTTTCGTAACCCAAGAACGGAATTTAATAATCATTTTTGCTTTAGGGTATTGCAGGGTTAAAGTGTAAAATAGAAACAATATAAGGCTTACACCCCACTTAAGGGACTCCATAAAATATAAACTTTTTAAACTGCCTTGTTTTTTATTCGATACTCTTACTCTTTCACTAACCCCTATTCCAAGAGCTTGTTTTTTTATAAAATCTCCTGTCAATCGGCTGTCCGGAACAACGTGATAAACAAAAGCATCCGGAAGGTAAATGATTTTTTCGTTATGTTTACGTATTCTATCGAACAAGTCTTTTTCTTCTCCTCCCATTAAATTTTTGCCAACCCTTCCTAATTCGGTATTAAATGCTCCATATTTTTTAAATACTTCAGCTTTTACTCCCATATTAGCCCCTATAGGGTGTTTTCCTTTGGAGAAGGGCTTAACTTTGCTTCCCAAGTCAATAACAGACATTAAAGGCATCAAAAATGACGACATCCAATTGGGTTTCTCAGACTCTAAATATGGTAATATTTTTCCGCCGTATGCCGACATAGAATTTTTATTTTGAACATAGAACTCATTTAGCGATTTTAGATATTGCTCATCAGCAAAAGCATCATCATCCAAAAAGATTAACATCTCGCCCTTTGCCTCTAATATTCCTCTGTTACGAGCATATGATAACCCTTGTTGATTCTCAGTAACATAAGTGATGTTTAATCCGGAGTCCTCCGATTCTGAAATGAATTCTCGACAAATACGATCTGTATTATCTGTTGACTTATTATTGACAATAACTAATTCGTAATTTTCTTTGCTGAAACCCTGATTTCTAATGCTCTCCAAGCACTTTTTTATGTATTCTTGTCGGTTATATGTGCATATTATTATAGAAAAAGTTATCATACTTAGTAAACTTTAAACAAAAAAGCCAAACACTTAAAATGTTCGGCTCTCAAAGATATATTTTTTATCTAAATTATTCTGCTTCTTGCTCAGAATTTTCTTCTCCTCCAAGATTAGGCACAACGGTTGGAGCATCGTCGTTCCATTCTTGAGCACGTTCTTCTAACATCGATTTGTTAGGATCGTCTTGCACTTCTGTTGAGTGGATAGACAAACTTGCAGCAATACTTAACACTACAATAGAAATAGACAATACCCAAGTTGCTTTTTCTAAAAAGTCTGTGGTCTTTCTAACGCCCAACATTTGGTTAGAAGATTGGAAATTCGCAGCTAAACCTCCGCCCTTAGAGTTTTGTACTAAAACAATCAATATCAACAAAACAGCGGCGATTAATATTAAAACAGTCAATAAGGTGTACATACTTTTATGAATTTAATTGTATTTTTTTGATATTTTCAATTTGAGATGCAAAGTAACTATTTTTTTTCGGATATTTCAAACTTAATTTACGATATGATTCAATTGCTTTATCATAATGCCCTTGTTTGATGTAGATTTTAGCTAAAGTTTCGGTCATAAAGTCATTTGTAGTTTCTTTTTTTGTGGGCGAGGGCTGAGGTTTTTCAGTAAGCTTATTATGCTCCGGCCTGATAATTTTCGGGCTTTCATCCGATAAAAATCGGTCTATTATGTCACCCTTAGATTTCTTTTCGGTTTTTTCTGTTTCTGCAACCTCAATACCTCTTGTGGTTTGAAAGTTTAACAACCACTCTTCGAAAGTCCTTTTTTCCTCTTTTGGTGCAATAGTATCCGGATTTATATCAGAAAAATATTCTGTAGGAGCATTTATCTGTATTAAGTTCGATATTTCCTCAAAATTGGTAAAGTCATCATCTTCGGAATGCTCTATTCCAAATGATTCCAAAGCCTTAGATAAATTTGGGGGAGGACTATCGGGGGTAGGTGCTTCTTGAGTGACCGCTTCGGGAGTTTTACTTGCTTTTTCTTCCTTGATTTCGGCAATGCGTTTTGCTAATATCTCTTGCGGTGTTGATGTTTGTTTTTGAACTTGTCCTTCCTCAACCTTTTCTTGGCTTTCAACAGTTTTGATTTGCTTTTCTTCTTTCGGAGGGGTAGGGGTTGGTAACAAAACCTCCGGCTCTTTAGGTTCTATTTCTTGTTGAGGTTTTAAAACATCAGTTTCAGAGGCATCTTTAACAGGAGAAGAAGTTGCTGTAAGTGTGTTTTGTTTGCTCTCTTCTTTTAAAAAATAGTATAGTTTTTTGCGATTGGCAACATATACAGAACTCTGCTTAAGTTGATGATTAAATTTAAAACTGTTCTGATTGTAAAGAGCCTTTAAGTATAAAAAATGTGCTGCTTGGAAATACGGAAATGACAGCATCACTTCTTGTATCTCTGCTAAAGAAGATGCACTTAATGTGTCGGGATGCTCAATATAATTGTGAAAATTATCTGTATTCATTGTTTACCAATTGGCAGCAGATTTTAGAAATATCTTCTCGGTTAATTTTTCTATTATTTCGGTATTTAGCTGTTCTTCTACGTTTGTAAAATCTTCGTCGGCTTTGTAGTCGCTAAAGTCGGAGAATTTTTGCTCGTAACTTTTGTTAGGCTCTACATTATTAACAAATTTGACTTGAATTTCTATGGTCAAACGCATCATAGCCGCCTCGTTCTGACGAATAGCGACAGGAGATAAATTGTAATGAGAAACATAGCCCGAAAATTCTAAATCGCCACTCGAAGATGCCATTTCGAGTCCTGCACCCGAAGTAAATTTATCTTTCATCGCCTCGGTAAAATTCTGACTTAAAGAAGGGTTAATCAAAGAAGCCCTATTTTCAAAAAAATCTACAGATACCGTTTTAACCTCCGGAGGCAAGGATGCTCCCGAAAAAGAGTAATTAATCTTACAAGCCTGAACGATAAGAACAAGTCCAAGCAATAATAACCATACAGACTTATTCAATTTCATATTCTTTAATTTTTCTGTACAAGGTACGTTCAGAGATGCCTAAATCTTTTGCGGCTAATTTTCGTTTGCCGTTATGCTTGTTTAATGCTTTTATTATCAATTCCTTTTCTTTAAACGCTAGAGATAAGGATTCTTCGACAAATGCCTCGGTATCTTCTACTCGGCTTAATTCTGTTTCGGGAATACTTATTGAGCCTGTTTGGTTTCGTTGCTCAGTATCTACCCAATTAATGGTTTCTTTAATGTTATCGGGGGTGGTATATGTTATTCCTGCATCTCTGTTTACAGACATTAAATGACTGACCGCTTTTTTTAGCTCTGTCATATCACTACGCATATCGAACAGTATTTTGTAAAGGATGTCCCGTTCTGTTTGGAATGTTTTTTCGTCGAGTGCTCCTGAGTTGCCTATAACAGCCGGTAATGTAGCACGTTCTAAAGGTAAGTATGTCTGAAGAACTTCCCAAGAAATCATTCTATTCTCTTCAATCACAGAGATTTGTTCAGTAACGTTTTTTAATTGACGGATATTTCCCGGCCATCTGTAATTCATCAGACCATTACGAGCTTCGTCTTCCAGCCTTAATGCCGGCATTCTGTATTTTTCTGCAAAATCGGCGGCAAATTTTCTAAAAAGAACAGGAATATCATCTCGACGTTCTCTTAAAGGCGGAATGATAATAGGCACCGTATTTAAGCGATAATATAAATCTTCTCTAAATTTCCCTTTTGCCACAGCGTCCATTACATTGATGTTGGTAGCGGCAACAACTCGAACATTGGTTTTTTCAACCTTAGAGGAGCCTACTTTTATAAATTCTCCCGTTTCCAAAACACGCAACAAACGAACTTGGGTAGAGAGTGGCAATTCGCCTACTTCATCTAAAAAAATAGTGCCGCCATTAGCAACTTCAAAATAGCCTTTTCGTTTGTCCACCGCTCCGGTAAAAGCCCCTTTTTCGTGTCCGAACAATTCGGAATCGATAGTGCCTTCGGGAATCGCTCCACAGTTAACAGCCACATATTGAGCGTGTTTTCTATGGCTATAACTATGAATAATTTGAGGGAAACGCTCTTTTCCAACACCACTCTCTCCGGTAATCAATACTGATAAATCGGTTGCCGAAACTTGAACGGCAATCTCTAAGGCTCTGTTGAAATCAGGTGTGTTTCCTATGATGTCAAACCTTTGTTTAACTTGTTGTATATCCATAAAACTGTAACTGTGTTATCAAATACAAAGATATAACTTCTGGGTATCATCTCGCAAATTTTACTGACAAAAAGTCAGATTTTGTATTATGCCTTTTATTAGTCCATTTTCTTCTTACTCAAAACAAACTTTCGTTGTGGCTAACGCGATGCTTCTTTTTCGAATCAAAAAAGGCTTACCGGAATCTTTCTTCCAATAAGCCTTTCTATAAAGTATGTTTGTTGTTTAGTCTAAAATCTTTTCTATCAAAATAATAGCTTTATTGTTGTTCACCTCGATAACACCGCCTTCTATTTGGTAGAAAATATCTTGTCCGTCTTTGGGAGAGATTTTTAACTCCCCTTTATCCAAAGAAGATATGATGGGAGCGTGATTCTCCATAACTTCAAAAGAGCCTTGCACTCCGGGTACTTTAACTAAGCGTATTTCTCCTGAAAAAACAGAACGTTCGGGTGTTAGAATATCTAATGTCATATTAGCAATTATTTTGTTTCAGCTAAAATTTTCTTACCTTTTTCGATGGCTTCCTCAATGGTTCCTACAAGGTTAAAGGCGGCTTCCGGATATTCATCTACCTCACCGTCCATAATCATATTGAAACCTTTAATAGTGTCTTCTATATCTACCAAACAACCTTTTAGTCCTGTAAACTGTTCAGCTACGTGGAATGGTTGCGATAAGAAACGCTGTACACGCCTAGCTCTGTGAACAACCAACTTATCTTCTTCAGACAACTCGTCCATACCCAAAATGGCGATAATATCTTGTAATTCTTTATATTTCTGAAGCATCTCTTTAACTCTCTGAGCCGTTTGATAGTGCTTTTCGCCAACGACTTCCGGTGTTAAAATTCTAGATGTAGAATCCAATGGGTCT
>PDWI01008553.1_pt1 | contig 12026 bp, 7 predicted proteins | sample 1430891 | NCBI WGS metagenome assembly PDWI01 (sample SAMN01162508, study PRJNA174530) | Oral metagenome, whole genome shotgun sequencing project. | biome: Marine environment; feature: Marine mammal; material: Swab sample of the gingival sulcus; isolation source: swab sample of gingival sulcus...
TTGGGCTACATAGATGTAACCGTAGCTCATTGCCATCATGCCAAGGTCTTTCTTGCTGATTTGCTTACCTGATGCTGCAAATTTTGCAACAGCACCAATTGGTGTAGCCTTTGACATCTGACCACCGGTGTTGGAGTAAACTTCCGTATCCATTACAAGAACATTTACATTCTTACCTGATGCAAGAACATGGTCCAGACCACCGTAGCCAATATCATAAGCCCAGCCGTCACCACCAACAATCCAAACTGAGCGCTTAATTAAGTGGTCAGTTAAGGAAAGCATTTCATCTTTAAGAGGCTCATCTGAGTCTTTTAAAAGATATTTAAGTTCGGCAACGAATTCTCTCTGATCTTCTATTGCAGCATCATCTGCTTGCTCATTTGCTAAAATCTTGTCTATTAGCTCAACAGCGAAACCTTTTTCTTTTAGCTTAGTAGCAACTTCACGAGCGTAAACAGCAAGCTTATCACTGGTTAGGCGCATACCGTAGCCAAACTCAGCACCGTCTTCAAAGAGCGAGTTAGACCAAGCAGGACCTCGACCGTCAGAACGAGTTGCGTATGGTGTTGTTGGCAAGTTTCCACCGTAGATGGAAGAACAGCCTGTTGCATTTGCGATTATTGCACGATCGCCAAAAAGCTGTGAAAGCAATTTTATATAAGGAGTTTCGCCACAGCCTGCACAAGCCCCTGAGAATTCAAATAGAGGGCGCTTCATGCCTATGCCCTTAGCATTTGCTAAATTTAAAGCTCGTGTATCAGGGTCAGGTAATTTATCAAAGAAGAAGTCCCAGTTCTGAGCTTCTCTATCTCTATTGTCAAGGAAGTTTTCCATGTTAATTGCTTTAACCTTAGGATCTTCTTTAGACTTAGCAGGACATTGCTGAACACAAAGTCCGCAACCTGTACAGTCATCGGGAGAAACCTGAATAGTAAAGCCCTTGCTCTCATTGCCCTTGCCCTTAAACTGAACAGAAGAAAAGTCTGTTGGAGCTTCTTTTAAAAGCTTTGAATCGTAAGACTTCATTCTGATACATGCATGAGGACAGACCATGGTACACTGCCCGCACTGAATACACATTTCGCTCTTCCATACAGGAATAGTTTCTGCAATACCTCGTTTTTCATATTGAGTTGTAGCTGACGGGAAGGTTCCGTCTGAAGGCATTTCGCTAACCTTTACAAGGTCACCCTTTTGAACAGCAACTCTACCCAAAACATCTTGAACAAATTTAGGTGCCTTGGTGCTAATAGCAGGTTGCATTTTCAACTTGCTTGTTGCAGTCTTAGGATACTCGACTTGATGAATACCTGCAAGAGCCAAGTCAATTGTCGTAATATTTTTCTTTACAATTTCAGGTCCCTTCTTGCCATAAGACTTTTGAATAAACTTTTTAATCAAGTCCACAGCTTCGTCCTCAGGCAAGATACCGAAAATCTTGAAGAATGCCGTCTGCATAACAACATTGATTCTAGTACCCATTCCTGCATCATTTGCAATCTTCATTGCATCTATTACATAGAATTTTGCATTCTTTTCTATAATTTCTTCTTGAACTTCAATAGGCAACTTATCCCAAACTTCATCTTTTGAATAAGGAGAATTGAGCAAGAATGTTCCGCCGTCTTTCAAGCTGTAAAGCATATCGTAAGTTTCAACATAGGAGAACTTATGGCATGCAACAAAGTCGGCACTGGTAATTAGGTAAGGCTTTCTAATCTGATGCTTTCCAAAGCGCAAGTGAGAAATTGTAAAACCACCCGACTTCTTACTGTCATAAGAGAAGTAAGCCTGAGCCATGTTGTCAGTTGCTTCTCCGATGATTTTAATTGAGTTTTTATTTGCACCAACAGTTCCGTCAGAACCTAAACCGTAGAACATAGCCTGATGCATATCTCTGTCATCGGGGTTAAACTTAGGATCGTAGGAAATACTGAAATGAGTAAGGTCATCTTCAATACCAACTGAGAAGTTATTTTTCTTCTCGCCTTCAAGATTGTCAAAAACACCCTTAACCATGGCAGGTGTAAATTCTTTTGAACCAAGACCGTAACGACCGCCAATAATTGTAGGATAATCCATAAACGGACACTTCTTTTCTGATTGCATTTGTCCTATAGCTGTTCGAATGTCTTCATACAAAGGCTCGCCCAAAGCACCGGGTTCTTTACAGCGGTCGAGAACTGCAATTCCCTTAACTGTTGGTGGTAAGGCATTTACAAAGTATTCAGCACTGAATGGACGATAAAGTCGCACCTTTAGTACGCCATACTTTCCACCGTTTTCATTTAGATAGTCAACTGTTTCTTCAACTGTGTCAGCACCTGAACCCATTAAGGCAATAACATACTCGGCATCTTCTACACCATGGTAGTCAAAAATTTTGTACTGTCTGCCGGTTAATTTTGCATACTGATCCATCTTTGCCTGAACGATGGCAGGAGTTGCTTCGTAGAATTTATTTGTAGCCTCACGACCTTGGAAGTAAACATCAGGATTCTGAGATGTTCCTCGCACTGCAGGATGTTCGGGGCTTAAACCTCTCATTCTGTGAGCGCGAACCATTTCATCACTAACCATTTCCTTCATTACTTCGTAAGGAACTTCTTCAATTTTCTGAATTTCGTGTGAGGTTCTAAAACCGTCGAAGAAGTGCAAGAAAGGCACTCGGGCCTCCAAAGTTGACGCGTGGGCAATAATTGCCAAGTCCATAACCTCTTGTACCGAGTTTGAAGAAAGCATAGCCCAGCCGGTCTGACGACAAGACATAACATCTTGGTGATCGCCAAAGATTGACAAGGCACTACAAGCGATAGAACGCGCAGCAATGTGGAATACAGTACTGGTCAATTCGCCTGCAATTTTGTACATGTTTGGAATCATTAAAAGAAGACCTTGAGAGGCTGTAAAGGTGGAAGACAATGCTCCCGCAGTCAAAGCTCCATGAACGGCACCTGATGCACCGCCTTCAGATTGTAGTTCTACTACATCGGGGACTGTTCCCCAAATATTTGTTTTTCCTCTTGCTGAGTATTCATCAGCAAGTTCACCCATAGGACTAGACGGAGTAATAGGATAAATAGCTATTACCTCACTCAATGCATGAGCAACATGACCGGCCGCAGTATTCCCGTCGATCATGACAAGTTTTTTTTCTTGGCACATAAAAACCCATCCTTCATAAAATTATTTTTATATCTTTATTCCTTATGAAAACACTAACGTTTGCATACCTAACATTTTCCAGGAAAATACTCAAAAATACTATCGTTTATATCTCTACTACTATAATTATACTACAAAATTAGTTTTTTGGCAAGCATACAATAATATTTTATCGAATTTTTTTCTCCAATTTATCAAATTAAAATTATCCTACTTGACTTTTTCAATATTTTGATTTATTCTCCGATATTAATACTAGGAACTATTAAAAAGGAAAAGATTTTGACAAGAGACTTAGAACACCTAAAAGAAATTTCTCTCGCACCGTATATGCAGATTGCAACCGCGCTTATTGGTAAGGCCAGGCATGCCGGTGGAAATATGTTCCGACACCAAGTTGACACTATGGCTATTCTTATAGACTATGGTTATGTTGACAGTGTTACTTTAAAGGCTGCCCTTATTCACGATGTCATCGAAGATATTGAAGACTTTGATATAAACCAAATCTTAAGTATAGATGAAGAATCTGAAGAAGTTTATAATCTTGTTATGGAAGTTACAAAACTACCCGGTCAAGCAAAACCTGATTTTTTAAAAAGAATTATAAGAACAGGTTCAAGAAAAGCCAAGATACTAAAATCGGCTGATAGAATTAGTAATATGATAAGTTTGGGCTTTGTTAATGATCCGAAATTTATTCATAGATACTGTGATGAGACTGAAATGTATGTACTTCCGATTGCGCTTGAAGTTGACTTTAAAATGTACCAAGAATTGCTGAACTTAATTATGTCACGCCGAAAGTATTTGGCTGATTCAGGCTATTTAGCAGAAGCTGCAAAGAAAATACGCGCAGACAGAGCAGAAGATATAAACTACAACATAAAGTAAATAGTAAAAGATGAATAAAGCAATATTTAATAATCGAGTAGAAAGAATTCATTCGATAATTTCACCAAAAGAAATGCTCGAAAAATTCTCACTGGATGAAGAGTCTTATTCATTCATATCAGAATCAAGAAAAATAATCAGCGACATTATAAATCAAAAAGATGACAGGCTTTTGCTTATAGTAGGTCCCTGCTCTATTCACGACACTAAGGCAGCAGAAGAATATGCGCAAAAGCTCATAAAGTTAAGAGAAAAATACAGCGACAAATTTTTTATAGTTATGCGCTCATATTTGGAGAAACCAAGAACCGCGCTAGGCTGGAGAGGTTTGATTGTAGAACCAAATCTTGACGGACTAATAAATATTTCAGCCGGCTTAGAAAAGGCAAGAAAGTTTTTAATCAAGCTGATTGAACTTAGAATGCCCACAGCCGTAGAACTACTCGACCAAGTTGTTCCGCAATATTTAGCTGATTTAATAACTTGGGCGTCGGTTGGAGCACGCTCTGCAGAAAGCCAAATTCACAGAGAATTAGCTTCGGGATTGTCAATGCCGGTAGGTTTTAAAAACACAACAGACGGCGACATAGAAGCTGCAATAAACGGCGTGATCGTTTCTCGTATAGAACATGCCTTTATCAGTGTTGAACAAAACGGCAAATCAGCGATAGTTTATACAAGGGGAAACCCTGATTCACACTTAATTTTAAGAGGCGGAAAAGAAAGAAAAAACTGCGATGAAAGTTCTATTCTTCAAGCTTTGAAAGAACTGGAAGAAAAAAATATTAGCTCAGGTCTTTTGATTGACTGCTCACATGGCAACTCACAAAAACAAGCTGAAAGACAAATAGAAAACCTATATGAGCTTGTAAGAATGCGTTATTCAAAGACAAATCCGATCAAGGGAATAAGAGGCTGTATGCTCGAAAGTTTTTTACAAGCCGGTTCCTGTGCAATTGAAGAATGCAAAAAGCTTGAAAACTATGGTCGCTCAATTACCGACTCCTGCCTAAGCTGGGAAGAAACAGAAAAAGCAATTGCAGAAGCTTACAAAATTGCTAAACAATAAAAAAGACCTTATTAAATAATCAATTAATTAGCCTTTTAAATTCTAACTTTCAAGAATAGTTTTAACGGTTTCTCCGGCAATTAAAAGACCTGCAACAGACGGAGACCAAGCTGATGATGCCGGTGGATTTTGTTTTATGTCTGCAGGAGTTTTTGAATAAAGCACTTTTAATTTTTTTACTTCTCTTTTTCGCAGTTCTCCACGCATAACCTTACAAAGAGGACAAACAGAAGTTTTGTAAATATCAGCAAATTCAAAATTAGCACTAAGCCTGTTACCGCAAGACATAGCCGAAATTATTGGAAGCGATTTTTTCTCAGACTCAACTGCAAGGAATATTTTTAATGCTACTGTATCTACTGCATCAATGATAAAATCTACTTGGCTAAAAAAATCGTCTCCAAGCTTTTGGTAAAAATTTTCAGGTAGAAGAAATTCGCTAAAAGTTTCTACATTGCATTTTGGATTTATATCGAGAATGCGCTCTTTTGCAACTTCGCATTTTTTCCTGCCTATTGTAGAATTAAGGGCATAAAGCTGGCGATTTAGATTGCTTTCTTCAATTTCATCACCGTCAATTAAGAGCAGGGAGCCAATTCCACTGCGGACAAGAGCCTCAACTACATAGCTCCCTACTCCGCCCAAACCAAAAACCGCAATTCTTGTGTTTTGCAGTTCTTCCATTCCGTCAGAATAATTTAGAGCAGAAAGTAGAGTTTCAAACCTTGCAAAAGAAGTCATTTTAAAATTTTAGTCAGCTTATCGTATAGTCGCTTATCGTATTTTGAATAAAATACCGAATAAAATAATCGTAATAATAATTTGCAAAATCATAAAGCGAATTAAAACCTGAGTCGGTGACCAATTTAAATTCTTCTTCATATGATCGTGCAAGGGAAAACGAATATTTTTGAAAATCTTAATTTTGAAAAATCTTAGCAGTACGATTTTTAAAATTCCGGTTCCACCGTTGATTAGCATCATTCCACTGGTTACCAAGATGATAAATGGATTTCTGGAAATAATTACAAGCACACCAATGAAAAAGCCTAAAGCTCTGGAGCCTGCATCCCCCATTAAAACCTTGCTGGGATAGGCATTATGCCACAAATAACCAGTTAAAACACCGCAAAGCGTAAAAATCAAAACAGCCCAAGTAGCACCTGTGTTTATATTAGGCAGTAGCAAGTATTTTGCAACTTTAACATGTCCCAAAACGAAGTAGAAAACAATCCCCAAAGAAAACAAGGCAATAAGAATAAGCGTGCTGGATAGTCCGTCTACACCGTCTGTACAATTAGTAGTATTGATTGAAACCCAAAGTATCATTATCGCCACAACGAAAAATATCGCAGGATGAACATTCACAAAGTTATGAGTAAAGGGCAACCAAAAAACAACTTTCCCGTCAAAAAAATAATAAAAAATTACTAAAGAGCTTAAAGCAGACAATATCAAATCTAAGGAGCCTTTAAGATACTCGCCCCAAGAATTAGTCGAACGATCATCCAAATAGCCGGTAAGCATAACAGCAAAAGTTAGTGCCATAATCAATATCTGCAAGGTATTCGGAATTATCAATAAAAATACGGTTATAATAAAAATTGAAATAAAAACAATACCTGCACCTGTAGGCTTACCAACAGCGGCTTCAGGATTTACGGTAAATTCCCGACCTCTATCTTTTGGAAGTTTAGAATAAAATTTAGGCAATAAAAAAATTGAAAATAAAAAACCTAAAAACATACCCAAAGAAATTAAAACTGCGTAAGAATTTAACAATCTCAAAGGGCCAAAATAACTCGCTAATGCTTGTGCAATACTGTATACCATTTTTTGATTATACAAAATTTTTGCCTATTGTGTCTATTAGTAAATTTCTGTATAATCAAAATTATGGTAATAAACTTAAAAAAATTAATTGCAGGAATAGCTATAGGCATTGCAAACATCATACCCGGAGTTTCCGGTGGAACTATAGCAGTAGTTTTTGGTGTCTATCCGGATATGATAGACTTAGCATCTTTAAACATAAAAAGAATAAAAGAAGAATGGCAAAACTTTCTATTTTTAGTTTTGGGAATTGCAATGGGAATTATAGGTTTTGCAAAAGTATTCAAAATTATATATGCAAGATTTCCGGTGCAAACAAATTTCTTTTTTATAGGACTTATAGTAGCAAGCATTTTTGTAATTTTTGAAATGGTCAAGGAAGAAGAAAGTGAAGAAAAAACAAAACTAAAAGCTCTTGTAAAATCTTTTTGGTTTATGATTGGCCTTGGAATTATGTTAGCTCTATTTTTTGCCAAGGCACCTCAAGCCACAGCTTCAGGATTAATTAGCGAATTAAACTTTACAAATGTTATGCTCTTATTTTTTGCAGGAGTTGCCGGCGCTGTTGCAATGCTGATACCCGGAATATCCGGCTCATTTATTTTATTGATAATGGGTGTTTATTACACAGTTATCAAAGCAATCAGCGATTTTAACTTTTTATATTTGTTTATCATTGGCTTGGGAGTACTAAGCGGTTTAATTTTTGGAGCAAAACTTATTAAAATCTTAATGGAAAAATTTCCAAAGATTACCTATGCCTTTATCTTAGGTTTGGTAGCAGGTTCTATAATCCATCTTTATCCGAGAGTATGTCAGCCAATAGGTATGAGAATTGCCTCAGTCCTTTGTCTTGTTGTAGGTTATGCAATTATAAACTTATTTGAGAGAAAAAATAAAGAGACAGAAAAAGACGAGTAAAGACAAAAAGCTATTAAAAACTATTTTCAATTAGTTTTAGATGCTCAATAAAATTGGGATAAGAAACAGAATAGCAGTCAGCATTTTGTATTTCTATGCTTTTATTTTTTAATTTTTGCAAAGCAAGATTGAAAAGCATTAAGGCCATTGCTATTCTGTGGTCGTTAAAAGAATCAACTTTAGCCGAGTCTTTAGTTGAATCTAAATCAACTCCGCCATGTCCGTTTATAATTAATGCATCTATTTCTTCTTGAACATCAGCACCAAGCTTTGAAAGCTCGGATGCCATAACAGCTATTCTGTCACATTCTTTAAAACGACAAATCTCAATATTTTTAAGCTTTGTTTTTCCCTTTGCAAAGCAGGCTAAGACAGAAAGAGCAGGAATGCTATCAGGAATATTGGAGCAGTCGTATTCAATACCTTTTAATTTATCAAACGACGGCAAAATTTTTAAAAACTCTTCTTCATCATTGAAAGAAATATCCACACCCATTTTTTTCAAAACTGAAACAACTTCCGAATCACCCTGTATATCGTTTATATCAATATTTTCTATAGTCAATTTTGAATTTGTAATTACAGCTCCCACTATAGGGAATGTAGCACCGGACCAATCAGCAGGAATACTCGCTTTAAAGCTTTTAAAATTTTGAGAATGCTTAATTTTGAAATGCTTGAAGTCATCATCAGCTGTAAATTCTATATTTGCTTTTTTGAGCCATTCGCAAGTCATCTTTAAATACGGAAGTTCCCCTGCCTGCTCTAAGCTAAATTCTATATCTGATGAAGCAAAGCTTGCTGCCATAAGCAGGCCACTTACAGGCTGAGAAAATTTACCGTCTAAAACAAATGGCGGAATAGCCTTTATTTTTTTACCGTAAACCTGTATCGGAGCTGTTCTTTCTTCTCTAGCCTTTACTGTCAAAAATTCATATTTGATGCCAAGCTTATCGTAAATTTCAAGCAAGGGTTTTAAAGGGCGAGAGCGAATCGACTTATCCCCTGTCAAGATAAAATCAAAAGCGAAGAAAGAAAAAATACAGCCGAGAAAATAAAGTAAAGAGCCTGAATTCTCTACATCAATCTCAGATATAAGAGTAAAGCCCTCTTTATTTCTTTTGGCTTTCTTTTCTTCTATCATATTTTTTAAGCCCTGCTTAGGAGGCTTTACTTTTGCTGTATAAGCTCCATCAGCATTTTTCTTTAGTTCAACCTTTACACCAAGTGCGCAAAAAATTTCTATAGCTGATTCTGTATCTTCGCTTAGAAGAATATTCTCTATAGCAGATTCACCGTCAGCAAGCGAAGCCAAAATCAAAGCTCTTATGCTGTGGCTCTTGGATGCAGGAATATCTGAAATTACAGGCTCTGAATTTTTATCTTCTTTCATTGTTTTTTATTTTTAAAATTGATTTATTTATTTTGTCTTAGCCTTTAAAGTTTCCTTTAATTCTTTGAGCAGATCTTGATCTTCGCAGTCTTTTAGCTTTTTCAAAACTTTTTTTGCATCATCGTATTTTGCTGTCTGAATAAGGAACTGAGCCAAGTCAAATAAAAGCTCTTCCGAATTTTCAAATTGAGCTAAGCCCTCTTCCAGCACAAGTTGAGTGCGCGTATAGTCGCCCTTTTTCATTGCAAGCAAGGCAAGCAAACGATAAATTCTTTCGGATGGCTGAATATCCAAGGCCTTTACCAGTAAGTTATCCGCATCATTTATATAACCAATTTCCAAAGAATTTTCAGCCTTGTCAGTCAGGATTTCAGGAGAAAATGGTTTTAGCTTTAGTGCCTTTTGATACCATTCATCAGCTTCATCGTATTCTTCATCATAGAATAAGGCATTGGCAAAAATATGAAAACCTTCCGCCCTAGCCCGCTCTACAGCCAAGTCTGCCGTTCCGTTTTCAACATCGAATAAAGGAGCGCAATCTTGCAACTTACCCTGCATTCTTTTTATTTCAATGTAATTTTCCAACACAGTCATTTCATCAGGTAGAATTTTGCGAGCCTTCATTATTTCCTGCTCGGCTAATTCATAATCATCTTCGTCCATTGCACAGAGAGCTTTTAAATTATATATCCAGCCATTGTCGGGATCAAACTCTTCCGCTTTAGACAAGAACTTTTTACAGTCATCTTCATTAAAATAGAGAGCCTCGGCCAATCTGAAAGCATAGAGTGCATATTCGGGTTCAAGTTTCTGAGCCTTTTTAAAAGCCTTAATAGCCTCATCCAAGTCTTCATCTTGAATAAGCAAGCCATACAAGTACCAAGCAGATGCGTCTTTGGTCTTGGTCTTTATCAACTTTTTAAAATTCTCCAGAGCTTCAGCCTTGTTATCTACGGCATAGTAGAACTTTCCTCTTAAAGCCAAGAGTTCGGGGTCTTCACATTTAAGCTGTTCGAGAGCATTGATAACATCGGCTAGCTCATTATATTCTTCATTAGCAAGAAAGATATTACCCGCCTCAATGTAAGCGCTTATAGCCTCGTCTTTTTGCTCATTCGCCAAAAGTTCCTTTCCCTCGTTGTATTTTAGAAGAGCACTTTGCGGAGCCAAATCAAAAGCCTGCTTATAAGCTTTCGCAGCCTTTTCGTGCTTTCCCTCGGAACTTAAAAGATGTCCCTTTAATGTAGAAAGTAAGCTTGATTCTTTAAACATCTTAGTAGGAATATCTTTAAACAATTTTTTAAGCTCTTTCAATTTATTGGCTTGATAATACAAGCTCGCAAGTTCTGCTCGAATCTCAAAGTTTTCAGAATCTAATTCTAGAGCATCTAAAAATTCTCGCTCGGCCTCTTCAAATAAATTTTGCGATTTATAAATCTTTCCTGCTAAAATTTTGTCTTGTAAAAAAGGCTCTCGAATTTTCCAGGCCTGTTTCAGCTGATAAATAGCTGCTACAGCCTGCCCCATTCCGTAGTAGGTGTTAGCTAAATTAACATAAGCCTCAGCCGAAATTCCGCCTTCGTCATTTGCAGCAGAATCAGCTTCTTCAACAAGCAAGGGTTTAGAAATAATTTTAAAACTGTTTAGGTAGAATTTAACAGAAGAATAAGTTTCCCAGTTTTGACCTGCGAAGGCAATTTTTCCTGCAGACTGAACTATGTCAGATTCAAACTTTCCAAGCCATGAATTATTTACCAAAATCGTAATGCTCGTGCCAACGCAGATAAGTTTTATTTTGTATTTTTGTGTATCGGTTTCTGCAAGGGGTTTAGTCCAGCCAATTACAGGCATTGGAGTATTGTTTACAACCGCATCAAGTCTTACCCAACCCTTATCGGAAATAAGCAGAGCATAAAAAGCACGCTCGCCAATATGCCTAAATAAAAAGCCGGCAGCACAAGTTCCTGCCCTTGAATCAATACCGACAATTTCAGTATTTTTTTGTTTAGAAGAAGTGGTTTTTCCAAAAGTATCAAATTCAATTTCAGATTCAAGCACAAAGTTGTGATAGCGATAGACAGGATTCATTGCCCATGCGTAAAGTGACTTTCGTTTCAATTCCAAGACAAAAGAGTTTGAACCATTTCGCTCTTCAAAGAAAGATCGCTGACCACTAAGTTCTTGCTCAGTAAAACGAGCATTTTCTTTGTCAGAAAAATCAGCCTGCCAAATTTCGGCTTTTTCTTCTTCGAGGTCGATAGTTGCAAGTTCTTTATTTTTGCGTTGTTGCAATTTGCTCTTTACATAATCAAAATATAACTTAAGTTTCTTCATAGGAATATATTATAAAAAAAAACAATTTTAGTCTATAAGATATAAGAGCAAGCTCAAAATAAAAGCAAGATTTTACAGAGCATAAAAAAACCACCTAACGAGTAGGCGGCTTTTTTGCAGTTAAAATATTTTACTAAGCGTTTCTTGAATAGTATTCAACAACACTCTGAATGTGACCAACAGGCTGAACGTCTGAGGCTACAGGTAAAATAGTAACTGTTGCAGAAAGTTTTTCTTCGTCAATATTCAACCAAGATCCTCTTGCAGTTTGAGCTGTTGTCAAATTGTGTCGGATAAGGTTTTGAATACCTTTCTTTTGTTTTGTAGTAATAACATCATTAACACTTACCAACATCGAGGGAATGTTTGCGGGTTTGCCGTTAATGTAAAAATAGCCATGTGAGACCATTTGTC
>PDWI01008554.1_pt1 | contig 12024 bp, 9 predicted proteins | sample 1430891 | NCBI WGS metagenome assembly PDWI01 (sample SAMN01162508, study PRJNA174530) | Oral metagenome, whole genome shotgun sequencing project. | biome: Marine environment; feature: Marine mammal; material: Swab sample of the gingival sulcus; isolation source: swab sample of gingival sulcus...
GCAATAATATATTCTAAGAAAATAAAAAATCCTCCAAAAATAATCCAAATAATATTCCCTATTAAATTCATGTTTCTTTAGAAGTTACGTTGTAGTTTTTGTAATTTATTTATTTGCAGAAGTTTAATTTTTCTTCCTTGCAATTCTATATATTTATCGGCTTTAAACTCCGATAGCATTCGAATAACCGATTCGGTTGCTGTTCCAACCATATTGGCAAGCTCTTCACGAGTAAGGTTAATTTGTAAAACCCCTTCCCGATCTAAACCAAAAGTATTTTCTAAATGTAATAGCACTTCGGCTAATCGCTCTCTAACGGTTTTCTGAGCAATATCGGTAATATAGTTGTTTGCTTCGCCCAATTCGGCACACGTAACCTTCATCAGCTGTAATGCAAAGTCTGAATTTTCTCGTATTAAAGAGGTTAAATTATTTGCCGATATAAAACAAACCACAGCATCGTCTATTACCTTTGCCGAAGTACACAGTCGCTCTTGGCTCAATACCGAACGAAAACCAATTAAATCACCGCTTTTCGAGAATCGTATAATTTGTCCTTTACCTTCGGTTCCTGTTTTAAATATTTTTAAAATGCCGGAAAATACAAAATAACACCCGCGGGCAAAATCGCCTTCGGCATAAATTAAACTTCCTCGTTTAAAGAAATATACCACATCATCGGCAAACAGCATATTTAAAGTATCAGCAGATAATCCTTTAAATTTCTCATTAAATTTAGCCGTAAGCTGTTCTCGATTTGGCAATTCGTATTTCATTTTATATTTACAGAAATTCAATTAATACTTTATCTAAAAGGGATATACCTTATAATTCGGGTTTAAATATACAAATTATAAATTATTTGGTTAGCATTTTCTTTGGGGTATTTCTATGGATACAAAAAAACAGAGAAACCATAATAAAGCTTCTCTGTTTTTTATATTTTTTTTCGGAAAGAATTTATCTTTGATAGGAGTCAATTCCTGCTGTTTCCATCGTTCTATCTACTTTCTTCACCAATCCTTGAATTACTTTTCCGGGACCTATTTCGGTAAACGAGGTAGCTCCATCTTCAATCATATTTTTCATGGTTTGGGTAAAACGTACCGGAGCAGTTAGCTGTGCCACTAAATTTTTCTTTATTTCGTTAGCATCGATAACCGGCTTGGCATTTACGTTTTGATATACCGGACAAATAGGTGTTACAAATTCAGTTGCTTCAATGGCAGCTTCTAATTCAACACGGGCGGGCTCCATTAATGGAGAGTGGAAAGCTCCTCCAACTTTTAACGGTAAAGCACGTTTAGCTCCAGCTTCTTTTAATTTTTCGCAAGCTATTTCAATACCTTTTATACTTCCCGAAATAACCAACTGACCAGGACAATTAAAGTTTGCAGGAACAACGACTTCATCTATTTCTTCGCAAACTTTTACCACTGTATCGTCATCTAAACCAATAATAGCAGCCATAGTTGATGGTTCTACTTCACAAGCCTTTTGCATTGCCATTGCTCGTTTCGATACCAAACGTAAACCATCTTCAAAAGATAATGTTCCATTGGCAACTAATGCCGAAAACTCGCCCAACGAATGACCGGCAACCATTTCCGGTTTAAAATCTTCGCCTAAAGTTTTCGCCAAAATTACCGAATGTAAAAAAATAGCCGGTTGTGTAACCTTGGTTTGACGTAAGTCTTCATCGGTTCCGTTGAACATTAAATCGGTAATGCGAAACCCTAAAATATCATTAGCTTTTTCGAATAGTTCTTTTGCTAACGCTGAATTTTCGTAAAGGTCTTTACCCATTCCCACAAATTGAGCTCCCTGACCAGGAAAAACATATGCTTTCATGTGATTTGTATTTTTAATATATTATTATTGACAATTTTACAGCTACAAATATAGCAATACAATTATAATTCGCAATAATTCTAATATATACGCAGAATAAAAGGAGTAAAAATAGACCCCAAAGATTTTGTAAACCTTTGGGGTCTTTATTGTATCATTACCGAATTACCCTATCAACTCATCGAGATGTTGAGCTGCATATTCCAATTCATCGTACCACTCCTCGCCATATTTACGAATTAACGGTTCTTTTAGAAACACATAAATAGGCGTTCCTGTTTTGTGTCCCAACTCGCGTGCCGCTTTACATATTTTCCATTTGTTGTAGTTTACGGCTTCAAATTCAGGATATTTGTCAATTCTAATGGGATAAAGCTGACAGGATATGGGCTTAATGTAATCAATTTCGCCTTCGCGATAAGCCTTTTCGATGCCACACAGTGCAATACCATTTTCAAAAATAGTGTAAACACACTCTCGGTTATTAATAATAGGCGTTACCAAATCGCCCTCGAAATCGATAACCGAAGTGCCTTGTTTTTCTATCTCTTCAATACCTTTCAAGGTAAGATATTTTTTAATTTTAGGGTAAATATCTTCTAAAATTTGTTTTTCGTCTTCCTCTAAAGGAGCACCCGAATCGCCTTCGATACAGCATGCTCCGTGGCATTTTGTAATATCACATACAAATTTCTTTTCGATAATATCGAAACTTACTATGGCATCTCCTATTTGTAACATATCTTCGGTATGGGTTTCAAAAGCCATTTAGTCGATTAACGATTTTCCTGTCATCTCTTTGGGTTGTGGCAGTCCCATTATTTCTAAAAGCGTAGGCGAAACATCAGCCAAAATACCGTTACGCAAAGGCTTGGGGTTGTTAGTTACCCAAATGCAAGGCACAGGGTTTAACGAGTGAGCTGTATTGGGCGACCCATCGGCATTTACCGCAAAATCGGCGTTGCCATGGTCGGCAATAATTACCACATCGTAACCATTGGCTTTGGCAGCTTCTACCACTTGTTCTACACATTTATCTACCGCTTGCACGGCTTTTTCAATAGCTTCGTAAACGCCGGTGTGTCCCACCATATCGCCATTGGCAAAATTCAAACAGATAAAATCTGCCGATTGATTGTTTAGTTCCACTGTAATTTTATCGGCAACAATCGGAGCCGACATTTCGGGCTGTAAATCATAGGTTGCTACCTTTGGCGATGGCACTAAAATACGTTTCTCTCCATCGAACTCTGCCTCTCGTCCTCCCGAAAAGAAAAACGTTACGTGAGCATATTTTTCGGTTTCGGCAATTCTTATCTGCTTTTTGCCTGCTTTAGCCACCACTTCGCCCATGGTATTCTGTACATTGTCTTTATCGTAAATAACATTTATGCCCTTAAAGTTAGCATTGTAACAGGTCATGGTGTACCACTCTACATTCATGGTATTCATACCGAAATCGGCATGCTCTTCTTGTGTGAATACAATAGTTAGCTGACGTAAACGGTCGGTTCGATAGTTAAAACAAATTACCACATCTTCTTCGGCAATAGTTGCAATTGGTTTTTGCTCTTTATCTACCGCTACTATAGGTTTTATAAATTCGTCGGTAACGCCTTCGGCATACGATTCTTCTATTGCTTGTAACACATCGGCGGTTGGTTTTCCTTCGCCTTTGGTATATAAATCGTAAGCCAGCTTAATTCTATCCCAATTGCTGTCTCTATCCATACCGTAGTAGCGACCGATGATAGAAGCAAATTTTGCGGTGTTTTTACTTTCAATTTCATTTTTAAATTGACGCACAAACTCCAATCCCGATTTTGGGTCGGTGTCGCGTCCGTCGGTTAAACCATGTACAAACACTTGGTTTACTCCAAAGTTTTTGGCAGCCTCGCAAATAGCCAAGGCATGTGAACTTAACGAGTGTACACCGCCATCGCCAATTAAACCGACAAGATGTACTTTTTTATTGTTCTCTTTGGCATAAGTAAAAGCCTTTACCAATTGCGGATTGTCTTTTAAAGTATTTTCTGCTACGGCATTGTTAATTTTTACGAGATCTTGATACACAATTCTTCCGGCACCAATATTTAAGTGTCCCACTTCCGAATTTCCCATTTGTCCGTCGGGCAAGCCCACGTAAGTTCCCGATGCCTGCAATTGCGAATGCGGATAGTTTGCCATTAAACTATCGATATATGGAGTATCTACCGAAGAGATAACATCTGATTTTGATTTATTGCCGATTCCCCAACCATCGAGAATCATTAACATTGCTTTTTTATTTTCTGTCATGATATTTTGTTTTTTACTGCCGAAAAGATGCATATCCTATTGCTATCATCTTCCCAATAATTACAAATTATTAATTACGAATTGATTCATGTGGTTACAAAGGTATTGCTTATATTTTAATAAAAAAAGGAACTATTCTATTGAAATTCTTTATTTTATCAAGAAAACGTTTGCGTATAATTTTTATCGTATGAGAACAATTCAAAGAAGTACAAAAACCATCAATCCTATTTCCTGTTCTATAACAATAAAAAAAATATAAACAGACAATTACACCACTTTTTATTCTGAATAATTCAAACAAAGTAGAATAATAGTTTGTTTGTTTTTAAAAAGAGTTTAAAAAATTTTCCAATCTCTTTTTTCATTAAAAAAATTAATGAATATTTTTTTATTAATTAAATTTTATTCTACATTTGCAGAATGAATAAATATTCATTTATTATAAAATAATGGCACGAATAGCAGACGAAAAAAAATTAGAAGCAATAAAAGCCGCCACTCGCAATGTTGTTGTAAAGGAAGGAATATCTAGTGCATCAATATCGCGAATAGCTGCTAAAGCCGGTGTTTCGGCAGGCTATCTGTACCGATATTATTCCGGTAAAAGAGAACTATTAGAAGCTCTTTTTGATGAATCGCTGGGAGTAATACATCAACTTTTATCGACTTATGCAACAAAAAAATCGTCGATAAAAGAGATGGTTACAGCTTTTACCTATAGAATATTTGAGGTAGCAACAACCGATATTGAAACGGTTAGTTTTCAGCACAGGTTACTTTCCGATTACTCGTTTGAAATTCCTCCGAAAACACTGCAAGAAATGCAAGAATTGTTTCAAGGAATTGTAAAATGGGGACACGAAACAAAAGAGATTAACCCTAACATTACTGCCGAACATTTCTATGTAATCGCAATAGGCGGACTGTTAGAATTTATTAATATTAGAACACGAGGATTTTTCGTTACCGATAAATTTACTCAAGAAGATATAAACCAACAAATTGTATTTATACTAAAAGCATTGAAATAATGTATAAAAGCAAAAGATGGAAGACCGAAGTCGGAAGTTAGAAGACTTTTGCAAAAAAATTAAGCTAAAGGCTAATAGCTAACAGTCAATGGCTAAAAAAATAAAGATATGAAAAGAATAACAATAACACTACTGCTATTACTTTTTGCAACAGGAATTTTTGCACAAGCGGTATCGTATTCCGAAGCAAAGTTTATGATGCAAAAAAATAGTAAAAAACTAAAGGCTTTTGAACAACAGAGGAAAGTATCCGAAATTTCTCGAAAGGGAACATTGCATTATCGTTTGCCGAAATTTATTGTTACCGGTCAGTGGATACACCTTAACGATGACATGGGACTTGACTTTAACGATAAACGCAACATGGCTGCAAAATTACTGCATCTGCCTAAACCTCAAATACTAGGAAATTGGAGCATTGTGTTACAAGAACAGAATTTTGGTTCAGTAGATTTAAATTTGGCTTATCCTATCTACACCGGCGGATTAATAAATGCAGGAGTAAAAGCCACCAAACTAAAAGCAGACATTAAAGATAAAGAGGTAGATGCCAAAGAGAATGCGTTACTTACCGAGTTGGCATCCCGATATTTTCAACTGCAATTGGCAACCAAAGCTGTGGCGGTAAGAAAAGAAGCTTTAGAAGTTACCCAACAACACTATTTTAATGCCGAAAAATTGGCCGAAAACGGAATGATTGCCGAAGTAGAAAAACTGCAGGCTCAAGCCGCCCTTGCCGATGCTGAAAGAGAATTTAAAGCCGCCCAAAAAGATAAAATACTGGCTCGTACTGCATTGGCAGGCACATTGGGGATTCCCGATTTTTCGAAGGAGTTAAATTCAAACTTGTTTTTATCTACCCAATTGCAATCAATCGCCTATTATAAAGCCGAAGCAGTAAAGAATTATCCCGATTTAACAAAATTGTATCTTACCGAACAATTAACCGAACAAAATATTAAAGCAAAACGTTCGGAATATTTCCCTAAAGTAGCAATACTAGGACAAAAACATCTGTTAACCAAAGATTTTCCGCTGGAAAAAAAATACGATTGGTTTGTGGGCGTAGGCGTTAGCTTTAATCTTTTCGACGGACTAAAACGCCGCCACGATTTACACAAAGCAAAAGTAATGCATCAAAGCGTAAAATTCTATAAAGAACAAGCTGTTCAAGATATTCAGATATTGGTGCAAAAACACTATCAAGAATTACAAAAACAGCAAGAAATGGTGGCTAGTTTAAACAAAGATTTAAAATTTGCCGAAGAGCTGCTAAATGCTCGTCAAAAAGCATTTAAACAAGGGCTTACCAACTCTACTGAAGTGATAGATGCAGCCCTTTATCGTTCAGCAATTCAGCTGAAAAAATTAAAAGCAATGTACGATTACGACATCTGTTTGGCTTCACTTTTGGAAACCTGCGGACAAAGTAATCAGCTGGAAATGTATATGAAATAATTAATCGTTTTCCTTAATAACTTAAAATAATCAAAATAAATTTTCGGACTTCCGTTTTTTGTTTTCAACTTCGGACTTCCGTCTTAAAAAAACATACAGAAATGAAAAAGAATTTAATTTTTGCAATAGTATTAATAGTCATTATAGTTGGCTTATCGGTTTATTTTATGGTGCGTCCGCAGGTACATTATCTCCAAGGACAGGTAGAAGCATCACAAACAATTGTAGCTCCTTTAGTGCCGGGACGAGTTGCTCAATTCTATGTGGAAGAGGGCGATACCATACAGAAAGGCGATTTAATTGTAATGATCGAAACTCCTATTATCGATGCTAAAATGATACAGGCACAAGCTGTTCGCGATGCTGCTCAATCGCAATTGCAAAAAGCAAATGCCGGTGCCAGAGTACAGAAAATACAAGCTGCCTACAACCAATGGCAAATGGCAAAAGCCGCTGCTACTTTAGCTGAAAAAACTTATAAAAGAGTAGAAAATTTATACAAAGAAAAGGTGGTTGCCGAACAAAAACGCGACGAGGCTTACACACAGTTTACCGCACGCAAAGAGCAAGCCGATGCCGCCAAAGCTATTTACGATATGGCAAAACAGGGAGCCCGAGAAGAAGATAAAAAAGCTGCCGCAGCATTAGTAAAACAAGCAAGCGGAGTTGTAGAAGAAGTTGGGGTTTACAAAAAAGAAGCAAAAGTGTATGCTCCCAACAATGGTGTGGTTCAGGAGTTAATATTGGAACAAGGCGAAGTATCAGGAGCAGGAACTCCTTTGGCTACTATTGTCGATTTATCGGATATGTGGGTGGTGATTAACGTGCGTGAAGACAAGTTAAGCCATTTTTCCGTTGGCAAAACATTTAAAGGTATGGTTCCGGCATTAAACAACAAAACCATTGAATGGAAAGTGAAAAATATTGCTGTTATGGGTGATTTTGCCACTTGGACAGCAACCCGTGCATCGGGCGATTTTGATAAAAAAACCTTTAAAGTAAAGGCTTATCCCGCAAAACCAATAAAAGGTTTACGTCCGGGAATGAGTGTTTTGGTAAAAGAATAAATCAAAAGGAATACTTCGGATTTCCGTCTTCAGTCTTCCTACTTATAACTTCCGTCTTCCGTCTTCGGACTTCGGTCTAAAAAAACAAACCATGCCTAACGGATTTTTTAAAGTATTTATCTACGAAATAAAAAAACTATTCAGCAACCGAAGATTAATGTTTTGGGTGTTGGCTATGCCTCTTATTACCTTTCTGTTTTGGGGAAGTATATTTCAGGCGGGAGTTCCTCGAGACTTATCGGTGGCAGCTATCGATTACGATAACAGTACTCTGTCGCGAGAATTACTTCGCAGTATCAATGCAACGGCTTCCATTCATATCGATTCGCACCCTTTAAATTTACAAGAAGCAGAAGATCAATTACAGAAATGCGAGACTTATGCCGTTATTGTTATCCCCAATAATTTCGAAAAAGATATTTACAAAGGCGTTGTTCCCGATGTGATTTGTTACGCCAATAGCGAATATTTCTTGCCTTCGGCATTAATTCAACGTGATTTTGCTACCACAGTGGCAACTTTTTCAGCAGGAATGGGCATTAAAAAACGTCTATTTAAAGGACAAAGCAAACTACAAGCCTATAACTCGGTTCTTCCCATAAGCAGCAAAGCCCACATTCTTTATAATCCCTATGCAAGTTACAGTTTCTATCTTAACTTAGCACTGTTCCCTATGCTATTTCAAATGATAGTTATGGTGGTATCCATATATGTTTTAGGCTTAATGATGAAACGCCACAAAGCACTAAAAGTGTACGAAATGAGCGGCAAAAACACATGGATTGTGCTGTTTGGGAAACTAATGCCTTATTCATTGTTATTTGTGGGTATGGGCTGGGTAATGAACATGTTTCTTTTCAGATATATCGGCATACCCACCAATGCCAATATGTTGCAATTAATGATAATAACCACCTTATTGATATTTGCCAATCAGGCTATTGCCATATTTTGTGTTGCCATTTTCGGAAGTTTACGATTGGCTTTAACGTTGGGCGGAGGTTTTGCTGCAGTGGCATTTTCTTTTTCGGGCTATACTTTTCCCACCGCAGCATTTCCCGAAGCGGTAAAATGGATTGCCAATGTATTTCCATACACCCCGTTTTTAAAATGCTATATCAATACTGCCATTCGCGGATTTGATTTTACTTACTCGGCAGTGTATTATTGGCAAATGCTGGCATATCTGCTATTTGGAATTTTTTCTGTGCCAAAAATTAAAAAAGTAATTCTTCAAAACGGATTTCTTCATGATAATTAAACGACTAACAACAGAATGCACCACTTTTTTTAAAGTGTGGCGAGATGAATATAAAGCCATATTCAGCGATTCGGCAGTATGGGCTACGTTTTTTATTACCACCCTTGCCGTAGCTTTTGCTTACGGATATGTATATTCCAATCAGGTGTTGCGAAATATACCCATTGCTTTGGTTGATAATTGTCAATCGCCCGAAAGTAGAAATTTAACCCGAATGCTCGATGCTTCGCCACAAATTAATATTCGTCCGGGTGTAGCCAATTTCAACGATGCTCAAAAAATGTTTTACCAACAAAAAGTTTGCGGCATTGTGTTAATTCCAAGCGATTTTTCAAAAAAGGTATTAAGTCGCCAGCACACTTCTGTTGCGTTCTATTGCGATGCGTCCTACCTTTTAACTTACCGACAAACATTAACCGCCGCCAAACAGGTGTTGGCATATATGAATGCCGGTATTCAATTTAAAACATTAACGGCACAAGGCATTAATCCCGCACAAGCAAAAAATACGGCAGTACCTCTGCGTCAAATTAATGCCCGAATTTACAATCCTGCCACCGGATACGGAACTTTTATTATGCCTTCGGTATTTATGATTATTATACAATCGTTATTGCTTACCGGAATAGGAATTTTAGGCGGAACCATGCATAAAAAACATACGCTTTTCTATTTCCGAAAGTTTGAGGTGCCTGCTTTGGTTCTGGGGAAAGCCGCAGCTTACAGCACTGTCGGATTTTTTCTATTCTTTGTAATGATAGGATTTATTTATCCGCTCTATTCTTTTCCGCAAAGAGGAAATATAATTGATTTGGGCGTGTTTTTTATCCCGTTTATTTTTGCCATTTCGCTAATGGGATTAACCCTAAACATCTTTTTCCGCCACCGCGAAGATGCCATTATGTCTGTGCTGTTTCTATCCATACCATCGATAATGGTAACCGGCGTATCGTGGCCGTTAAACGAAGTCCCAACCGTTATTCATTACATTTCGTTGCTACTGCCTTCAACTTGGGGAATAGAAGGTTTTGTTAATATTAATCAAGGCGGAACACACCTTTGGGAAATGAAATCGTTATGGCTAAGAATGTGGGGATTGTGCGGTTTCTATCTAATTACAGCAATTGTTATTACCCGCATCTTAATTCATCGGGAAAGAAAATCGTTGAGTAAAGAAAACAGAAATTAAGATTAATGCTTGATAATGCTTAGCCCCAAAGGATTTTTAAACCCTTGGGGCTTTTTATATCTTCCTATTCCCCCCATAAAAAGAAAGAATACTTTCGTCTAATTAACCAATTGTCACATTATCTAATCATTTAGTTATCAAATTATTTTATGCGTTCTAACTTAGAAATATTTTATCCATTAACAAAAAATAAAGAAAAATCTATATTTTTGCAGATTAAATCCCACTAATGAGCAGATTTTATAAACGTATTAAAACCGTAGTGTTATGAGCAAAGAACCAATGGAAAAAACAAACGACAATAAATCACTAAATTTTATACAACAAATTATTGAAGAAGATATTCGCAATGGCGAAAACGACGGAAGAGTACACACTCGTTTCCCTCCGGAACCAAACGGATACCTGCATATAGGACACGCAAAATCCATTTGTTTAAACTTTGGACTTGCAAAACAATACAACGGAAAATGTAACCTGCGTTTCGACGATACCAACCCCGTAAAAGAAGATACCGAATATGTAGATTCTATTATGGAAGATATTCGTTGGTTAGGATTTCAGTGGGAAGGCAAACCGCTTTATACTTCAGACTATTTTGAACAACTTTACCAGTGGGCTGTGCAATTGATTAAAGCCGAAAAAGCTTATGTGGACGACCAAACAGCTGAGCAAATTGCCGAGCAGAAAACATCGCCCACCGAAAATGGAATTGAAAGCCCGTATCGTAACCGTAGCGTAGAGGAGAATCTCGACTTGTTTACTCGTATGAGAAATGGCGAGTTTAAAGACGGAGAAAAAGTGTTACGGGCAAAAATAGATATGAATTCTTCGAATATGCACATGCGCGACCCGTTGATGTATCGTATTATGCACGCCGAACATCACCGCACAGGCAATAAGTGGTGTATTTATCCGATGTACGATTTTGCTCACGGCGAGTCCGATTATATTGAGGGAATTACCCATTCTATATGCACCTTGGAATTTGAGGTACACCGTCCGTTATACAATTGGTTTATCGATAATTTGGTAGATACAGAATATCGCCCCAAGCAGCGTGAATTTGCCCGATTGAATTTAAGCTATACCGTGATGAGTAAGCGTAAATTGTTAGAGTTGGTAACCGATAATCACGTAAACGGCTGGGACGATCCTCGTATGCCTACCGTTTCAGGATTGCGTCGTCGTGGTTATACGCCTGCTTCCATTCGTAATTTTGCCGATATTATTGGTGTTGCCAAACGAAACAATGTAATTGACGTTTCGTTATTGGAACATTGCGTTCGCGAAGATTTAAATAAAACTGCAACTCGTGTAATGGCGGTTTTAAATCCGGTTAAGCTGATTATCGATAACTATCCCGAAAATAAGGAAGAATGGTTAAACATTGATAATAATCCGGAAGATGAAAATGCCGGAACACGTGAAATTCCTTTTTCGAAAGAGTTATATATCGAAAGAGAAGATTTTATGGAAGATGCTCCACGTAAGTTCTTTAGAATGACTCCCGGACGTGAAGTACGTTTAAAAGCGGGCTATATTGTAATGTGCGAAAAAGCCGATAAAGATGCCGACGGAAACATTACCGCAATTCACTGTACTTACGACCCTAAATCGAAGAGTGGCAGCGGAACAGAAGAGAGCAAACGCAAAGTAAAAGGAACATTGCATTGGGTTTCGGCAAAACATGCCGAAAAAGCCGAAGTTCGTCTTTACGACCGCTTGTTTACCGATGAAGCTCCCGACGGACATAAAGACAAAGACTTTAAAGAATTTATCAATCCCGATTCGTTACAGATTTTGGAGGAATGCTATGTGGAACCAAGTTTAAAAAATGTAACTGCCGAGCAGCACTTCCAGTTT
>PDWI01008555.1_pt1 | contig 12024 bp, 8 predicted proteins | sample 1430891 | NCBI WGS metagenome assembly PDWI01 (sample SAMN01162508, study PRJNA174530) | Oral metagenome, whole genome shotgun sequencing project. | biome: Marine environment; feature: Marine mammal; material: Swab sample of the gingival sulcus; isolation source: swab sample of gingival sulcus...
TCGCTTTTCCTATCAGAAGCTACATTTCTCAACCTTTGTTCATTTCTGAGAATTTGACAAGTCCAAATCCCAATCGGGTAAGACTACCTGCCAATATCGACCAAACAAATAAAAAAGACTCTTTTGGGGTTACCAAAGAGTCTTACCTACTTATTGGCAACCGGCTGGCATAGATTATAAAATCTTTAGCCCCTTGGCTTTGCGTCATATGCTTTCGCATACTTTGCTCTTTTCAATAAAAAATATTTTTTTATCTGTCCTTCAAATACTTTATCGGCATTTCAGGCAAATACTTTAGGTTTTTTTTTAATTTTTTTATTTTAGCTTTCACTTTCCTCTTCTTCATCATCAAACAATGAAAAGAAATACTCGCCCGTAGCGTAATATTCATCGTCATCTTCTATCTTAGAAAGTTTTGGTTCTCCCTCTTCTTCAGCATAACGATAAATAAAGACTTCTTCTTTACCACGAGGTAAAAGTGCAATATAATCTGCCCCTTCAAATTCATAAATAGCTAAAACGTCGCAAACTAATTCTGAACCATCTTGCTCGTAAAGTGTGATTGTTTCATGTTCTTCGTGCTCGTGACCACCAGCAGTACTAGGACCTCAGCCGCAGTCGCTACTATAATATTTTACATATTTCATTTTAATCTCCTAATCATCGTGTTTTTAATTACTTAATTTTAATACCCCCTTTTTATTCAATATCACACTTAATTTTGCATTTTTTGTAACATATACTAAAAAATGGGTATTATTATGGATGCAACCATTCAATAAACCGCGCTAAGATCCTCACGTCCTCACTAGGTTCGTCCTCAGGATGACAGCGCTCAATTGAATAGTTACCAAATAATAAAGAAAAACTTTGAGGTGTGAGATGAAAAATTTAAAACACGCACTACTAGAACAGTTGAAGATGGCTGGCAAACCGCTCTTGGAAGAAGAACTTTTTGTTGCCTTAGACTTAAGCACAGAAAATGCTGCTGAATTTTTAGACGTAGTCAATGAATTAGAACTTTCAGGCGAAGTGATTAAAACCAAGAAAGGCAAACTAGCACTGCCTATTGCCATGAATTTAATCATTGGCACACTGAGCGTAAACGCTAAAGGCTTTGGCTTCGTCATGCCTTATGACAAACAAAGAGACGATATCTTCATCGCCCCTAATGACCTTGCCGACGCCATGGATGGCGATGTCATCTATGCCAAAATTTTAAAACGTAGAGATACTAAAAATCGCCTAGAAGCAAAGGTTGTCAAGGTCGTTTCAAGAGCAAATCAATTTATTGTAGGAACTTTGGATAAAAATAAAAATACCGCTTTTGTACTGCCCGATAATCAGCGTTTAACGAAAGATATTTATATTCCTATAAACGCCTTAAACCAAGCGAAAGACGGACAAAAAGTAGTAGTAGAAATCACCAAATGGGCAGAAGGTAGGCGCAATCCTGAAGGTAAAATTGTAGAAATATTAGGCTTTCATGGCGATGCTGGCGTCGATATATTATCATTAATTAGAAAATACAAATTGCCAGAAAATTTTTCAGCCAAAGTTTTAAAAGAAGCAGAAAAAGTTGCGAATAGCGAAATGGCAACTGCAGGCAGAAAAGACCTTACAAAAAATTTAATTATCACTATTGATGGCGCTGATGCCAAAGATTTAGACGATGCCGTTGAAGTTAAAAAACTAGACAATGGCAATTACTATCTAGGCGTTCACATCGCCGATGTCAGTCACTATGTCAAGGAAAACTCTAAACTTGATAAAGCGGCACTTAAACGCGGTACCAGCGTTTACCTAGTAGACAGGGTTATCCCTATGCTGCCAAAAGAACTTTCCAATGGTATTTGTAGTTTGCACCCCGATGTCCTGCGCCTAACAATGAGCTGTGAAATGGAAATTAACCCAGCGGGCAAAACGGTAAAATACGATATTTATCCATCCATCATTCAATCGAAATACAGAATGACTTATGCTGATGTTAGCAATATTTTAGAACACGATGATAAAGATTTAAACAAAAAATACAATGAAATTGTTCCTATGTTAAAAGAGATGGAAGAACTTTGCCATATCTTAAAACGCAAAAGAGAAGAACGCGGAGCCATTGATTTTAATTTTACTGAAAGTTACATTGAAGTTAACGAAATGGGCGAAGTGACGGCAATTAAAGAAAGGGAAAGACGAATAGCCAACCGCATCATAGAGGAATTTATGCTCGTTGCCAACGAAACGGTTGCCGAACACGTATTTTGGCTAGGACAGCCTTTTGTTTACCGTATACACCCTGAGCCAGATGCAGAAAAAATTAAAGATTTTAACGTCTTTATTCATAATTTTGGCTACAAACTCAAAACTAAAGGCGATAAAATTTATCCAAAAGAAATTCAAAAATTATTACAACAAATTGCTGGTAAAGAACAACAGCCAGTCATAGAACGTTTACTTTTGCGTTCAATGAGCCAAGCCAAATATTCTGCTGAACAAGACAAACATTTCGGTTTAGCTGCTGAATATTACTGCCACTTCACTTCGCCAATTAGGCGTTATCCCGACCTAGAAGTGCATAGAATTTTAAAAGAATTAATAGTAGGTGGAATTGATGAAGAACGCAAAAAGCAACTGCAAAAAATTGTGGCAATAGCCGCTGAAAAATCGTCTATACGCGAACGTGTCGCTGAAAAGGCAGAAAGAGAATGTGACGACATTAAAAAAACAGAGTATATGCAGCAATTTGTCGGCGAGGAATTTGATGGTATTATCTCTAGCGTGACTAACTTTGGTATTTTTACACAACTAGAAAATTCCGTCGAGGGTTTAACGCGATTTAGTATGCTAGAGGACGATTACTACAATTTTAATCCTAAAACTTATAAAATCGTCGGTGAACGCACGAAAAAAACCTATGCTTTAGGCGATAAAATTAGGGTATTAGTGGAAAGTGTGAACTTATTACACAGAGAGATAAATTTTAAGATTATAAAGAAATTATAGCTAAGCGCGCTAAGATCCCCACGCCTTCGGCTCAGGATGACAGCGCGAGAGAAGGAAGGTATAGATATGAGCAAGATAAAACTAATTGCCATAGACTTAGATGGCACTCTCTTAAGTCCTGAAATGACGATTTCGGAGCGAACAAAAAACTTGATTAAGCGACTGCAAAATGATGGTTATATCGTTTTGATTGCAACGGGTAGAATTTTTTCATCTGCCACTGCTGTCGCTAAGAATTTAGGCTTAGATATGCCTTTAATCGCCTGTAATGGCGCAGAAACGTATGACAGTATTAACGATAAATACTATAAAGAACTATTTCCTGAAGAGCTATCAAGAAAAGTAATAGACATTTGTCAAGAAGCTGGCATTTATCACCACTTTTATACTGAAGATACAATTTATGCCACAGAATTAATAAATACGGCAAAACGCTTTGACCAAAGTAAAGACAATGCTCAAAACAAACACGTGAAAGCAGTAAAAATCGTTAAAGATTTAAACACTGTAATCGCTAATAATGAAATTTATAAATTTGGCATTTTCCAAGACGGCACATATGACTTTGATACCGTTAGAGCAAAATTTGACGAGCATCCCGATTTAGATACTGTCTTTTCCAATGTTGGACTGTGTGATATTATGAAAAAAAATATTAGCAAATGGTCAGCGGTTAAAAAATTACTAGAAGTTTACAATATCTCCCCTGCTGAAGCAATAGCCTTTGGTGATAGCCCTAATGATTGTGAATTGATTAAAAATGTAGCTCACGGCGTTGCAATGGCAAATGCCCACCCTAAGGTGAAGGCAGTCGCCAATGACGAAACGCTCAGTAACGCTGAAGATGGCGTATATCATTACCTAAAGAAATATATATATAATGAATAAGACAATAAAAAACGCCAGTAGGCGTTTTTTTATTATTAAACTTTGATTAGAATTATTTTAAACGATTGACTTTTGAATTAAAAAGTATATACTGTTAGTAATATGATGAGATGGTGGTGATGATGACAGATATTAAACAACAAAAACAGCCAATTGTAATTATTAAGGACTTAAAAAAGACCTATTTAATTGGCAAGGAAAAAGTCAGAGCATTACGCGGCATTGATTTGACGATAGACAAGGGCGATATCGTGATGATACTGGGAACATCAGGTTCTGGTAAATCAACACTGTTAAACCTGCTAGCAGGACTAGAAAAACCAACGCAAGGCTCTGTCGAAATTTTAGGAGAGCAAATTAGCCATATGAGCGAACGCAAATTGGCAAAATTTAGGCAAAAACACGTTGGCTTTATCTTTCAGAGTTACAATTTATTGCCTATGTTTACCGCTCTAGAAAATGTCGGTTTGCCGCTTGTTTTTCGCGGCATTGCTTTGAAAAAACGCGACAAAGAAGCGGCGCATTTATTAAAAGCCGTTGGCTTGGGGACGCATATGCTACACAAACCAACGCAAATGTCTGGTGGTCAACAACAAAGAGTTGGTATAGCACGTGCTTTCGCAGGCAGCCCCGACATTATTTTTGCCGACGAGCCAACGGGTAATCTCGATTCTAAAACTTCTGAACAAGTAATGGAATTGATGCTAGATTTGGCAAAAGAAAAGAATCAAACGATGATTATGGTAACTCACGATAGAGAAATCGCCAAATACGGCGATAAAGTGGTTGTGATTAGAGATGGCAATATTTTAGAAATTATTGATAATACAAAGGAGATTGCAAGTAGTGATGAAAAAACTATGGACTAGCGCAGTGGTGGTAATGCTATTAATAATGAGTTTGGCATTCGCCGATTACTCTTATATCGTAAAATCTTATAAAGTAGATAAAGAAAGCATCGATAGAGGAAATTCTTTTAATCTCACAATTGATATGGAGTCGTTAAATTTACTCGATACAGAAAAAACTTTAACTTTAGTCAATACATCTGAAGACAGTTTCAGACTGGCATCAGGTGGTACCTCTCATCGCATTGGTAGAGCGATGCCTAAGTTAGACCCTGAAATTAAACTAATATATCAGGGCGAAGGTAATACATTTACTTTTAATATTATTGAAGATGCAACGGGTAATGTTATCGCTAGTGATAAGGTTACTATTAAGGAAGCAAATCCGAGTAGTAGCAGTAGCCATTCTGATAACCGTGGTAGCACTAACACGTCGGAATATCAACCAAATTTTGATATGAAAAAAGATCCTTTTAATTTCACTTTTGATTCAAATAAATATTATCAAGTTACAGCTAAATTAAAAAACATTTCTAAATACGACGCTAAAAATGTACGTGCCCAAATTATTGCAGGAGATGATGCTCTTCCCTTTAACTTAGAAGCCTCAACACTAAGAGCAGATGTGCGTAACGTTTCTGATGATAAGAGCGGCGATTTTGTCTTCATATTAAGAGTTGATAAAACAGCATCCTCAAAAACATATAACTTAAAATTAAAACTTGACTTTGACAACTATCACGGTAACCACTATACACAAGAAATCCCACTCAACATTATCGTCAACAGTAGTGAAAGAAAACCTGTGGTAACAATTTTTGAACACAAAGTAGAGGGCGGCGAATTAGAAACTAATGTACCAACTAAGCTACATTTAGACTTCATTTTAAACGGTACATTTAAAGCAAAAAATATCAATGTCACACTTGGCGGTTTTAGCGCTGATGGCATTACACTTGCCAGCGGCAGTACCGACCAATATATTCCTTTTCTCGACCCTAACGAACACGCTCGTATGAGTTATAATATTATGGCAATGCCAAAAGCTAGCGGCGTACAAACCTTAACGGCAAAGATTAATTACATTGACAATGCAGGTAATAGCTACGAGAGAGAAGAACAAATCTTCATCAATCTTATCAGTAGCGCTGAAAAAACGGTCGATGATGTAGCGGTTAAATTTTCTAGCAAAGCTTATAACATCAATGCAGGCGGACAAATCAGTGTCAATGCAACGGTAACGAACCACTCGCAAAATAAAATTCAAAATTTAAAAGTCGCTTTGAATAGTCCTAGTGGTATTAATGTCTTATCGTCATATATCAATTATATCAACGAATTAAACGCGGGCGAAAGCAAAACATTCACTTATATCATCGGTGCTGATAGTGGTGCTAGTGAAAGTACACAGCCACTAGAAATAACAGTTGCTAGCGGCGATGATGACAATAAAAAACAACTAGATGTCACGGCAATCAGCGTCACTGCTGACAATGGAAAAAGCGGTAAAAGTAAGCCGAAAATTATCATTTCACAATATGACTACGGTGATAAAACAGTGCTTGCTGGTCAAGTGTTTCCATTGACTGTCACCTTTACCAACACTAGTAAATCGATGGGGATTAGAAATGTAAAAGCCTCTTTTACATCGGCAGATAATGTATTTTTGCCAGTAGAATCGGCAAACTCTTTCTACATTGATGCAATCCCAGCTGGTGGCAGCGTTACACAAACGGTTAATTTAATTACAAAAAACGATACGCAACCAAAAATTTACAGCGTTGATTTTGAAATGAATTACGAGGACGATAAGGGCAAAAGTTACGACGCCAACGACCAGCCTTACAAGGATACAGAGCAAATTACCATCAATGTCAAACAACTTAATCGCTTAGAAGTCGCCGAGCTAGGCGTGCCTGAAATGGCAATGATGGGCGAGGAAATTCCGCTTGATGTCAACTTCTTTAATATGGGTAAATCGACGATGTATAACCTGCTCGTTACACTAGAAGGCGATTTTGACAAGAGAGATGCTACTCGTTTTGTCGGTACCTTTGAGCCAGGTGCCAATGAATACTTTAGTGCTTCTATCATTCCTAGTGCCGAAGGCGAACAAAAGGGGAAACTCAAATTCACCTTTGAAGACGCCAATGGCGAAGCGGAAGAAGTAATCAAAGAAATCACTATTATGGTTGAAGGTGGCATGATAGATGACGGCATGGGCATGGGAAAAGATTTTAACCCTGATGAAATGGGCATGGGCGAAGATTTTAATCCCGATGAAATGGGCATGGACGGCGAACAGAAAGCTATGCCAAATTATGTCAAATACCTAATAGGCGCTGCCGCTCTAATTGCAGCCGTTACAGCAGTCGTAATAGTCAAACGTAAAAAACGTAAAAAACAATTGTTGGAGTCATTAGATGAAGATTAGTGATATTCTCACAATGAGTCTTTCCAGCCTTTGGCGACGTAAAGCACGAACGTTCTTAACGATTTTTGGCGTCGTCATCGGTGCAACATCCATTATTTTAATGATGTCACTGGGCATTGGCTTTGAACAAAAATTCAACAGAGATATAGAGCAATTCGGTAACATTAAAGTTATCAGAGTGTTCAAGCAATATGGCAGAGACAAAACGAATGCCACAAAGATGACAGAAGCCGTCGCCGAACAAATGGAAGCGATAGAAGGCGTAGAAAGCGTTCTCTCTATGTTTGAATCCAGCTTTGAAATGACGTCGGGCAATTACGAATGCTGGGAACAAATACGCGGTGTTGATTTTGATAAGCTAAAACTTTTTATGGGCGATGATGCCATAGCAGAGGGTCAATTCCCCGAAAAAGGAAGTAGCGAGATTTTAGCAGGCGCTTATGTCGAATTTTACAATCCGCGTTCACGCAACTGGGAACCAAAGCAAATGGATTTAATCGGCGAACGTTTTATGTTCTACCTTAATCAGCAATACGATGATAAGGGCAATAAAAAGCGACCAAAACGCGTTACCTTCTCTGGTAAGCTTTCTGAAGATGTCGAAGGTGGCTACTCATCGTATATTGACAAAGAAGTCTTGTTAAAATGGATGGAAGAAGACGAAAAGCGTTATAGCGAAAATAAAAAATACACGAGACGAAAAGACAGGGAACTCGATAGCATACTAGTGCTCTGTACGGATATCGATACTGTACTCGATGTTAACGAGCAAATCAAAGAAATGGGTTTTGAAACACATGCACCCGTCGCCTATATTCAAAAAGATAAGAAAAACCTACAAGTGTTGCAAATGCTCTTAGGTGGCATTGGTTTTGTCGCCCTTTTCGTAGCAGCAATAGGTATTACCAATACAATGATAATGTCGATTTACGAGCGCACGCGTGAAATCGGTGTAATGAAAGTATTGGGCGCAGAAATCAAAAACATTATGACGATGTTTTTAGTGGAAGCAGGTGCCATTGGTTTTATCGGCGGAGTGTTAGCGATAGGTCTAAGTTTTCTCTCGTCTGATATCATCAATGAAGCCGTCTTTAAATTCCTACAAAGCGGTAATGCTGAAAATGCCAAAGAAATGGGTGAAATGGCGATGGAACAAATGGAAAAATTTGATTTGTCTGTCATTACATGGGAACTAGCCTTACAAGCGCTGATTTTTTCGACAGCAGTTGGCTTGATTTCAGGACTTTTCCCCGCCTACCGCGCTACTAAGCTTAGTGCTCTTGAAGCGATAAAAAATGACTAACTTTTCGCGTATCTTTGACACCGATAACTGTGTTGTGTTCGAAAATCTACTCAATCACGTAGCCCTTTAGTACGCTCATTCGTAGATTTTCTCCACGCCTTGTTCTCGGCGCCAAATTTTACGCGAAAAGGGTGTATTATTTTATATTTATAGTAACAATTCAGTCAAATAGTAAAAGCCGTGTCATTCAGAGGACGAACGAAGTGAGGACGTAGGAATCTTACGGCTTATATTAAACCCACATTAAGATACCTACGTCGTCGATAACACCCTCGTCGCAAGTCCTAAGATCCTCACGCGCTTCGCGCTCAGGATGACAGGACTTGCTGCTCGTGTATGCAACCCAAATGACAGGACTTGCTGCTCGGGCATGCAACCTGTCATGACAACGCGGGTTGACTGAATTGTTACTATTTATAATTATTTAATCTACATATGTTAAGTATTGCTCTGACAGTGGATGTTTGCCACTGGCTAGGTCGAAGAATGCTTTTTGTAGGGCTTTTGTGACTGATTTTTCGCCACCTCCAACTTGTATGTTGTCGACGGAATAAACTGGTGTGACTTCTGCCGCTGTCCCCGTCAAAAATAACTCGTCGCAAGTGTATAATAATTCTCTAGCAATTGTTTGTTCTAAAACTTCATAGCCCAAATTTTTTGCTAGTGTAATCACAGTATCTTTTGTAATACCAGCGAGTGCCGATGAGCCCGCCGCAGGTGTTAATAGTTTATTATCAACAACTAAAAATAAATTTTCTCCGCTGCCTTCACTGACATTGCCAGTGTAATCAAGGGCAATTCCTTCCTCATAACCATTTTCTAAGGCTTCCATTTTAATCAGTTGCGAACTGAGATAATTGCCCCCTGCCTTTGCCAGCATTGGCAAGGTGTTAGGTGCTGGTCTACGCCATGATGACACGCCGACTTTAATGCCTTTATCTAGCGCCTCATCACCCAAATATGCCCCCCACTCCCAAGCGGCAATAGCCACTTCGAGTGGACAATTCTTAGGACTAACTGGCAAATCATTATAACCGCGATAAACGACTGGTCTAATATAACCGTATTTAATCTTATTCATTTTAACCGTATCGATAATCGCCTGATTGATTTCAGCTTCACTATAGGGAAGTTCCATACGATAAATTTTTGCCGATTGAAAAAGTCTTTTTGTATGCTCTGCTAAGCGGAAAATAGCAGAGCCTTTTTCCGTTTGATAAAGTCTTATACCTTCAAAAATGGAACTGCCATAGTGAACGACGTGTGATAAGACGTGTACAGTTGCCTCGTCGTGATTAACAAATTTACCATTAAGCCAAATCTTTTCTGTATTTATCATAACACGCTCCTAATTGTTTTTTGTGTAAAGCTCTAAATCTTGAACGGCTGCTGCTAGATTTTCCTTTGTTATCGTAAATGCCGCTTTGACAACGTCATTAACGCTCACTGCCTTATCAAAAACGCCAGCCATATCTTGCCATTCTAAGCCAAAATCCTTATAAGACGTAGGCAAGTTAATTTGCCTGTAAAACGCTAATAATTTGTTCAAGTCGTCCATTTTCTGGTCTAACATCAACTGTACCAAAACGCCATAAGAGACAATTTCGCCGTGTAGATGATTGTGTTCTACCTTAGGAATCGTCGTAAAGCCGTAACAAAGTGCATGTGCAACACAGCTGTTGTAGTCATTGATAACGTGATTAGAAACCAAGCCCGTATTGACAATAATAGAAAGCACAACTTCCGCCATTGCTTCAGAATTTTTATTGGCTTTACAATCTGCCATAGCCATTACGCCGTAATCAATTAGAGGCTTCATACAAAGTGGAGAAAGGGTAATACCCAAGGCGTTGTAATAATCAAGCTTTCTACCGCGAGAGGAAAACTCTGGTTCATAAGCTTTTGCCAAGGTGTCGCCTATACCCGCCCACAAATACTGTTCTGGTGCTTCGGCGATAATTTTAGTATTGATAAAACTATGCTCTGCTGGTCTCGGGCGCGTATACAAACTATCGAAAACGCCTTCCATTGTGTAGAGCGCGCAGACAGCCGTTACCGCTGCACAAGTTGCGGCAATGGTTGGAAAAGTAAACAGGTATTTTTCTAAATGCCCGCTCAAGACCTTACAAGTGTCTAGCGCCTTACCACCGCCAAAGGCAAAAATCACTTCTGCTTCTTGTACTGCTTTTTTTTTCTTTAAGCGTTCGACATTTTCGTATGCCGCTTCGCCGCCATACCATAATGTATCTAACACTTCAATGCCAGAACCTTCTAAGGCTTTTTTTGCCAAATCACTGGCTTTTAATAGTGCGGTTTCCCCGCCAATAAAAACGACTTTCTTGCCATAAGCAGTACAAATACTTGCCACTTCTCTATATACATCTTCACCTATACTATAATTTGGTAAAAATACATTTTTATTTTCCATTTTATTCGCCCTCCACTGCTAAAACTGTTTTATTTGTTTTAAGATGCAAATCCCTACTAAAAACATTTGCCAAGACAGAACCAGAAATCTGATGAATGACAGTAGCAAGTACCGCTGGAATTGCCACTAAAGGATTGCTAAACTGCGCCGCTAACCCAACAGCCAAACCAGAGTTTTGTAAGCCGACTTCCATAGAAAGCGCTTTTTTTCTAGCTGTATCCATTTTCGCAAAATAGCCGACAAAATAACCGAATAAAAATCCTGCCCAATTATGAAGTGCAACAGCTAAAAGCAAGAAAACACTCGCGCCCAATAAATTAGCCTTATTTGGAGCAACAGACATTCCCATAATCATCAAGATAGAAACAATAGGAATGATAACTAATACTTTCTGCACTTTTTCTAACTTTTCGCCAAGGAAATAATGTACTAGCATACCGAGCAAAATCGGAACAACGACAATCTTAACTATTGATAAAAACATAGCGGAAACGCTAATTTTAATCCAATTATCTGCTAATACATAGGTCAAAATCGGTGTCATCACTGGCGCTAAAAGCGTAGTCACTGCCGTCATACCAACGGATAAAGCGACATCGCCCTTAGCGAGATAAGTCATCACATTGCTCGCTGTTCCACCTGGACAAGTTCCCAAAAGAACTAAGCCAACAGCTAGGGGCGCTGGCAAATTAAATAATCTCGATAAGAAATACGCCAATGCTGGCATAATCATATACTGCGCTAAAACGCCAATTAAAACGTCTTTTGGACGTGTAAATACAACTTTAAAATCTTCTTTCTTTGTCGTTAATCCCATTACAAACATAATCAGCGTCAAACCAATCACAATCAAGGACTGGTTAAAAACCGTTAGCTTTTTCATATCAATGAAAAATTGCGGCACAAGCATAGCAAGTAATGCCACGACTAAGATTAATGCCAAAAAATACTTTTCTAAAAAACTACCTACCGATTCTAATACTTTCATTGTTCTCTCCTTTACGCAAGTGATTTTTAAAAATTGGTAACTATTCAGTCAAGTAGTAAAAGCCATGTCATTCTGAGGAGGAACGCAGTGACGACGTAGGAATCTTATGGCTTTTGCTACTAAACCCGCGTTAAG
>PDWI01008556.1_pt1 | contig 12023 bp, 6 predicted proteins | sample 1430891 | NCBI WGS metagenome assembly PDWI01 (sample SAMN01162508, study PRJNA174530) | Oral metagenome, whole genome shotgun sequencing project. | biome: Marine environment; feature: Marine mammal; material: Swab sample of the gingival sulcus; isolation source: swab sample of gingival sulcus...
TATTTATGGAATAAAATGTAATTTATAAAAACTACAAAAAAACTGGCTCTACCATAGATGTAGTGGCAAAGCCAGAATCTAAAAATTATTTCTAAAAACTTAAAAAGAAAAATATTTACAGGTTATTGTTTGAATTTTACTGGGTAATGGTCAGAATAATAATTATTATCCAGAACTTCAGCATAATATGCCGGTGTGTCAATATGTTTTATCATATAATCAATAATATTGCCACCTGTGTGTGTTCGAATATCAGGGGATACGATTTCTGCGCGATCTTCAAAATAACGATAGGCACTTTCACTCCATTCTGGTGCACAATTAAAATCTCCAATCATCATCCAATTATATTCTAAACAATTTTCACATAAAAAGTGGGCATAGAGATCTCGAACCGACTCTGCGTTGCCACTAGCAGGACAATGACAAGTTGTTATCAGAGCGGATTCATAGTTAATCAATAACAGAGGTCTTGGTCTATTTCGTACTCTTACCCCCACCTCGTGCCACTCTTCCTTCAGCGGATATAAATAATCTACTTTTAATTCAAAATAAAACTCAATTTCCTCTTGGTTGGGGTGTCTAGCAAAGATGACAAGACTACATCTCGGATTTCCTGCCGATGTATTATGCCAGTTAAAAAATGACACAAATATTGGTCTAGTGCTTGTACGCAAATTGATAACTCCTTTTGTAAAATCCTGATAATCCTCAGTGTCATCGTAATAAATTGTCCCTCCGCCATCGGGGTCTTCATTATCAAAATTATAATCAGTGTCATCGTATTCAAGCTCCTCGAAACGCTCTTCATCGTAAAAGTCATCAGAACCTTCATAACCATGATCGAAATAAGGGTCAGGGTCATCATAATAGAGTTCACACCTCTGAGCCATTGGCCCCATATTTCCGCATTCTTGAACACAGAGAATATCATCTTTTTGCAATAGTAACTCTTTATAAGCGTCAGGCTTGTATCCTCGTGAATTAAATGTCATCATACTGTTCCCTCTTTCTTTTTTGGGCTCTCTTTCTTTTTCTTTTTTTCAATTTTTAAAAGCCAGTTTGTAATACATGGCGCTTCCATTGCGTTAAATTCTCCATCTTTGACAAGCATTCCTCGATAAGTACCTGCATCTTTAGCATTCACTCTCATTGAAACTGACTGGTTGCATAATTTCTTATGTATCTGCAATTCAGGCGCCCCAGAGCCACTAAAAAAACGAAGGCTTGCATCGTATACGAACATTTTAGAGGGATCAAAGCTGTCGCCAGTAACAGCAACTGAATGATACGCCAAAAATCCGGTAGGATCTTTGGTGTGTGCAAAAAGTTCAACGGGCTTTTTAAACCCAATGGGCTGGACTTTTTTGGTATGAAAACCTTGATTAAATCTACTAGGCACTAAGTTCACGATATTGACCTCTATGCCATAAAGGCGCGCAAGTGTAGCTAGTATGACGGCGCAATCTATACTATTTACAGCAACGCCCTTAAACTCTTTCTTGTAATCCTTATTTAATTTGGTCAATTTTAAACCGATATATCCGTTTTCTGATGTTGGGAGGGTGGCATAACGTGGCTCTCCTGTATATGTATCAAACGCCATGCCTGAGGTGTTTATGTTCTCTGTCAATTGTTTCAAGATAACATCCTTGTCTATCGGTTTCGCACCATTTATCCAGCTATACGCTATATCCAGCGTCTCAGTCCAAGGTAGTTGGGAACCGTAGTTATTATGTTTCCAAGGGGAAATAGGCGTATCCCAAACCGTGTATACATCTTGATCTAGATTCTGCATAAAAAGACTTTTTAAGTGAGTAAACTCAATATACCAATTTACATTTTCAGCAATTGGTTGTTTGTAGTTTAAGTGATGATCGTTCAGTTCAATCTCTATTTCTTTTGTTTCGCCTGTAGCAATATAAAACGGCTTTGACAAAAAATCTCCTAATACCTTGTTTTTACCGGTATTGGTGCCTTTTATTTTTACAGAAATTTCTGGATTTAAATTAACCTCACATTTAACAGTAAGCTTGACTTTGGGCGTATCAATTTCATTTGACACATAACATACGGCATCTTGAAACGCCTTTCCACGGACGGAATCTTTTCCATTTTTTGTAATGTCTATCGCGCTTGTTTTAGGATCAATAATACTCATTTTAGACCCACCAGTATCAATGATAAAATTTGATTTTATTAAGGTTAAATCAAACTTTTTCTTAGGGTCAGGGTCTGGTTTGGGTCTATTTGCAAGAGCTTCTATCAAACTTGAAGTTATCAAAACCAATAAAGAAGTAATCACTACTATCCCCCCCTCCGTTTGTATAGCATTTTGTAGCTCAAACATACAAGCGGACAGTGATATGTCGCAAATCTCTAGTACACCAGCCCCTTCCAAGGGTACATCGTGCAGAACCGCTGTTGTCATTTCAATGGTCTCTGGTCTTGCATAAATCGCAGATGCTACATTCTGCGCCTCCATACTATATCCCCTTTCTACTAAAGCCGAAAAATCCACATCTGCTTCTATACTGTTATTTAGGTATCTTGCGGCAGCAGGCTGGGTATACCAATTATCTGGTGCCGCTGAAATTAAACCAGCTGCCATACAGTACTGCGACAGCATCATTGCAAACTGCTCTATAAACCATTTTTGACTATCCGTATATTCATCCCAAGCTGGACAAGACTCATTGCCAATATGTATTTTTTGAGTGGTTTTCGTGTCTGTGGTCTGCGTATCGATTGCATAAAAGCGGCTTGCACCTTTTTTCAGTTCATATTTTTGAAAAGAAATTTTATCGTTCATACTAAAGTCTGAAAAATAGAGCAAATTGCAAATATAATTATCCAAAAGATACGGTGGATTTATCATATAATCGCTAAATTGTTCCGCTGTCAAACTATCTTTGAATTTTGCAAGATAACTAATATACCCCGTATATGGGTTGAGCTCTTGTTTCTCTATCAAGGAAATGCCAAGATAATCCGTTCCACAGCCATTCAGACAATCTTGTGGTATGTTGTCAAATGTTCCAGCATTTTCGCCATTAACAAATAACGAAAGTTGCTTGTTTTTATAAGACAATCCAATATCGTGCCAGTTTGAACATTTAATGGTTTTATCAGACGTAATAATTTTTTGGATATTTCCCTGTGTTTTAAGGTTTACCACGACGCTACAAGTAGTAAAGTCAAGATATTCTAAATTTAATGATATTCCCGACTGCGCTTCATCGCCAAGATTGGAGTACAGTGTTGAGATGGATTCAGGATTCTTTATCAGAGGGTAACACTTCATAAGTAGGCTGAATTTTTCGGTTGTTTCGGCGGGGTCGGTGAGGTCGACATACCCGGCGACCTGGGTCTCTTTTTGATTCTTTGCCACCACGTAACCCCCATTATCCAAGCTTAATACGGGACATACATTGGAAATAATCACCATGCTTCCTTTGCCTTGATGGATTGAGATTTTGTTTTTGCTCTTATCGCAAATCACATTTTCGGTAAAATCAAACCAAGCAATCAAATCCTCTGTTCTACAAGGAGAATGACTATAATTTGAAAGAATTTCCGCTTCCGTCAAACAGCACGAATAAACTTGAACATTTTTGATCAATCCATTCCATCCAAACCCAATAAAATAATCGGCTTCCTCCCCTGTTTTTAAGGATTTTTTAAAGGTTTTAATGTTCAATCCATTGACGTAGAAAGCAAGCTCGGACAAGTCGTATACAATCGAAATACTGTACCATATATTTAACTCAAACGGCAATGTCGTTTTATCGAACTCAAAATCGCCTAATAAACTGTTAAAATACAGATTTTGATTTTTAAATCCCAATTCAAGTGTTTCTCCTTGCTTATAGATTGTGGATTTTCCACCCGCCTCTAGCAAACAAAAACACACCTCTAAGGTAAATGGCTTGGAACCATCAAAACTAAAATTGGGAATTTTATCGGTTTGTAGATACCCGAAAGGGTCTCCCGTTCGAATTGCTTTTCGAGAGATTGAGTTATAATTTTCCATAAATTCTCCTTTGAACTAATCTCACTTTATCGCATACACTGGATTTTTCTCATGATTTTTAAGAAACCCTGAGCGTGCATTGTGATTTGAGATTAGTATGAACATAGTTAAAGACAAGCTATATCTAGCCGCGTATCTGAGCGTGCATTGTGATTTGAGATTAGTATGAACTATTGAACTATTCTTTTGATGAAAATAAAGCGGTAATTTCAGATAATAGCTCAGGCGCTAATTCCACAACATCCTCATTTTTCTTGGACAGCCTGTTTTGTTCGGTGTTATCTCCTACAACATAGCCATTTGCAATCATTGTCTGTGTGGTATCCTCTTCTTTCTTCGTTTCGTCTTTTAGTGTCAAATTATACACATCATCTTCGTATTTGGTTTCATACGCTTCGGTGATTTCAGCAAAATCGCCGTTCTCTAGCAAAAGTTTGTGTTCTTTTGTAAGGAAATTAGCCGCAACAAGCCCTTTGTCAGTCATAAATGGGTGTTCGTGCGTTGCTAATATCGTCCCTTTCTCCTTTGTAGAAATATGGATGATAGTTTCTTCGTAGCCTTTTAAAACGCGGGAGACAATTTTGCGCTCGCCATCGCCGTTTAAAATAAGCTCATTAGCCTCTATTTCTGATATTTTCTTCTCTTCGCCATTCGCCATGACTATTAACGTATCTTTTCCCAAGCACCCCCATAAAAATCTTAAATATGGAATTTGTTGATAGGCAGGATTTGCTACAGAATTGTCCTCTTTGCTACTAGAAATACGAATAGTATCCATTTTAGGAGGGTTTCCACTATTATCAGTATAGACGTACTCTAAATTCATATGTAAAGTTAATCGCGTATCTTTAGGTGTCCTCTTTTCATCAAGTTTCTGCCCCCAATCTTCATCAAATCGCCAATAAAACCCCAAATCAAATGTTTTGAACTTGTCACTCACTATATTTGAATATTGTGTTGTCCCACTCTCACAGTCAAGGAGCAAACGCACCGAACGAATGTCAATATATTTATAATTTTCTTTGAGAAAAACATAGACGGTAAAAGGAAACTTTATAGTAGAGCTATCTTCATAGGCGTAGTCCAGCGCTTCACCTGATTTCGTTTCTCTGCCATAAGCAATCGTAACAAATTTTCCAAAATCCGACTTGATATTCTCTGGATCAACCACTGCTATTTTTCCGACAGGACTATTGGCGTTTAAATCAATAAAATTAACATCACTCATACGCTGTGATGTAAGCATCATCGAAGAATCTATGCTTGAAACATTAATATCAACTTCAATATCTTCTGTATCAGAGGCAGAAGCAAAATCATCACATTCAAAGGAGTAGATATACTGTGAAAGATTTGTCGCCTGACCAGTACACTGCCGCTCAACACCGTTACACTTTAATGTCACCACCATCATAATACTCGCCTTTTTCTCGACAAAAGACGCTGTGACTTGCCCTTTTAGCTTATTGGAATCCGAATCTCTATATAACCAGTCAATGTACACGCCATCAACCCACGGGGATTGATCATCAGCTTTTTTTGATTTGCCCACGCTTAAAAGCTGTGCGTTAGTAGCGGAATTTTCGTCCCTGGATCGCTTAGAGTATCTGTTTTCAAAATCCTCTGCCGTCATCTGAAGAAGACTTTTGTAATCACATCCTCCATTTTCCTGATGGTTCTGTTTTGTAGCTTCTAAAATTTTAAAAAAATTTGGGTAATCCTTTTCAAAGTTATCACACCTGAAAAGTTTTAAATACGCGTCATAATCTTCATTTTTGGAAAAATCTAGTGTTTCGATTTTTAAATTGGCTGAATTTTTCATTTTCCTCTCCTTTTTATCTTGTTTTTTAATTTTTATCATTTCTCTGATTATGTCTTTTTTTGATTTATACTAATCTCAATTTAATTTGCATATACCTAATCGGGGGTTTTTAGAAATTTTTAAGCAACCACCACTATGCAGTCTAATTTGAGATTAGTATTATAGCATTTTTCTGATGGTTCTACGCTATCATCTAAAATTTATTCGCAAAATATTTTTATTTAGATCCCCTTTTTTTATTGAAATACTCTTTTAAAATCTCTTCTTGATTGAACTACGATTGATTACTTGATTGCACTTTCTTGTTATTTAATTGTAATATTATATATTACTTGATTGTACTGTTCTCTATTATATTTTTAGGTTTAAACATCCTCTTCACTAAACACCTACGCTTTACTAATAATTTGAGTATCAGCGCTGAGAGTAAGTAAATTAAGACCTATTTCGAAAATTCCATGTTTTTCACCGATGTGAATAAATTATCTTAAATCCTCAAGTTCTTCTGGGCTAAGCCCTGTAAACATCACAATTTTATCTAGTGGCATGCCTTCGGCAAGCATGGCTTTGGCAACCTCTAGTTTTCCTTCCAGTTTTCCTTCCAGTTTTCCTTGCTTCTCTCCTTCTTCTTTTCCTAGTTTTAAACCTTCTTCTTTACCTAGTTTCAGCCCTTCTTCTTTACCTAGTTTCAGCCCTTCTTCCTTGCCAATTTGCAAACCTTCTTCTTTACCTAATCGAAGACCTTCTTTTCGCGCATAAGAAAGCTCTGCCTTACGGTCCATCTCCGCTTTTCGGAACATATCCGGCCAATAACTATCAATTTCTTCTTGTGAAAAAAGTTTTAATTTATTTGCTGCATCCGCCATAAGCCCTCCTTTTGACCCTATTATATCACATTCTTCTACAGAATTAGCAATCAAAAGCTCCGCCCACAAATCTTCGTGAACCAAATGCTGATTCTTTTGTTTCCAATATTTGCTTAGTTCAATAAAAACCATATTAAATTCGTTTTCTAAAAAGGATTCTCCGCTGTATAAATTTTTGATGCCTAAATGATTAATGTACTGTTCATTCGGAAAGATATCGAACATTGTAAATGTCAAACTGGTTACTTTTTTCAGTTTACTATAATCATCGCCCATCACAAATTGTTTTGAGTAGAGCGCTGCGTTGTAGTAGTAACATCTTCTAAGCAAGTAATCCTTATTCACAAGTTGCATTTCAACATTAATCGTACCTGAATTTTTTGTTCGTACGACTAGGTCAAGTCGCGGCATTTTTTCGAACTTTTTATTCGGCACAATTTCTGTATTTAAAAAATCAATCTCCTCTTCTCTTTCTATTCCTAAATCTAAATACTGATTTAACATTGCCATCAAAAATTTTTTATTTTCCTCTTTTGAAAAAAATCCTTTAAACGCTCTGTCATAACGAAGTGGTAAAAATGGTTGTTTTTTATCCATACTTTCTCCTTTTTAATCTAATATTTATTTTACTTACCAACCATATTTTACCATTTTGCTATTTAAATGTCAAATCGATGTTTGTTTTACAAAATTTAGGAATTCAAAATCTATGCATCTAATTTTTATAAGCAGCAAATCAGCTTTCGATAAAGAGGAATACGGACTTATCAGCAATTTATTTAAATAAAAATTTTTTGCGAATAAATTTTAGATGATAGCAAGGAAACAAGGAAAATTTTGAAGAAGCTTAGTTTGCTAAGTGACTGAAATAATTTATCCGCAGTTGACGAAGCTAGCGCTAATATTCAGAAGCAAAAAGCCCCCGCGGGTACAGGAGCTTATATTTTTTCTACTTCTTCAATTTTTCACTCTGCCAGCTTTCCTACCAGCACGGTACTCCACTCACGATTTTACGAAGGAGTTTTTCATGCTAGCAAGCAATCAAGAACGAACTCGACTCCTCTCTCTGTAAAAAGCAAATCAGCCTTCGACAGAGCGGAATACGAACTTATCAGCAATACTAAGAAATTGGATTGATAATAAAATGGGACTATTGCAATCTGATTTTAATTATTCTGCAATAGCCCCTTAATTTTGTGCTTAATCTTATAGAACAAAGAAATATATTATTTTGAATGATGCTTATGACTGAGTCCGCTCCTTAAAATTTTTTCAAGCGGACGAAAGGAATACCGCATCACTTCAAAATCCAATATATTTCTTTGTTAGACCTAAGCCACGCAATTTATGCGTGGCTTAAACCAAACAAATTCTAAAAATTATCGTAGAAGTTGTAGTACGCCTTGCGGAGCCTGATTAGCCTGCGCAAGCATTGCCTGTGAAGCCTGCTGAAGAATATTATTCTTCGTGAAGTTCATCATTTCTTTCGCCATATCAACGTCTCTGATACGGCTTTCCGATGACTGCAAATTCTCGCTTGCCACATCGAGATTTCTGATGGTATGGTTCAATCGATTCTGAACCGCTCCTAATCCCGCGCGAGTGTTTGACACTTTTTTCAGCGCCGAACCAATGGTAGCAATTGCTTTATTTGCATGTTTTTGCGTTCTAATATCAATCCCTGCTGCAACATTCGCTTCTCTTTTCACTTTGTGATCTTTATCAAAGGTCGCTGCGCAACTTGGGGCAATCCCACCAGCTAGGATAATCTCTCCACTCGCCGATGCCGGATTAAAAATACCAGAAAGTTCAATATTCGTTTCTGCCGCTGGTGCGTTTGGCACCTTATTAATCGCCTCTTGAATATCTGCTAAAGTCGGTGCTGTTCCCACGACTGAAGCATCCCAGTCTCCTGTCACAGTGTACGTTTGATTCGCCTCATCCCACTCAGCAGCAACCGCTACATTGGTATCTGCACCAAATTTAATTTTCACACCATTGAGGATTTCGTCGTGTTTTGCACCAGTCGCTGTGATTAGCTGCCCAGCAATCTTAACCGTTCCCTTAGAAGGTGCTGTCACCTCTGTCGACGGAGCTGGTTCTGGCTGGAACGCAAGTTTTGCAGCCACCGCCGCAGGGCCTCCAACCTCAAGCTTAGAAGTCTCATCTTTCGGTCCATCCTTCCTTGCAAGCGTAATTTGCCCGTTTTTCATGCTAGCTTCTACATGATCTTTCAATTCTGGATTATTTTGAATCGCGGTATTAATCTCATCTTTTAAGGCTTCCGCGGTATATTTTCCCTTTGGCAATGTCAATGTTTGCTCTTCCGCATTGTCCGTGGTAATCGTCATGGTACTATTTTTATCTGTAATTTCCACTTCTTCCGAAATCGCTCTACCTTGTACTGATGCATAGGCATCTTCGCTTGAACCGACAGATGTCGCAATTCCCGCTCTAACAGCGCCTGTTCCACCTATTGAAAGAGTAGGAGCGTTTCCATCATCCGCATTTGGCAGTGTTGCCTGAAGTTTATCTTGGTTCGGCGCAGGAGCTGCCCCAAAAGTAAGTCCGTCTAAACCACCAGCAATTTGAGTATTAAGTGCTGCAGCAACCCCTGTTACATTCGCGTTAACATTAATAGTCACTGTTTGAGTAGTTCCATTTACTGTAATTACAAATTCTCCATGCTGAGTATCAAAATTCGTATTAGCACTTAAATCAGCTGTCCCCATCAGGGTAGCATCCTTCCCATCTGTATTAAATCCTGCATCTGTTCCTGCAGCAGCATTACCATCAAAACTAAGATTAGTAGCCGCATCCCCTGTAATAGTAAGGGAACTAGCTACCCCTGTCGCAGCTGTCGGGTCAGTGATGGTAAGTTTTTTCGTAGCTCCATCATAGTTCACGGTATAATCCGCCCAGTCACCGCCCACGGCTCTAATTTTCTCCTGAATATCCGCAGCGAGATCTGCACCTGTTTTCCCCGCTGTACCGTCATATGTCTGATTGGAAAGATTTACAGTTGTCGTTGCACCACCTGGATTTGACGTAATCGTAAAGTCATCAGCGGGGTTAACAGTTATGCCCGGAGCAGCAAAATTGAGAGCCCCACTACTTTTAGCAGGAGCTGTCGCCGCTTTCGGGGTGGATTCTGTACCATCAGTACTTTCTCCCGGCGTAATAGTCCCTGCAGAAAATACAGTTCCTTTCCCTTCGCCATTTACAATAGGAAGTTCTTCTTCTGGATCTTGTCCTGCGCCAGTTAGTCCCAGCGTATACGCATCCATTGCATTAACAGAAAACTGCATGTTTTGGTCGGTGTTTGCACCGATGTGGAATGTCAAATCCCCAGTTGAGTTTTCAACGCTTTTATCTAAGTTTCCATTTAATAATTTACGTGTATTGAACTCCGTATTGTTTGCAATACGGGTAATCTCCTTAGCAAGCTGATTCATCTCGCCTTGAAGCGCTTCTCTGTCTTCGTCAGTATTTGTATCATTGGCGGATTGTACTGCAATCTCTCTCATTCTATGAATGATGGAGTGGGTTTCATTAAGGGCACCCTCCGCAGTCTGGATAAGAGAAATATCATCTTGAGCATTACGTGAAGCCTGGTTTAAACCTCTTATTTGACTTCTCATCTTCTCAGATATGGCAAGTCCTGCAGCATCGTCTCCGGCACGGTTAATTCTATAACCTGATGAAAGTTTTTCAATGGACTTTGCACCCGCTCTATTGTTCAAAGACAACTGTCTGTGTGTGTTGATTGCCATCATGTTATTGGTAATTCTCATAAACCCCCCGTATTTGCCACGCCCACTAGGACTTTTTCAATGACTGAACCTTACAGTCATTCTCGTCAGCTTTATCCGCCAACTGCTATCACATATTTTATCGGCGAAATAATAAGGGAGTTTAGCTATTTTAATAAAAAATAAAAATGTTACAAAAAAATAACTGTTGCGTTTATATATAAATTTTTTGAAATATATAATTTTTATTCTATGTGTAATTTTTGTGCCATATATAATTTTGGCACCATAAGAATATAAAATTTATACCATTATCGGTGTCCTGTTAAAATTTCTGAAATTTATCATCAAGAAGCACTGGTTCACCTACTATCACTTCCGCACCGCCACTGGTAATTTCGTTCACAGCACTGATAATGCTATCTTTTTTTTCTGAGAACGAATAGAGCGACAACACAACACAATCAGTATAATCGGTAGCACTGATATGAAGTTTTTCTTGAGCGATATAGTATTCTAAAGAACCAAGAGCGGTATAGTCGGTCTTAATTGTCATCGGAAGATATTCTTGAATAATTGATATTGCAGAGGATTTGGAGATTGCTCCCCTCGATTTAGGAGCAATCCCAGACGATTTTGATGCTTCCTCTTCAGATACTACTCTAACAAATTCGGGCACACCCCCCGCCTCGATCGCCGCCTTTAGCGAATCCGTATAAGCACGAACAAGACCACCTTTTCCAAGTTTTATGCCACCAAAATATCTTGTGACAACAGCTGCCACATAATCAAATCCTTCCTTTTTCAACACATCAAGCATCACCGCACCAGCAGTACCAGCAGGCTCTCCGTCGTCGGAGTATTTATAGTGCTCACCCACCAAGTACGCAGGCACATTGTGCGTAGCATTGTAATGCTCTTTGCGTACAGCGGTAATCGCCGCCTCAGCTTCTTCCACCGTTTTTGCAGGGAAAAGCTGACAGATAAACTTCGATTTTTTTATTACAATTTCCGCCTGCACTGGCGCAAGCACGGTTTTAAAACTCATACTATTCACCTACTCTATATGTCTTTTTTCATAAGTATCTGTGTTTTTTCACCATCATTTAAAATTTGCAAAATATTTTTATTTAATTCCAGATTCATCATTTGTTATGAAATCATCAAGCTCTTTTAATGAAATTCCGACAGAGGTAGCGATTATTTCTTTGGAAATACCTGCCCGAAGCATATTATTTATGATAAGTTTTCTTTCTTCTACTTTTCCACGCTTTTCACCAATGGAAACTCCTTCTTTTCTTCCTTCTTTTCTTCCTTCTTCTATTCCTAGCTTCAATCCTTCATTTTTGCCTAATTTTAATCCTTCTTCTCTACCTAATTTTAGTCCCTCTTCCTTTCCTAATTTCAGCCCTTCTTTTCTGGCATAAGAAAGCTCTGCCTTGCGATCAAGTTCTGCTTTTTCATACATGTCAGGCCAATAACTGTCGATTTCTTCTTGTGAAAAAAGTTTTAATTTATTTACTGCGTCTGCCATAAGCCCTCCTTTTGAC
>PDWI01008557.1_pt1 | contig 12022 bp, 10 predicted proteins | sample 1430891 | NCBI WGS metagenome assembly PDWI01 (sample SAMN01162508, study PRJNA174530) | Oral metagenome, whole genome shotgun sequencing project. | biome: Marine environment; feature: Marine mammal; material: Swab sample of the gingival sulcus; isolation source: swab sample of gingival sulcus...
GAAAAGAAAATAAACTTTACTGAAGACGGAAATAAAAGCTTTTATGAAAAAGACGGGAAAAAAATAGTTCTCGAAAGCTTAAAAAATTATCTGGGATTATATTTTATAGGCGATCAAGAATCATTTAATGCAATGAGCAAAGAAAGTATAGCCCAATCACCCGACTTCAAAAATATTTGTAAAAAAATAAACAGCAACGAAGATATTTTTATATATGCGAATATGAACAAGCTCTATTCTGGATTGAAAGATACGAAAGAAGGAATATCATTCTACAATTACTCAAAATATTACAAAGGCATGGGTTGTGCAGTGAACCTTTCAAGTAAAGACCTAAAGGCTGATTTTTACTTAGAATCAACCGACAATAAAGATATACAAAAACTCTTTAATTCAGGTAAAAATGCAATCAACTTTGCCATAAATGAAGTTGATATGCCTGCAACAGCTATATTATCAGGAACAATGAATTTTGAAGCATATATAAATATAATAAAAGGATCCTTAGCAGAAGATAAAAAAGCTGGATTTGATAAGGGAATAAAAAACTTTGAAGAAAAAACAGGAATATCCCTAAAAGAAGATCTCTTCCCTGCTACTGACGGATCTTTAGCACTCTGTATTTATGATGCTGCTTCAATAAATATGATGAATTATAATACTGTCTTAACTCTTGGAGTTAAGAATAAAGATAAGGCAATATCATTAATTGACAAGGTATTAGCAAAGAAGATGAAAGGAAAAGAAAACACAATAAGCAAGAAGAAAGAAAAAGGTTTTGACATCTACACTATAACCATGGCACCTGGACGTGCAATTTACATGGCAATAAACGACAAAAATCTCTTTCTTAGCTTCAACCCCCAACAACAGCTAACATCACAAATCCTTTCAGGAAATAAAGGGGAATTTCAAAAAAAATATTCAGGAATTTCTTTAAAAGAACTAGCAGGAAATAACAGTATAGGTTTTTATTACTTTAATGCCAAAGAAGTTTCAAAATTACTGGAATTGGCAAAGATGTGGGATAAGAAAGGTTATATAAAGAAAACCCAAGAGGCAATCAATAATTTTAATTACCTTATATACTCTGGGAATAAAGGGAAAAATTCTCTATATGGCAAAGTCGAGTTAAACACTAACTTCTCCTCTTCTTTTGCAAAAGGTATAAATGAGTTGGCAAAGAAGATGACTCCTCCCAAAACTCAAGAAACTCCCAAAGAGGGAGAGAAAAATACTGAGATAAGACAAAGAAAAAAAATGTATCAAAAAAAATAAAGTAAAGAAATAAAAAAAATATTTTAAAACATATAAATTTATCGGGGGACTATTTCCCCGATAAATTTATAACTTTCCCCAAATTCTCTCATCAATTTGCAACAAATTATCCAAGATTAAATCTGATAAACTAAATTTAGGATTGTTTCTATTAATCACCTCAGGTATGGCTATACATTTCATATTAGCCGCCTTAGCAGCAATAATACCATTTAAAGAATCTTCAATCGCCAAACATTCATTGGGATGTAAGCCTAATAAATTGACAGATTTTATATAAACAGCTGGATTGGGTTTACCAAACTCCTCATCATAGCCCGAACATTTTACCTCAAAATACTCATTTAAACTAAAATGACTGCAAACACCATCTATCATCTTATGAGGTGAAGAAGAGGCAATAGCCAACCTACATCCTTGACTTTTAAAGAATGACAAGGAATGACAAACGCCCAATATCATCTCATTTTTCTGCCTTATTGCTTCCAATACCAAGCTAACTATCATATCTTCAAGCTCACACAAACTTACCCTCTCTTTATCCCAAGGATATTCTTTATAATAAAACTCTATTATTTCCGATATCCTAATACCTTGAGTTTTTTTATACTGCTCTTCACTTATTTTTATACCTACCTTTAAAAAACAATCAGACATTACCTTGCGCCATATGGGTTCAGAATCTATTATGACTCCATCCATATCAAAAACAACCCCTTTAAATTTCTTTAACACCTTCCCCTCTCTTTACAAACCTTATATTAATACACTCATATTTTTTTTATAACACCTCGTTGAACAGTTGACAGCTACTCAATTTAATAATATCATATAACAAAAGTTAAAAGGAGGGATAAAATGGGAAAAATAATAGGAATAGACTTAGGGACAACCAATTCTGTTGTTGCCGTAATGGAAAAAGGAGAATCTCAAGTTATACAAAATAGCGAAGGTTCAAGAACAACACCTTCAGTAGTAGCCTTTTCAAAAGATGGAGAAAGGCTAGTAGGTCAAGTTGCCAAAAGACAAGCAGTAACCAACCCAGAAAACACTGTATATTCGATTAAAAGATTTATGGGTAGGCGTTTCGATGAAGTAAGCGACGAAATCAAAACAGTACCATATAAAGTTGTTAAATCAAGCAATGGAGGAATTAGAGTAAATGCCCAAGGCAAAGATTACTCAGCTCCAGAAATTTCTGCCTTAGTGCTACAAAAGCTTAAGAAAGCAGCAGAAGATTATTTAGGAGAAAGTGTTACTGAAGCGGTTATTACCGTTCCTGCATATTTTAATGACTCACAAAGACAAGCAACAAAGGATGCAGGAAAAATTGCAGGTCTTGAAGTAAAAAGAATCATAAATGAACCTACAGCAGCTGCACTTGCATATGGATTAGATAAAAAACAAGATCAATTAATTGCCGTTTACGACTTCGGTGGCGGTACAATGGACATATCCATTCTTGAGATAGGCGAAAATGTTGTAGAAGTAAAATCAACAAACGGAGACACCACTCTTGGTGGAGATAATATTGACCAAACTTTAATTGAGTGGATAGTAGCAGAATTTAAGAAAGATCAAGGTGTGGATTTATCAAACGATAAAATGGCTTTACAAAGATTAAAAGAAGCCGCAGAAAAAGCAAAGATAGAGCTCTCAAGCACTATTGAGACAGAAATAAATTTACCATTTATAACAGCGGACGCTTCTGGCCCTAAACATTTAGTAATGAAATTAAGCAGATCAAAATTCGAACAACTTGTAGGAGACTTATTAAGAAAAACTTTAGTACCTTGCGAAACAGCTATAAAAGATGCAGGAATAAATGTCGAAGAGATAAAAGAAGTTATTTTAGTTGGTGGTTCCACCAGAATACCAATGGTGCAAACACTAGTTAAAGATTTTTTCAAAAAAGAGCCAAACAAAGGAGTAAACCCTGATGAAGTTGTTGCTGCTGGTGCTGCTATACAGGGTGGAGTTTTAAAAGGAGAAGCAAAAGATATTCTCTTGCTTGACGTAACCCCTCTTTCTCTCGGCATAGAAACACTTGGTTCCATAAGCACAAAACTTATAGAAAAAAATACAACAATACCCACAAAAAAGACTCAGGTGTTTACAACAGCACAAGACAATCAACCAAGCGTAGAAATTCACGTGCTACAAGGTGAAAGAGAAATGGCACATGATAATAGAACTCTGGGGAAATTTACATTATCTGGTATTCCACCAGCACCAAGAGGAGTACCTCAAATTGAAGTTACCTTTGATATAGATGCTAACGGTATTTTGAATGTTTCAGCTAAAGATTTAGGAACAAACAAACAACAAGCAATTACAATAACAGCCTCAAGTGGCCTTAGTGACGAAGAAATAGATAGAATGGTTAAAGATGCTGAAAAAAATAGAGAAGCCGATAAAAGTAAAAAAGAGAATATAGAAAATAAAAACAATCTTGACAGCGTAACCTACAATTTAGAAAAATTAATTAAAGAAAACAAAGATAAAATACCTCAAGATATGGCAACAGAAGCTGAAGACCATGTAAAAAAAGGAAAAGAAGCATTAGAAAGCAATGATGACGGAAGAATAAAAGAGGAATTAGATAAATTAAATGAATTTATATCTAAAGTCTCAACACAATTATACCAAAACGCACAAACTCAACAACAAACTCAAGAGAACCCACCACAAGGAGAAGAAGCAAAAACTAATAAAGAAGAAGATGAAGTTATAGATGCCGAATATGAGGACGTAGAAGATAATAAATAAGCAAACACAGAATATATTTTCAAGGAGTCTTTCTTAGACTCCTTGAAAAATTATTTTAAATGTAAAGACAATATCTCTCTTACCTTTTTACTCCATAAATAAATAATTTTATCTCTGGTATCATCATCGATATCCCAAAAATAAAAAACCGGATACATTCTTTCTCCCAATTTTTGAGAAGAAAAATAATTTCTAGAATCAGATTCTGAACTTGAAAGACAAAGAAAAGCACTTAAATCATAAGAAAAAGCAGTTAGAAAATCATCTAAATTCAAGCTTGATTTAAATTTACTATGTAATTTATGAGACTGAGCTATATGTTTCTCAAAATCTTTAAGACCATCTTTTACAAAAAGAGCAACTCCTTGTTCTATAAAAGCAGATTTCTCTTCAGATAATTTTAAAAGATCAGATTCCAAAGGGGGAGTGACAAAAATATTATCCGTTTTTTTATTATCTATCTTTTTTTTACTTTCAACCAAGACTTTATGCGGTTTATCTTGATTAACCTTGACCTTTTTTTTAGATAATCTAAACAAATCGGTAAAAATAGATAAAAATAAAAGTACAATAAGTAATAATATAAAAAGTACCAGACTAATCTTTCTGATATTTAATTTTGTAAAATTATCTTTAAATATTTTTTTCTTATCATTAGAAGACGAATCTAATGATACATCCTCTTTAATATCATTATTAACCTTATCTTCCTCTTTGCTCTCTTCGACAACTTTTTCCTTAGGTTTGGTAGTCTCTACTGTTTCGTAAATGTCAGATGTAGAAATATCTTCTTTTTTTTCTACTACCTCTTCAACTTTCTCTTCTTCCGAATCTCCCGAAATATTGAACTCTTCTAAAGCTTTTTTTAACTCATCACTACTTAATAAGCTATTCTCATCTGCCATAAATAATCTATTTCTCTAAGGTTTCTTCCCGATTAGGACCTACTGAAATAAACTTAACAGGAATTCCTATATAATTCTCTATATAAGCTATATAGTCTTGAGCCTCTTTAGGTAAATCACTATAATTTCTACAAGAAGAAATTTTCTTCTGCCAACCACTTAAAGCAAGGGTTTTAACCTTTACTTTAGATAAGGACAAAGAATCATTAACAAAACCTCTCTCTTTACCATCTTGATCTTCATACGAAACAACAAGCTCAATCTTTTCAAAAGAATCCAAAACATCCAGTTTAGTCAAAAAAATATTATCTGCTCCACTAACTTCAATAGCGTACTTTAATGCTGGCAAATCAAGCCAACCTACTCTTCTAGGTCGCCCCGTTGTAGCACCAAACTCCTTACCTTCTGCCCTTAAAGTTTCTCCAACCTGACAATGCAATTCAGAAGGGAAAGGCCCCTCTCCTACTCTTGTAGTATAAGCCTTACAAATTCCGGTAACCATACCAACACTTTTATGAGATAAACCCGTTCCTATAAGCATGCCTCCTATTGTAGGTGAAGAAGAGGTAACAAAAGGATAAGTTCCATGACAAACGTCCAACAATGCACCTTGAGCCCCCTCAAATAATATATTTTTTTTATCCTCAACCGCCTTTTGAAGTAAGCTTCTAGTATCTATAACATATTTTTTTAATTTTTTCCCTGCTTCTATATACTCTTCTATATAATCTTTATAGTCTTGCAAAGAACCGCCAAAACAATTGATAACTTTTTTATGATAATTAAAAAGTATAGGCAAAACCTCTTTTAATCTTTTTTCATCGACCAAATCTTCAACAAAGATAGAACGACGTGCATAAAAATCTTCATAACAAGGACCTATACCTCTTCTTGTTGTCCCAATCTTAACCAATGCCCTATCTTCACTTTTTATATCGGAACTCTGATGAAAAGGAAATATAACAGGTGCTTTAGCACTTAAAGCAAGATTTATTTCTTCATTGGTCACATTCTCAACTTCTTCAATCTCTTCTAATAATTGCATGGGATTAACCACAACTCCATTTGCTATTAAAGACAAAGTCCCTTTAGTCAAAACCCCTGAGGGTAAAATATGTAAAACCACCTTTTTCTTATTTAAAAAGATAGTGTGTCCGGCATTATGTCCACCTTGATATCTTACAACTATATCAAAATCATTGGCAAAATAATTTATAGCCTTTCCTTTTCCTTCATCACCCCATTGTAAGCCTAAAACCAATCGGTTCATCTTTCACTCCTTTAATAAAACCTTTAAAATTTTAACAAAGTTAAATTTCCTTTGCAATTCTATAATAAAAAAATATTTAACACTTTCTCTCTTTTATTTTATTCAATATTTTACTACTTGAAATATCAGATTTAAAATCAAATAAGACAAACTCTCCACCTCTGTCGGTAACTACCTTACTTTCAGGTAACTCAACACCTCTATAATCCCCACCCTTAACCATAATATCAACCTCAGTCAATAATTCTAAAATTTGCTTAGGAGTATCTTCTTCAAACGGTATAACATAATCCACAAAATCAATAGCAAGTAAGACCTCTGCTCTCTCTTCAAGGCTAAAAACAGGTCTATTTTCTCCCTTTAACCTTTTTACCGATAAATCACTATTTAAGCCGAGTACAAGACAATCACCCTTTGAACGTGCGAACTGCAAAATATCAATATGCCCCGCATGTAAGACATCAAAAACACCATTGGTAAAAACAACTTTACTATAATTTTGTTCTTCTATATGAAGATTAAGCATAGAAGCCGAGTTAAAAAAACTTTTATTTATCACAAAAGCTCTTCTCTTATATCTATATTTTCACTAAACTGCCAAGTATGTGGTATTCTGCAAATACCTATATCCGTATAATCAGAACTGACAATAAAAGCAAATCTATTATGATGATAATCATAGGGAGAACCATCTTTTTTGTGTACTGCCACATTAAAATAATATGTCCCATTCACAAGTTGCAAGGCAGGAATATTTATTGTTACCTTACCGGAACCTTTAATTTCATAGCCCTTATAACTTTCCAAATCAGTATTAGAACCGTAACAATTAACACCCTCTGTATTATAAATACCAAAACCAAAAACAAAATCCGTTTGTTTCTCTTTTGCTACAACATCTATGACAACGGTCACAGGCTCATCATAATTAAAAAGATATTTTTCTTCTCCTTTGGCATCATACATTTCCAAACCTTTAATATAAACTTCCCTAGAACCCCATCTTTTCTCGGTATTCACAATCTCTTCCTCAGGAGCTTCATTGCTATCCTTTACTTTGTCCGCTTCCTTTTTCCAAATATACTCCAAATAAGACCCCACAACTCTTTTAGGATGAGAACGCATTTTTAGTTCCCCTTTATCCAACCATACGACTTCATCGCTTATCTTTTCTACAGTGGCTAAATCGTGAGAAACAAAAATAATTGTTTTTCCTTCTTTCTTAAATTTATTAATCCTGTCAAGACATTTAGGAACAAATGAGGCATCCCCAACAGATAAGATTTCATCGATTAATAATATATCAGGATCAACATTTATGGCTATGGAAAAGCCCAACCTCATATACATACCAGAAGAATATGTTTTTACCGGATTCTCTATAAAATCTTCTAATTCAGCAAATTCAACAATTTCATCAAATTTTTCTTCTATCTGCTTTTTGCTCAGACCTAAAATAATACCGTTGATAAAAATATTTTCCCGCCCAGAAATTTCAGGATGGAAACCTGCTCCCAACTCTATTAGAGCAGAGATTCTTCCTCTTGTTTTAATCTGTCCCGATGTAGGTTGACTAATACCCGCAAGGAGCTTTAACATAGTACTTTTCCCTGAACCATTGCCTCCTATAATACTGATAGTCTTACCTTTCTCAACTTTTAGGTCAACTCCTTTTAAAGCCTCAAACTTTTCATCATTATGTAAACTCTTAAAAAGAGATCTTTCCAATATGGCACTTTTAAAAGTTAGAAATTTATGTTGACTGGTAAATTTCTTATAATACTTATGAATATTGTTAGCTTCTATGGCAAATTCCTTCATAATTAAACCTCTTCCACGAAAGTATCTCTCAAAAGATTAAAAATTCTATAACCAAGAAATAAAAGAACAACTCCCACGAGCAATGTTACCCCTAATTTTTTATAATGAAAAATAGACAAAGAGCCAAAGAAAAAAATATGCTGATAAGATTCTATTATATGAGTCATAGGGTTTAAAGATAATATAAAAGACAATGCTTTATGTTTTTGAATGGCGGGATTGTCTAAATGATAAATAATGGGAGTGGCAAAGAACCAAAATGTTAAGAGATTGTTTAAAATATCCTTTAAATCTCTAAAATATACTGTTAAAGCAGATACAATAAAAGAAAGCCCCAAGGTAAAAATAAATTGCACTAAAAGAGCAACCGGCAAGAATAAATAACACCAACTCAAATGTATATCACTTCCGCCGAAGATAATTATAAAAATAACCAAAATAGGAAGCCCCAAAATATAGTGTATCATATTGGTTAAAACAGAAGTCAGTGGTAGTATTTCTAAAGGGAACTTTATCTTTTTTACCAAATTACTCTGAACAAAAAGAACATTAGCCGATTCCAAAATCGAAGAACAGTACCATATCCAAGGCAATAATCCTATAAACATGAATATAGAATAATTAACCCCTACTATATTAATATCTTTAACTCTCCCACTGCCTCCTGGCAAAATAAAACCAAATACAACGGAATAAACGACCAAGAGAAGGAGAGGATTAATAAAACTCCATAAAAAACCAAATACTGTACCTCTGTAACGACCTTTAAGCTCTCTGGAAACCATAACCTTTAAAAGCTCTCTATGCTTAAATAACTCTTTTATCTTTGTAAACATTAATTACCCGCCACATATAATTCTTTGCATTTCATCGGTATAATTGCCATTTCCTTCGTATATATAAAGGTTTTCCAATTCTATATAACTACTGCCCGATTTACTCAATTGTACCAGAATTCTAACTGCTTGACTACACTCAATATTAGTATAAACCCTACGTAACTTGTTTATAAACAATTCATTCACATCACACACCCTTTTTAGTTCATTAAAGCGACTATAAGGATAAATCATAAAAGCTTTACCTTCTAATTTTAATAATCTTTTAAAAGCAAGAATCAAATCCTCCAAAGTCAAAAATATATCAAATTTAGCAATCCTTACTTGAAAATTCTTACTTAATATTCCACTATCACTCTTAAAAAAAGGTGGATTTGAATAGATAATATCGTATTTATTAAGCTTTAACTCTTTGTCACAAACATTTCCTGATATTAAATTAACCCCACCATCCATTTCATTTAACAAAAAATTATCCTTAGCCAAATTTATTAAATCATCTTGAACTTCTATAGCATTAATCAAACGAAACTTATTTTTATATAGGTTAAGCAAAGAAATTATTCCACTTCCCGTACCTATTTCCAAAACATCATCATTGTAATTACCATAAATAAATGAGGCTAATATAGGTGCATCAACACAAAATCGATAACCTTTTTTATATTGATTGACTAAAACTTTTCCCTTGTAAAAAGTATCTCTAGTTAATATATTCTCTTCTCTATTTACCATTATTGGGAAGTTGGTCTTTTAGAAACTTTATAAGCAGAAAAAACGCATAATTTGCAGTCCTTAATTTGACACTCTTTCTATCACCTGGAAAAATACGATAACAAGTGTGAGAAAAATCTTTAGCGACTAAAGAAAAATAAACCAATCCCACAGGTTTGCCTTTACCCCCGCCACCAGGACCGGCTATACCGGTTATTGAGACCGATATATCAGAAGAGCTTAAATTCAAAACACCTTGTGCCATAGATAAAGCAACTTTAGCACTCACGGCACCTTCACTCTCCAAAATTTTAGGTTCTACCCCCAGTAATTTTTCTTTTAATTGATTCGAGTAAGCATTAACACCGCCCAGATAAACCTCAGAGGCACCAGATATATCAGTCAACATCGAAGATAAAAGCCCGCCTGTACAACTCTCAGCAAAACTAACAGTCAAATCTTTTTCCCTCAATAAATTAACTAAATATTGACAAATATCTATATTATCGCTATAGAGATAATTTTCTCCGAGTTTATCAATCATTTTATCCATTAATTCCTTGTTAATATTCACTGCTTCTTCCAAGGAAACTTTTGATCTTGCTCTTAATCTCAATTCAGTTAATCCCGAAGACGATAAAATTGTTGTTGATGGATTTTTATATTTAGCATAAATAGGAGAAAGCTTCTCATCTATCTGAGATTCACTTGCTCCTCCTGTCTTAATAACAGAATTTGCAATATAATATTTAGAGCTATGTCTGATTTCCTCTTCCATAATTTGTTCAAACATGGGTCTATTTTCCAAAGGTGGTCCTGGCAAAAGTACAACTTTACAACCTTCAATCTCTAATATTTGCCCCGGTGCCGTGCCTAAAAAATTCTTGATAACCTTAGCCCCTTCCAATACAAAACCTTGCCTTGCATTTATCTGAGGCATATCTTTCATCCCTCTTTTTTTGAAACTCTCTTTTATATCTGTTACTAAATCTTCATTAAAAATTAATTCCCGTTTAAAAACCCGAGACACTGCCTCCCTGGTTATATCATCCTCTGTAGGACCTAGCCCCCCAGTAATAATCAACAATTGACATCTTTTAGCACAATTTTTTATACACCAACAAAGATCTTCAAGCTCATCACCCACCACTATATTCATATCATTAACTATACCCACTTGTGATAACTTGTTACCTATAAACAAAGAATTGGTATCGAGCTTGGAAAAATGTAATAATTCACTGCCTACTGCTATTATTATTGCTCTCATTATTTAATTCTCCATAAATTCATCCTTTAAAACCTGAAACTGGCAAACTTTTTATCAATTATAACACCAATACATTACTCTTGGAAATATCTTTGCAATAATAATGATATTATAATATTTTTGATAAAAATCTTTTCCGCTTTGATATATTTATATATAAAGAGAAAAAATCTTAATGATAAAAAACGAATAATTTCTCAAAATAAGCTAATATAAAATTATTTTAAAATATTAATTTATGATTTGATATTGAATATTAAATAAAAAGGAGGAAGAACTCCTCCTTTTTTTAAAAAACTTAATAAGTTACATGACCTTTTAGTTTCTCAACTTTTTTTTCTCCAAGTCCTTTAACTTTGAGTAAGTCATTAATATTTTTAAACTTACCGTTTTTCTTCCTGTATTCCACTATCTTTTTAGCAGTAGCTTCTCCCACACCTGGAAGTTTACTTAATTCATCAACAGAAGCAGTATTTACATTAATTTTCTCTCCAGATTTTAATTTACTGGTTGCTTTTTTACTTAACTTACCGCTCTTTTTTTCCATTTTGGCTTTTTTTTCAGACTTAGTTTTTGCCGACTCTTTCTTAACTTTGTCAGCTACCTTTACTTTCTTTCCTTTTGTTTTAGTATCTTTGTTTGCCGCATTTAAAGCATTTCCAGCACAAAACACAAAACAAAGACCAACTAATAACACCAATAATTTTTTCATTATATCCTCCTAAATAAATTATTTTCTTTTGAATACCAAAAGAATAATTATCCTTTTTTTGATATTCAAAAAAAACAACTTAAATACATTAATAGCACAATTAAAAATTATTATCAATATTAAAACGCTGCCATCACCCCATTTTTTTTAACCTATACTTTAATAATACGATTATAGTACCCTAGGGAAAGAAATAATAAGAGTAAACTTTACTTTACTTTTCTCAAATTATCCATAAACAAAAATTTACAAAAACAACACATACTTTATATCTTATTCAAAATAAAGCAACCTATAAAAAAGAGGAATATGTATTTGGTATAAAAAATGAATAAAAATTAACAGGAGTTAAGTAATGAAGAAACAAGGATTTACTCTAATAGAAGTTTTAATTTCCTGTGCAATTCTATCTATCTCTTTTGCTATAAGTTTAAATTTAATAAA
>PDWI01008558.1_pt1 | contig 12022 bp, 13 predicted proteins | sample 1430891 | NCBI WGS metagenome assembly PDWI01 (sample SAMN01162508, study PRJNA174530) | Oral metagenome, whole genome shotgun sequencing project. | biome: Marine environment; feature: Marine mammal; material: Swab sample of the gingival sulcus; isolation source: swab sample of gingival sulcus...
AAATGGAGAACATATTGATTTTGGTGATATGAAATTTATTTCGTCTGGCATTCGAGATGGTGGACTAAGACCTTATCTCCCTTATGGAGAAAGAAAAACTTGGAATATAGTAAGACCTTAGGTTAAAATATCTTGGGAGGGGGATAAAAAAGATATCCCTCTCTGGTATTTTCTTTTTAAACTTCGCGTATTTCTAGCTATTATATGCAGGTTTTAGAACATTTGAGAACAATTTGGGACCTAAAATTATTAAATTTAATTTTAGCCTTGAATTGGAGAATTATATTTGGTAAAATGTTTCGCACGTGGGTTTTAGATTAAAAAGGAGGTGATGGCATGGCAAGAGAGTGTAGCGTTTGTGGAAAGGGGACTATTACAGGTCATAACGTATCTCACGCACTTAACCACAGTAAGCGCACATGGAAACCCAACCTAAGAAAGGTAAAGGTAAACGCAAATGGATCTACTAAGAGAGTTTATGTGTGTGCCAGATGCCTTCGTTCAGGTGCGGTTGAACGTTCTATATAATAATTTATAGGACAGAATGATTGCGAATATAAAATGGTAATAAAGAAACGGACTAACATTTATAGTCCGTTTTTAAATTTCAAATTTTTTGTATGGCTCTATTTTTTCCCTTTATAAATTGCATCAAGTCTAGCCGACACCCTACAACAAACCTCTAAAGGATACATATTCTGTGCCTTCGCCATTTCGTATACCGATGTAAACTTGTCTCCGCTGTGTCCCATAAAGGTTACTGTGTCACCTATTTTTACTCCTTCTACTTCGGATACATCTACCATGCAGTTATTTAGGCATATTACCCCTACTATTGGGCAGTATACCCCGTTTACTAAAACCTTGAAGCCTTTGTCTATCCTTTGGGATATTCCATCGTAGTAGCCTATGTTTAGGGTTGCTATCTTTTCTGTTTTGGTGGTTGTATAAGTTGCGTCGTAGCCTATGCAAGACCCTGGGGGGATTTCCCTTATGTTCATTATCCTAGCCTTTATCTCCATAGCTTCTTTAAAGCCTAGGGTTTCAAGCTCTCCTGAGAAGTCTGGTTTTATTCCGTATAAGACCATACCTGCGCGAACCATATCGTAGTAGGGCTTTCCAAACCTGGCTATAGCACCTGTATTAGCGATATGGATTATTTCAAATTCGAGCCCTTTTTCTTTTAGTGTAGATACCACCACTTTAAATTTTTCTAGTTGTTCTAGGTTATAGGTATCATCTTCTACCTCGCTGCAAGATAGGTGACTCATCAAACCTTTTACCCTTATGTTTTTAAGATTGGAAACCTTTAGGATTTCTTCTGCATAATCATCTGTGAATAGAAAACCGGTCCTGCCCATTCCTGTATCTACGTTTATGTGAACGCACACTTCACAATCTGTGCTTTCAGAGATTGCCTTTGCCTCTTCATAAGAGCCTATCATTTGGTCTATTTTAAATTCTCCGAGCTTTGAATAGTAGGAAGGGTTTGCGTGTGATGTGTTGAGTATACAGATCTCTGGAATCTCTTTTCTTATTTCAAAACCCTGATCGAGGTTTGTTATTCCCAAGTAATCTATACCCTCTTCATGGAAGATTTTGGCTATTTCTATATAGCCATGGGCGTATCCATCTGCCTTTACCATGGCTAGGATCTTGGTTTTTCCGCCTATATATTTTTTTACAATTCTGGTGTTGTGTCTTATATTATTTAAGTTTATCTCAATCCAAGCGTCCTTATTTAACATGCAAATCCTCACTTTCCTATCTTTTTTTATGCTTTTTTCTCTGCCTCTGTGTACTTGTATCTTGCCTTATGAGATGCTGTGATTAAATCTTCATATAAGATGGAATCTGTTTCCAGACCGAGTTTTTCCAGTATGTGTTTTGTAAATTCTGTGTTGCAGAGCATTATTGGACCTAGGAGCTGGGTTCCGTAGAAGTTTTTGTACCTGAACCCGTCAGTTGTAGAGGCTGGGTTATTTCCTGCTCCCTTAATGCACTTCATAAGCGCCTCGTCGTCGCTTACTCCATATACGTGTGAAAATTGGGATTTGACCGCTACTATTGTCTTCCCATCAAAGTCAAGTATCATCTTTTGGTTGTACCTTCTTGAAAAATCTTGCACTGCATGATAATCAAATATCCCGAGGGCGTCCATCTTGCTTCCGTCCTCAGCTTGTATATACTTTCCAAAGAGCTCGTAGCCGCAGGCTATTGTTAAGAACATAGTTCCATTTTCTATTAGTTCTTTTAATCTATCTCTATATGGCATTAGCTTTTCTATTACTCTAATCTGCCACTTTTCACTCATAGCGCCTAAGAAAATAAAATCAACATCTTCGCTCGCAAAAAGGGGTTCTTCATCAAAGGGGCAGAGGCTTATTTCTTGTTCTTTTAGCAGCCTTTTTAGATAGTTTATACTTCCTATCTCTCCGTAAAGGCTACAAACCTTAGGAAAAAGTATTTCAATTTTTTTCATCTTATTTTTCCTCCGCTTTCTTCTCTGCCGCTTCTTTTATTCTCTCTATCAGCCTATCTCTGATGTCGTCTTTGTATATTATTGTGTCAAGACCATAGGTCAAGTAGATTGTGTCTGCCGCGTCTAAATCTATAAGTTCTGCGGTTTTAACGTGGTTGAACTCACTAGATACCTTGTTTTCCTCAACACCTTGCAAGAGAAGGCATATGTGCATATCCTTACAGTAGTATCCACCTGTAACTATCTGTTTTATGTGGTCTGAGGTAAACTGTTTATAATCGATTTCGTAAAACCAAGAATTAAAAAAACTTATGTCGTAAGCCTCTTCATTTATAAGTATTACAGCTACCCTCCCGGGAGTGTCTGATATGTGTTTTACAATCCTAGATGCTGCTACAGGCGAGCTTCCCTTTGATAGGAATAGTATTACCTTTTTTCCGCAGACTTCTGTTTCTTCATATCTAGAGCCTATAACCTTTACCCTATTAAAGGCATCTCTTATCTTATCTTTTTCGTAGCCCATTTCCCTAAGTAGTGATATAGCAGCTAGTTGGTTGTATAGGTCTGTGTCATTCTTGCTTATCAATCTATATTCTTCAGAAGATCCTCTATTTAATATTTCTATATCACGGGTTTCCTTATTGTATTTTACTAGCTCATAATCAGGAGCTGGGCTGTGACCTTTTATCCTTCCCATATGGTGGTATCTTAGGAAGGAGTATTCGTATTTTTCCCCTGTGTCTACATCGTAAGCAGCATCGTTTATCAACGAATCCCTAAATTCTTCTTCACCCTCAAGTGGGGCTACGCTATAGTATATTCTCTTGTTGTTTGGAGCGAGCTTGGTAGATATTATGTCGTCTCCATTTAATACCAGTACGGTTTCCTTTGGAATAGACTTATCTATTATATCGAATACAAACTCAACATTCCCCTCTCTCCTTATGGTATCCCTGTATAGGTTTATAACTACTAGGTAGTCTGGAGTCATATGTTTGTATATGTGCCCAGACATTCGTTCATCAATCTCTAAGACCCCTATGTCCTTATTTGAAGAACCCCAAAAGGTTGTCCCATATTGTAGTAGGGTTGCTATTACGCCTTCTGCCATATTTGAACCCAGCTTGTTATAGGCTATGTCATACCCCATTTCCATAAGGCAGTCAGCTATCATATTAGTTGTAGTGGTCTTTCCATTTGTCCCTGTTACACATATAATTGTCTCGGGTTTTTCGAGCATAGATAGAAAATCTGGGCAAAGTTTTAGGGCGAATACGCCCGGAAAGTAAGTGGATTTCTTCCCTATTAGTTTCATAAAGAAGATTAGTATTCTGGTTAAGAATATCGTTACGTAAAAGGTAAATGTTCTTTTCAATTTAAACCGTCCTTATTTTTTCTCAGAAAATGTTTTTCTTTTTAGGTGATTATTTATTAATCAGCTATAATTGTTAAAGTTCCAGCATTCCTAGGAGCTACTACAGTTATAAATCCTCTTTTCCAAGGAAAGACCCTAGGGGGTAAAGCCTCGTTATAGTCTTTTTTTGACCTAACGTAATCCATTATGTCCTCAGATTCGTATACGCTCAACTTGTTTTCTAGATAAAGTTCCAATGCTTCTAACTGAGGTTCTAGTTCTCTGTCATATTTTAAGGTTATAGAGAAATAGCTTGTGTTGATTCCATCTCCTTCGGTTATTACGATATTTTTATAAGCTGGGTTTGCGGAGGCTATCTTTGGGTGTTTAAACCTATGGATTATCGCGGCTAGTTCACCTCTAGAAGCAGCTCTATCTCCCTTAAAAGAACCGTCTTTGTAGCCCTCTATAACGCCCATTCTAAGCATATACAGAACACCTAACCTATCCCTATCTTTTAGTTGGTCAAAGTCAGTTACGGAAGAGCCCTCAGAATATATGTCTGGACCTAAGTTTAAGTTCATTTGGTCTGCAACTCTGCCTAGGATTCTGGCTATTTGAGCCCTACTTATAAGAGAGTTTAAATTGTCTAAGTCATCATCATTTGAACTGAGATAGTTTAATGCTAAAGCACTCTGCTGATACGGTAGTGCCCAGTGCCCTTCACTAGGTTTTTCCATTTCTTCTTGGTTTCCAAAGTTTAGCACACAAATCTTTAAAAATTCGCCAACTTTTATATTGTTCTCAGGTCTGTAGGAGCCGTCGGGGTATCCTGAAACAGCCCCTTCGTTTACCAAGTCTTCTATGTAAGGTTTTGCCCAGTGCCCATCTATATCACTAAGGGCCTCCGCTGTCATAGTAAGAATAAGGATAAACGCCAATAAGATAACTCCAGATTTAAACTTGTATTTCATAATCTACCTCGTCTTTTCAATGCACTGCATTGTGTAAAATTACACTGTTAGTTTTATTACGATTTTACTGTATTTGTTAGAAAAACACAAGCGCGAGGGGGTTTTTTTATTGTGAATTTTCGGTTATAATGGTACTTGTAAAGTTAGTTGTTATTGCTTTAAATTATTTTTTGTTGTCAAAAATTAGTTATATGTGAACGGAACGTGAATATTGATAAATGCTGAAAGCGCAGGTGGGGTTGTATTTCATAAGGATACGATTTTACTACTTAAAAAGCGTAATGGGGATTGGGTTTTACCAAAGGGACATATAGAACCAGGAGAGTGTGTGGAAGATGCTGCTCTTAGGGAAGTTCGAGAAGAAGCCGGCATTTTAGCTGAGGTTTTAGAATATCTTGGAGAAATAAATTACAAGTTCAAAAATAGAAGGATTCACGGAGAAGTTATAAATAAAAACGTAAAATGGTTTATTATGAAATCAAAATCAACCTATGGTAAACCTCAAAAGGAAGAGGGGTTTGTTAAGGTCTCATTTTTTAAGATGGAAAAAGCTAAGCGGCTAGCCAAACACCAAGATGAGAGGCGAATGATAGGAAAGGCTATAAGTTATTATAATGATAATGGGTCCAGTTTTTTTGATTAGAGACGTCTGGAGAACTTAGGTGAGTTTTTCGCAAGATTTAAAATACGGCATTGTAAATAATATTGAAAATTATCCATCTAGAATTAATTACATCATAATGGGGGCATTTCAGAGTTCCGCTAGATTAGATTCAGAAGATAATATGACGATTCTTACGGAAAATGCGGCACTCTTAAAGATGATAATTAGAAATGTAAAGTCTGAGAATTCGTATGACGGGGATATTTCTATTTCTCACAGTAAGGTTGGAAAAAGACGTGCTAGATATAAACTTAAATTTTCAAAGGCAACCACTCTTTTAGGTATATATGGCATAGAATCGCTCTTTGAAATTCCGCCTGAAATTCTCGAAAGTAAAAGAAATAGAAAGGATTATATAACAGGATTTTTTTTGGGTTCTGGTTCTGTTACAGACCCTAATAAGTCGTATCATATGGAGTTTGTTTGTAGTTCTGAAAAGCAAGCTGATGCACTAAGAGCCTTGTTAAGACAACTTTCTATAAACACGGGGAAAGTGGGGCGTTCTCGTTCCACCATATTATATGTTAAGGATAGTGGCAAAATTGCCGACATTCTGAGTATAATGGGAGCTTCTGTGGATAGATTTTCCTTTGAGAATACAATAATATTGAAAGATTTGCGCAATAAGGCTAACAGGATTTCAAATTGCGATATAGCGAATTTGGATAGAGTTGCTGATATGGCGAAAAGGCAAAGAACTGCAATTAAGCTCATAGATGAAATGGTGGGGCTGGATTCCTTAGACGAAAAACTTAGGCAGGCAGCTGAATTGAGGCTCGCTGAACCTGAGATGAGCTTGAAAGAATTGGGTCTTATGATGTCTCCTCCGATAGGGAAATCGGGGATGAATCATAGGTTGAATAAGATAGAACGAATAGCAGCGACACTCGAAAAAAAGAAGGGCAAGGAGGTATTTACGAGTGAGTGAGTTTTCTGTTTACTTGGAAAAATCAAAGATACGCCCAGGAATGATTCTTGCGGCTGACTTATACGATCGATTTGGAAATATATTGATATGTTCCGGCACGGTTTTGGATAATTTTTTTATTGATAAAATAACTGGCAATGACGTTTTAGATGAAATAGCAATAGTAGATAGAAGGAGTGATATTTCTTCTGATAGAGATTTTAAAGAAAAGTCCGTAAATTCTATGAAGATAGACATAATTCGCAAAAAAACTTCTAAAAGTGTAAAAAAAGCCATTGACAATTTGAAAGCAGATAACAACCAGAGTATGACGGTTTTGTTTGAGATTGTTGAAAGAATCATAGAAGAAATTTTAGAATCAGACAACTTAGTTTACGAAATTGAACGGTTGCAAAGTGTAGATTCATACATATATAGCCACATTATAAATACGACTGTAATATCTATACTGGTTGGAATTGCTAAGGGACTTCACAAAAAGGAGCTTACATCTTTAGCCAAGGGAGCATTTTTTTCTGATTCTGGCAAATTACAGATCGATCCCGATATAATTAGAAAACCGGGAAGGTTAACTGAAGAGGAATACGAAGAAGTTAAAAAATATCCTTTGTATGGGTATGATTTTATGTCTTCATTTGAAGAAATGGACGAAAACGCCCTAAAGGGTATAGTTGAAGCTAGGGAGCGTTGGGATGGAACTGGCTATCCTCTAGGACTCAAGGGCGACGAGATAAGTCTGTATGGTCAAATAATAGGTTTTAGTTCTTATTTTGATGCTCTTACAAGTAACCGAGCTTATAAAGATGCTATAGATCCTTATCTTGCAATGACTATGGCTGTTAGAGAAGCTGGACAGTCGTTTAGTCCTGAGATTGTAAAAAAGGCTTGTGTAATGTTGGGGTATTATGATAAGGGTATGCTTGTAAAACTAAAGGGTGGAGAGATAGCCAAGGTTATATCTTCCAATAGATATAAACCTGTTTTGGCAATAGTATATGACCCTAATGTTCAATCAACCACGCGTAGTTTTGAAATAGATATGAAAAAGAATCCAGCTGTAAAAATAGACGAGGTTTTGGTTTTTAGTGATAAAGAGACCTTATCTGAGAAAATGGATGGGCTAAAGTAGTATCTTCAAGTTTGATTATGGAGTTGTCTTATGTATAAGAGAATGGTTGGGCTTTTATCGTTTGTTTTGCTTTTGTTTCTTATGTCTTCGTGTCAAAAACCGCTTAGTAAATCAGAAGAGACTTGGGAGAGAATTTTTAAAAGCGGAGAAAACACCCGTGTTAATATAGCTTATGATCTGGATGTTGAAATAGATGATTGGATAATGGGCAGTTTTGCTGGAGAACTTTCAACTAGTCTTGGGATTAAACTTAAAACCCAAGAGTTTCCGATAGAGAGGCTTATAAGGGATCTAGAATCTAGCCTTGAAGACTCTGAACCCGAAGGCGATATAGATATTGTTATAGTTACTGCAGAGCAGTTTAAGACCTTGAAAGACAAGGGGCTTTTGTATGGTCCCTTTGCAGATAAGCTTCCAAACTACAATAAGTATATGTCCAATAAAGACTACTCTAATACCCATGTAGATTTATTTGAGATCGATTCTTCTGCCGTGTGTTTCTTGCAGAAACAGTTATGTTTTTTCTATAATGATGATTTGTTGTTTGACCCACCTCAAGACCTAGAAACTCTCAAAATCTATGTCAAAGCAAATCCAGGGACCTTTGCTTACCCTCATCCCAGTACCCCTGAGGGTCGGGCTTTTGTAGAATCTGTAATACTAGAATTTACAAATAATATGGAGTTTATGGAAGAAGATATAAGTGAAAAAGAACTCAGAGAGCTTATATTACCTGGACTTGAATACTTGAAAGAAATAAAACCTTACCTAAAGGCGGGAGGAAGGTTTAATCCTACGAGAATTGAAGATTATGATGCTATGTTTAGTTCTGGTGAACTTAACATAACTATGTCTATGGATCATTTACACGCTGATAAGATGGTTAGTGATTTGTTATATCCAGACAATACTAGGGCTATAGATCTTATTCAATCTTCTGTATCAGAGAGAATCTATGCTATAATACCTTATAACTCAAAAAATAAGTCTGGAGCGATGATGGTCTTGAACAAGCTTCTGGAACCCCGTGTTCAGCTATCCTTGTACAAGTGTGAAGATTTTTCGGGAACCGTGGTGTATAGCCCGGATAGTATGTATCCCAAGTTAAAATCTAAACTTGATTCAAAGCTTAGGAAGAAAACGGTAAGTAAGCCATCTAGATTGGTACGAGTTAGAAAGAGTCCGATACCAGAAGGATATTGGCAGTACATCCTTAAAGAGTGGCGCAAGCTCTAGTCTATTTTTTATACGATTTACAGTTATTTGCTATGGAGATTTTGATGGACATTTTTAACCTGTTTATTTTGTGTATTATTTCTTTTTTTTCTGGAAGCATCCCTTTTTCGTATATCATTCCCAGGTTTGTAAAGGGTATAGATCCCAGAACTGTTGGAAGTAAAAATGTAGGGGCTACCAATGTATATAGAATCTGCGGATTGCCTTGGGCTATCGTCGCATCCCTTCTCGATATGTTTAAGGGGGGGATAGTGTACTTTTTTGTTATAAAGATTTTCCCAGACTTTGCATTTGCGATTTCTCTTGTATCTGTTCTTGGACATTGTTATACTCCTTGGCTAGGTTTTAGGGGTGGGAAGGGAGTCTCTACTACAGTTGGGGTTCTGATAGTTTATAACTATTTTATTATTCTGTATTTGGCATTTGTGTTTTTTCCAGTTTTAATATTGACCCGCTATGTAGCTCTATCATCTATTATCTCAGCTTTAGTAGCTCCAGTAATTTTATTTGTGTTGGGCTCTGGTGTTAAAAATACCTTATTTATGACTGCAATTTCCATATTTATAATATATAGGCACTCTTCAAATATAAAGAGATTGGTATCTGGTACAGAGAAAAAGATATATTGATATAAGTGAGGCTTATTTGAAAATAGGAAGGTTTGATTTAAAACAGGGGGCTTTTTTAGCTCCTATGGCGGGAGTTACAGATAGGGCATTTAGAGCTCTTTGTATTGAATACGGAGCTACTGGTGCTATTACTGAAATGGTCAGTTGTATGGCAATAGACTTTGGTAATAAAAAGACTGAATCGCTATACGTTCTAGAAAAGTCAAATGTTCCCGTTGGTATACAGGTCTTTGGCTCTCATGCGCCTACGATGGCTAGGGTTGTTAGAGATGTAATAAACCACCTAGAATACGATTTTGAATTTCTCGATATAAATATGGGTTGTCCCGTAAACAAAATTGTAAAAAATGGAGAAGGTTCAGCTCTTATGCTGGATCTCTTAAACGCATACAACATAGCTAGTTCCCTTGTTTCTGTCAGCGATAAACCCGTTAGTGTTAAGATGCGTTTAGGTTATTCTAATGAAACGATAAATGCGGCTAAATTTGCAAAAGTTATGGAGGAAGCGGGGGTTTCTTTTCTTAGCGTCCATGGTAGGACTAGGGAAATGTTTTATTCCGGTGATGCCATGTTAGATGAAATAGCAAAGGTTAAGCAAGCTGTTGCAATTCCAGTCATAGCTAATGGGGATATATTTACCCCTGAGGATGCAAAAAACGCCCTTGAAGTAACTGGCTGTGATGCTGTTATGGTTGGTAGAGGGGCTATGGGACGTCCGTGGCTTTTTTCGCAGATAAGGGATTATTTTAAACGCGGATCTTATGAGCCTGCCCCTGGTCTTGCTGAACGTGCAGAACTTATACTGAGGCAGTATAATCATATGAAGACCTACAAAACAGAAAGAGTAGCGCTTTTGGAGATGCGTAAGCACTCAGCTTGGTATCTAAAGGGAATGCCAGGTATGGCTAAGATCAAAGACGCTGTAAATAGATGTGTTTCTGAAGATGAATTTTTTAAAGTTATAGAAGGGTTAAAGTTGGTATAGGAACAATTTATCTCTAGTCAACGCTCGTAAAACTAGTACGAGGATCAAACACAAAATCGTGTCTGCTATGGCATAGAGCGCGTTTGATTTTAAAATATACGGTAATTCTGACGAAAAAATCTTGGATTCTGGAGCAAGGTATAGGATTCCGCTTGTTATTAGGGCCATTAACCTCAATACTCCGCCTATGAATGTTCCAATTACTAGGTCTCTTGCCCTTATAAAACCGTATTTTTTAAGTAAGCCAGAAAAACCTACAAGTGAAAACCCTAGCAGATATTCTATCAATAAGGGTATACTAAGGCTTAGTTCGTTAACGTGATAGTAGATTAGACAGCCTTGTATCAATCCTGTTATTGTTCCCGGAAATACTCCCCACCTAAATGAAATTGCTATTATAGGCACCATCCCAGACAAGCTTATTATTATTGGGTATTCTTCAAATAGGTCAAGCCTAAGCACTGGAAACATGCTTACTCCGTATCCTATAAGAGCTGCTATGACTATCTCTAAAACTATTCTCACTTTTGTATTCAAGGCAAGGCCTCCCAAAAAAATTTACGTCGGTGTTGACATTATACCACTTGTATAAAACTTGCAGCAACAAAAAATCCCAGAGAACCATATGCTTTGTCATCACATAGGACTCGGGATTTTTTAAAGTTATGACTAAGGTCTATAAATGTATAAATTTATTGGGGAGCTTGGTATGTTCTTTGCGCCAACTCTCTATCAAGTATTAGTATAGATCCTTTTGAGCTTATATATTCTAGTTGAGAGATTAGGTATTCTACGTTAGCCTCTTCCTCTACCTGCTCATCTATAAACCAGTTCATCAAGTTTATTGTCGGATAGTCTTTGACATCTTGTGCAATATCCATAATGTTGTTTATCATGGAAGTAACTTTTTGCTCGTGGGCAAGTGCTTCTTTCATAACTTCATTTTCAGATTCCCAAGAACATTTAGGCTTTTCCATTCCTCCTAATTCCACATCTTCTCCACGGCTCAGGATGTAATCGTATATTTTAAGCGCATGCTCTTGTTCTTCTTGGAACTGTATCCTCATCCAGTTTGCAAAGCCGCTGAGGCCTTTGTTTTCATAATATGCGGACATCGATAGATATAGTTGTGCTGCAAAAAATTCAGCTGTTACCTGCTCGTTCAATACTTTTAAAAGTTTCTTATCCATCATTAATTTATCCTCCTCTTTAATCTTGCGATTTTCAAGCGTTCAAACACGCTTCTTTGGACTGATGTATACCCCTAAAATATAAAACTGAAACGGCAAAACATAATTGCTTAATTTATTCTCAAATAAAAAGAGAGCAATTTGCCGCCCTCTTTTATCGTGATAGTCTTTGCTATTTTATATCAATTAAGCTTCAGTGTATACGCTGACCTGCTTCCTCTTCTTGTCTTTTCTTTCATATTTTACGTAGCCTTCGATTTTAGCGAAGAGAGTATCGTCTGACCCAATTCCTACGTTGTTTCCAGGGTGAAGCTTTGTTCCTCTCTGTCTTACTAGGATTGATCCGCCACTCACGAATTGACCATCGCCAACTTTTACACCGAGTCTTTTAGCGTGACTTTCACGCCCGTTCTTTGAAGAACCTACACCTTTTTTAGATGCAAAAAACTGT
>PDWI01009112.1_pt1 | contig 12022 bp, 13 predicted proteins | sample 1430891 | NCBI WGS metagenome assembly PDWI01 (sample SAMN01162508, study PRJNA174530) | Oral metagenome, whole genome shotgun sequencing project. | biome: Marine environment; feature: Marine mammal; material: Swab sample of the gingival sulcus; isolation source: swab sample of gingival sulcus...
ATTTATACGGCCTGTCCGGACTGCAATCATACACAACTGCATCCACTATCCTGCGGAAACCGTAATTGTCCCCATTGTCAGAACCATGAAACAAGCCAAATCCCGGGTGACATCGCCGTAAATCACCGGAAATCCCATGCACTTTGTCTGGATTACCCGCCGGTAATCCAACTCAATAATGACAAAAGAGAGTTCCAGACGCTGCAGAACCTGACCGACATAAACCCCGATCCGCCCCCCGCCGGCGATGACCACATGGTTGCGCAGGCCGGTATCCGGTAAATTGATGGTCTGTACAGCCTCTTGTTTAAACATCCGCTTTCGCAGTCCGTACAATGGTGCAGTCAATCCGGAGACAAGCGGTGTCAATAACATGGTTATAATTGCGGTTGCCAGTGTCAGGGCGTAAAGATCGCTGGATATTGAATCGGTGCTGACCCCAACCCTGATCAATACAAATGAAAACTCGCCCACCTGGAACATGCCGAATCCCAAAGCCAATTGAAAGCAGCATCTGTATCGGGATAATACGGGAAATTTAAAAATACCGTTTCAAGAAAAAAATGTTTAAGAGCGTGTTTGATAATTGATGAATCGGCTGCAATCCCATGAAAATGGCTCCAATTTCCCCAAATTTTATGTCAATAGTCCGGCTATTAACAACAAAATTTGTGAGTGTTTTGCCGGACAAGCGGGTGTCAGATCCAGAAATGGTTTTGTCAAAGCTTGAATGAACCCACCTGAAAAGTGTTTAAAATCTCGTAAATCAGGACAGTCAGGGAGGAGTGCGCCTGTATATGGCTTCCCAAAGTTACAACTTACGAGTTATTGTTATTACTGATGGTTGGTAAAATATAAATGCGGTTAACCTAAGATTTGCTGCATTCTGTGTTGACAAAAGGTTTACTGGATGGTACTCAAGTCTCGATCATTCTAAGCATTTAGGCTAAATCTGAAGCGATTTCAGCCAATAGGTTATAAGTGGTTGATTTTTTGTAATTATTAACTGGTGGAGGAATTCTATGATAACTGTGATTCCTGATATATCTGCGATATATCAGATGGTCAATTTTCTTGTCCTGCTATTCCTTCTCAACCTGGTTCTGTACAAACCCATTCGAAATGTCCTTCGCGAAAGAAAAGCCAAGTTCGGCACTTTAAGGTCAGATGCTGAAAAAGCCGCGGCTGATCTTGAAAAGCAAAAGGAAGACCACGAGAAAGGGTTAAGACAGGCAAGGGGTGAAGGTCTGAAGAAAAAAGAGGCGTTCATCGAGGAGGCGTCTGCCCAGGAAAAGGAGATCATTAACCGGATCAATCAGAAAGCGCAGGCTAACTTTGCTCAGATCAAGGCACAGGTGGCTGAAGAAACCAAACAGGCCCGCAAAGCCCTTGAAGCCGAGGTTGAGGTGTATGCCAAAGCCATCGGTGAGAAGATACTCGGGAGGGCATGTTAATGAAAAAAATGAATTGGAAAAGACACCTTAAAGTTTCCGTAACTGTCCTGACCCTTGTGGCTGGTGCTACAGTGGCCCTGGCTTCCGGTGGCGGTGAGGGGCATATAGCGCATCAAAATGCATGGCACGATGTTGATACCTGGAAGGTTCTCAATTTCGTCATCCTCGCACTTGGCTGTTTTTTCATCGCAAGAAAGCCGGTGGCACAGTTCTTTTCTTCCCGCTCAAAGGGGATTGAAGATGAATTGACTGATCTGGAACAGAAAAAAGCCGACGCAAAGAGACAACTTGCAGAATACGAAGCCCGGTTTAGAAACCTTGAACGGGAATCTGAAAAGATTGTTCAGGATTACATCAAGCAGGGCGAAGATGCCAAGAAAAGAATTCTTGAAGCGGCCGAAGCCCAGGCTGGAAAACTCGAAGATATGGCAAAACGCAATATCGAACAGGAGTTCAAAACTGCTAAAGCGGCGCTTAAGCAGGAAGTTGTGGATCGTGCAATGGATCAGGCCCAGGCGCTGATTAAAAAATCCATTACAACCCAGGATCAGAATCGTCTGGTGGATGAATACTTGAAAAAGGTGGAGGCATAATGAAGAATCTTGCAGTTTCAAGGCGTTATGCCAAGGCGTTGATTTTGATAGGTCGTGAGGACGGTCAGGCGGAAGGGTACAATAAAGAGCTTGGTGCAATGGTGGGGCTGTTAGATTCCCAGCAGGGACTTGAACAGGCCCTTATCAATCCACTCATCGGAAAAAGTGAACGTAAAAAGCTTCTTGAGTCGGTAATTGCTGCGGCAGGTTTTTCAAAAGTGATGTGTTCTTTTTTGACATTGCTTTTTGATAAAGGCAGGATCGGTTTTCTCAGAGACATTGCAAGCTATTATAATTCAATGGCTGATGAATTGAAGGGGGTTGTCCGGGCAAGTGTTGTGGCTGCCACGAACCTGTCCAAGACAAATATCAGTAAAATTCAGAAGTCCTTGACCAAGAAAACCGGAAAAACCGTTGTGCTTGATGTTAAAAAGGATTCAAGTCTCATCGGTGGCATTATCACGAAAATCGGCGATCTTGTTCTTGACGGCAGTGTAAAAACCCAGCTGATCAATATGAGGGAAACTTTAAAAAAAGGTGAGAGTGTATAATGGAAATTAAAGCAGAAGAAATAAGCCAGATAATCAAAGATCAAATTAAAGGGTTTGATGCACAGGTTGATCTGAGCGAAACAGGTGTCGTTCTGTCAGCGGGTGACGGTATTGCCCGTGTTTATGGTTTGGAAAAAGTAAAAGCCATGGAGCTGGTTGAGTTCCCCGGCGGGATTCTGGGTCTTGCGCTTAACCTTGAAGAAGACAACGTGGGTGTGGCCATTCTTGGTGATGACAAGGTGATCAAAGAGGGCGACATGGTTAAACGAACCGACCGTATTGCTTCCGTCCCCGTTGGTGAAGCCCTGCTGGGCCGCGTTGTCACCACCACAGGCGATCCTGTTGATGGTAAAGGTCCCATCTCCTCTGATACATATATGAATATGGAACGGGTTGCACCGGGTGTTATCGCCAGAAAATCAGTTCATGAGCCTTGCTATACCGGTTCTAAAGCGGTTGACGGGATGACCCCGGTTGGGCGTGGACAGCGTGAGCTGATCATTGGTGACCGTCAGATTGGTAAAACGGCTGTTGCCGTTGATGCCATCATTGCCCAGAAAGAAACCGACATGAAATGTATCTATGTTGCCTGCGGCCAGAAAAAATCTACGGTTGCCCAGGTGGTTGCGGCCCTTGAAGAGCACGGTGCCATGGAATACACCACCGTTGTTGTGGCCTCTGCTTCCGAGTCTGCGGCCATGCAGTATCTGGCGCCTTATGCGGGTTGCGCCATGGGCGAATACTTCCGTGACAAAGGCGAACATGCCCTGATCATCTATGATGACCTTTCAAAACAGGCTGCCGCTTACCGTCAGGTATCCCTGCTGCTCAGACGTCCGCCTGGACGCGAGGCGTTCCCCGGCGATATTTTCTACAACCACAGCCGTCTGCTGGAACGTTCCGCCAAGATGAGTGATGAACTTGGTGCAGGCTCCTTGACGGCGCTTCCCATCATTGAAACCCAGGAAGGTGACCTATCTGCATTTATTCCCACCAACGTTATCTCCATTACCGACGGTCAGATCTTTTTGGATAAAGACCTTTTCTTTGCCGGTATCCGCCCGGCCATTGACGTTGGATTGTCCGTATCCCGGGTTGGTGGTGCAGCCCAGGTTAAAGCCATGAAACAGGTGGCAGGTACCCTTCGTCTGGATCTTGCACAATACAGAGAGCTTGAAGCATTTGCCGCATTTGGTTCCGACCTTGATGCCGCCACACAGAAACAGCTGACCCGTGGCGAAAGGCTGGTTGAACTGCTCAAACAGCCACAGTATCAGCCCCTTCCCATGGAAAAACAGGTGACTGTGCTTTATGCCGGCATCAAAGGATATCTGGATGAATATCCCAAAGAAGCGGTGCCTGCCTATGAGGCTGGACTGTATCCGTTTGTGGAAAGCCGTTATCCGGAAGTGTTCGCTGGTCTCAAGGAAAAAGAGACGATTGATGATGAACTTGAGGCTAAGCTTAAAGAATGCCTTACAGCCTATGCCGGAGAATTCAAGGAAACCCTTTAAGGGCGGATCCTTCGGATTTATTTTTTAAATAATAATTTATAGGCGCAAAGGTAGATCATATGGCAACATTAAAAGAAGTACAATCAAAGATAGTCAGTGTAAAAAAGACTAAGCAGATTACCTCTGCCATGAAGATGGTCGCCACTTCAAGATTGCGCGGTTCCCAGAATGCCATGGAGGCATTTAAACCCTATGCCTCCAAATTTTCAGAAGTTCTGGGATCCATTGCCGGGAAATCCGGGGAGGGGGCATCCCCCCTTTTGATTGCCAAAGATGAAGTGAAAAAGGTGGCCCTGCTCCTGTGTACCTCAGACCGGGGGCTGTGTGGCGGATTTAACATTAATCTGATTGATAAAGCTGAAAAAATGCTCAAATCTGAGCTCCAGGGAAAAGAGGTCTCTTTTGTCTGCTATGGCAAAAAGGGACGCGACTGGGCAAAAAAACAGGGTCATCCCGTTGATGATGAATACATCGGTGTTATGGGCGGCAATGTTGATTTCTCAGTGGCTTCCGGCTCTGGACAGGCATTGATCGATAGTTTCCTTGAAGGCAATGTGGATGAAGTGTATCTGATCTATTCTGATTTCCAGGGTATGGCAAAACAGATCCCCACAGTGAAACAGATTCTTCCCATTCCATCTCTTGATGATCTCGTGGAACAGGAAGACGCAGCACCTGCGGAAGACGGCACCTTTTTGCCGGAGCATATTTGCGAGCCCTCTTCGGATGGGCTTTTAGGTGAAATGCTGCCCAAAAATATCTTTATTCAGATATATGATGCGCTGCTGCAAACCTCCACGTCAGAACATGCCGCCCGTATGCGGGCCATGGAAAATGCAACCAAGGCATGTTCCGATCTTGTGGATGAGCTGCAGACCATATTTAACAAAACCCGTCAGGCCGGTATTACATCCGACCTTATGGATATTGTCGGCGGTGCCGAAGCCCTTAAAGGGTAATTTAAGTAAGCATAGATAAAACAGCTTTTATAGGAGAATAAAATGGCTGAAAATATAGGTAAAATTTCACAGGTCCTCGGCGCTGTTGTTGACGTTGAGTTCGAACCCGGAAAACTTCCTCCGGTACTGACTGCGCTGACAGTAACTAACCCCACCATTGGGGATATGGAAGACAATCTGGTCATTGAGGTGGCGCAGCACTTGGGCGACAATGTGGTTCGCTGCATTGGTATGGACGTCACTGACGGTCTGCAAAGGGGGATGCCGGTAAAAGATACTGGTGCGCCCATTATGATGCCCGTTGGTGAAGCTTCCCTGGGCCGTGTGCTTAACGTTGTTGGACGTCCGGTTGACGGCCTTGGCGATATATCCAAAGACAAACAACTGCCCATCCATAGACATGCCCCTGCGTTTACTGAGCAGGACACGGCTGTCCGCGTTCTTGAAACCGGCGTAAAGGTTATTGACCTTCTGGTTCCCTTTCCCCGTGGCGGTAAAATGGGCATGTTCGGCGGTGCTGGTGTGGGTAAAACCGTTATCATGATGGAAATGGTAAACAATATCGCCATGCAGCATGGTGGTATTTCCGTTTTTGGTGGCGTTGGTGAAAGAACCCGTGAAGGCAATGACCTTTATCATGAGATGAAGGATTCAGGCGTTCTGCCTAAGTGTGCGCTTGTTTATGGTCAGATGACCGAACCGCCTGGTGCCCGTGCCCGGGTTGCCCTGTCCGCTCTGACCTGCGCTGAATATTTCCGTGATGAAGAAGGGCAGGACGTGCTTCTCTTTGTTGATAACATCTTCCGTTTTACCCAGGCGGGTGCGGAAGTGTCTGCAACCCTTGGCCGTATGCCGTCTGCCGTTGGTTACCAGCCGACACTTGCGGTTGATATGGGTGAGCTTCAGGAACGTATTACCTCTACGGACAAAGGGTCCATTACCGCTGTTCAGTGCGTTTACGTCCCTGCCGATGACTTGACTGACCCGGCACCTGCCACGACATTCGGCCATCTTGACGGAACCGTTGTTCTTTCCCGTCAGATTTCAGAGCTTGGTATCTATCCGGCCGTGGATCCCCTTGACTCCACATCCCGTATTCTGGATGCTGCTTACATTGGCGAAGAGCATTACAATGTGGCCCGGGTTGTTCAACAGACCCTGCAGAAATACAAAGAACTCCAGGATATTATCGCTATTCTGGGTATGGACGAGCTGTCCGATGAAGATAAAATTACGGTACAGCGCGCCAGAAAACTCCAGAAGTTCCTGTCCCAGCCGTTCCATGTGGCTGAAACATTTACCGGTATGCCCGGCATATTTGTAAAGGTTGAAGACACGGTTCGGTCTTTCAAGGAGATCATCGAAGGTAAGCATGATGACCTTCCCGAAAATGCTTTCTATATGGTGGGGGCCATCGAAGACGCCATTGAAAAAGCCAAAGCTGAATAACCATTCGGAGGTTTATGATGGCTGATAAATTTTTTCTTGAGGTGGTAACGCCGCAAAAGGCTATTGTCAGTGAAAATATTAAAAGCATTTCAGCGCCTGGCAGTGAAGGTGAATTCTGTGCTTTGAAAGGGCATACCACTTTTCTGACCTCGTTGAAAATTGGTCATATCCGTTATACGGATGAAGCGGGTCAAGAGCGTATGCTTTTTGTCAATGGTGGGTTTGCCGAAGTGCTTCCGGATAAGGTTACCATTCTGGCAGAATCTGCTGAACGCCGTAAGGATATTGATCTTGGCAGGGCAAAAGACGCTCAGATACGTGCTGAGAAACGGTTGAGTGACCCAGCTGCAGATATAGATCTTGTTCGTGCCCAGGCTGCTTTGCAGCGGGCTATAGTTCGGATTAAAATGGCTGAAAGCCGCTAAAAAGGTTTGGCTTGTCTGATGGTTCGATGGATATCGAACCTGCAATGCCGAAACATATGAAGTAAAAAAGGGATGCCTTGGGTGGCATCCCTTTTTGTTTTCATCGCTGATATGAGTTACATGAGACAAGGAGGGGGAAATGAACACCATCGCAGTGATTATACTGGCTGCAGGAAAAGGCAGCCGCATGAAGTCGGATTTGGCCAAGGTGCTTCACCGGGTCGCAGGTAAAAGCATGGTCAACCATGTCATTGAGGCCGCCAGGGACGTGGCTGCCAATCATATTCATGTTGTGGTGGGTCACCAGGCGGATGCGGTGCAAAAAGAGATTCAAAAAGAACATCATGTGCAATTTGCTTTTCAAAAAGAACTTCTAGGAACAGGGGATGCGGTCAAAACCGCATTACCCCAGGTTGCTGAAGGTGTTGAGCATGTTATGGTTTTGTGTGGCGACGTGCCATTAATTAAAAAACAGACCATCGCTGATTTGGTTTCAGCACACCAGGAGCATATGTCAGATTTGACGGTTCTTGCCGCAAAGGTTGCGGATCCGACCGGTTATGGCAGAATTATCAAGGATACCCAGGAGCAGCTTCTTGCCATCCGCGAAGAGGCTGATGCCACTGAGGCGGAAAAACAGATTGATATCGTTAATTCCGGTATATTTTGCTTTAAAAAGCGATTTCTTGAGTCCGGTCTTGGTCAAATTCAAAACAATAACAGCCAGGGAGAATACTACCTTACCGATCTTGTGGAAGTTGCCGTCCAAAACGGTGCCAGAACACTTGTAAAAATCATAGATGACCCTGAACAGGTGATGGGCGTTAATACTGTTGAGCAGCTGACCCGTATCAATACAGCGCTTCAAAAAGCATCAAATGAATTATCTTGACTTTCATCCGACCTCAGAATATATTAGGACTCAATTAATTACCAGTTTGTGAGACTTAAGAAATTGAATAATGAGGATATAGCAGCCAAATTTGATGACATTAACATCCATGTCGACTTTTTGATAGAGTCATGCCAGAGTCTTCAAAAAGAAAACACAGCGCTTTCTGTAAAGATAAAAGAACTTGAAGAGCAGTTGGAACAGAAAATAAAAAAAGAGGATGTCTATGTCAATCGGGAGTCCATGGTGGATGAGAAAATTAACGGGCTTCTTTCAAAACTAGATGGGTTCTCGGAAATCGTATCTGGTGGAGAACCATATCCGGGGGATGACAAGTTATAAAGCGTTTGAATATATAAACTTGGTAAAGGGTTTTCCTTGGATGAAATTGTTAAAATTGAGCTTTTTGGGGAAGAATTTAAGTTTAAACCGGATAAAGATCAAACATGTGACCCGGTGAAGATTGCAGCCCATGTCAAGGGATATATAAATGAAGCCGAAAGCCTTTTCCATAATAAAACGAGTAGTAAAAACAGGATGGCTATTCTGCTTCTTGCAGCCATGAATTTATCCAAGGATTATCATGAACTGCGTTTGAAGTATTCCAACCTTGAAGAAGATATTGAAAACAGAGTATCATTCTTATTGGAGAAAATTGACAAAACAATGAAATAAACTTTCATTGGTTTAAAATTATAGCAAAATCCCCTGCAGTGTGCGTGATTGTATAACAGACTTTGTCCTAACGCATATAAACATAGGGGCGTCACGCTGATACTGGTGAGCAGGTTCCCTCGAATGTAAGGGAAAAGCCTAAAGGTATTATTGATTCCCCATCTTTTGGACCCCTGGTTCAAAGCCTTGAGAAACAACACGGCAGTTGTGGGGGAACTTGTTATAATCTTACAAAACGCTTTGCCGCATCCCCTCTTAATCCCACCGCATTATTCCATTTCTTTTTGGATCGACAGGTTGTTACCGAATAGATAGTTTTTTCAAATTCAAGGCGGAAAATGAATTTGACCGCAGGCATACATGCGGTATTCGTAAGGGGCAAATTTATTTTTTGACGAAGAAGTTGAGACAATTAACATTCTGTAACAGTCCGTCCATAGATTTTTGTATCCATTATTCCAGGAGAGATAGTGTATGAGTTTTACAATGATGCTTGCATTCATGCTGCTGGCTGTCGGTGCGGTCATTTTATATGTGCTAAAAATTAAAATGGATCAGCAAAAACTTGATTTCCAGGAAGAACACCGAATTGCTATGGAAGAAGCAGCTAAAAAAGCCGAAACTCTGCTTAAGGAGGCTAAATTAGAGGCCCGATCCCGCCTGCTGGAGATGAAAAGCATTTTTGATGCTGAAACAGAAGAGACCCGGACTGAATTAAAAAAAGAGGAGCGAAGGCTTTCTAAAAAAAGTGAAAAGCTTGACAAGTTTGAGGATCAATGTGTCAAAAGGGAAAAGTCCATAGAAATAAATGAACAGGTGGTTGCAGAAAAACTTGAATCCCTAACCCGGAAAGAGAAATCCTATACCCAGCTTCTTGATAAAACAAAAAAAGAACTTGAAAAGGTTTCCGGGTTCACTGCTGAGCAGGCCAAGGAGCTGCTGCTTAAAACCATGGAGGATGAAGCCAGGCATGACGGTGCCAAGATGATCAAAAAGATAACTACCGAGGTCAGGGAAAAGGCAGATAAAGAGGCTAAAAAGATCATATCGACTGCGATCCAGCGCTATGCGGGTGACTATGTGGCGGAGCGCACCGTTTCTGTGATTAACCTGCCCGGAGATGAAATGAAGGGTCGGATTATCGGCAGGGAAGGGCGCAATATCCGGGCACTGGAAGCCGCAACCGGCATTGATCTGATTATTGACGATACCCCGGAAGCCGTCATTTTGTCAGGGTTCAATCCCGTCAGGCGTGAGGTGGCAAGACTTTCCCTTGAAAAGTTGATTTCCGATGGAAGGATCCATCCCGCCCGCATTGAGGATGTTGTGGCGCGTGCAACGGAAGACGTTGATATAGCAGTTAAAGAAGCCGGTGAGCAGGCTGCGTTTGACTTGGGTGTGCACGGTATTGATCCTGAGCTTATCAAGGTGCTTGGCAAACTTAAATTCAGAACCTCCTATGCTCAGAATGTCCTGCAGCATTCCGTTGAAGTCGCATTTTTAGCCGGTATTATCGCTGCTGAACTTGGCCTGGATATAAAACTTGCCAAGCGTATGGGGTTGCTTCATGATATTGGAAAAGCAGTGGATCATGAAGTAGATGGGGCTCACGCCATTATTGGTGCCAAACTTGCTAAAAAATATGGTGAAAACCAAAACGTTGTGAATGCAATTGCGTCCCACCATGAAGACCAGATGCCTGCCAGTGTATATGATTTCATCGTGCAATCCGCTGATGCGCTTTCCGGTGCCAGGCCCGGCGCCAGAAAGGAAAGCCTTGAAAATTATGTCAAACGTTTAGAAGATTTAGAAAAAATTGCAAATGGTTTTGATGGTGTGGTAAATACTTACGCCATTCAGGCTGGACGTGAAATCCGGGTCATTACTGAGAGTGAAAAAATTACCGATGAAAGCGCAGTGCTGCTTTCAAAAGATATTGCCCGCCATATTGAGGAAAATATGACATTCCCCGGCCAGGTCAAAGTTGTCGTTATTCGGGAGACTCGGGCGGTTGAATATACCAGGAAATGATAAGGAGGAACGCGTATGAGTGTTTTATCAATTTTAAAAGAGCGTGGATTTATTGAAGCAACAACCCATACCCAGGAACTAGAAGCATATCTGAAAAATAACAAAGCGACCTGTTATATCGGTTTTGATCCAACCGCGTCAAGTCTGCATGTGGGCAGTCTTGTGTGTATTATGGCGCTGGCCCACATGCAACGGCAGGGACACCTGCCCATTGGTCTTATCGGTGGCGGGACAGGACTCATTGGTGATCCTTCAGGTAAAACAGAATTGCGCAACGTGCTTACGCAGAATCAGATTGATGAAAATAAAGCCGGAATCCGAAAACAATTATCCAGGTTTATTGATTTCTCTGAAGATAAGGCATTCATGCTTGATAATGCGGATTGGCTCACCAAGCTTGAATACATTCCGTTTTTAAGGGATATTGGCAGGCATTTCTCCATCAATAAAATGATCAAGGCAGAAAGTGTTAAATCCAGACTGGAGTCCGAAGATGGTCTGACCTTCATTGAATTTAACTATATGTTGCTCCAGGCGTATGATTTCATGGAACTTGCCAAAAAATATGACTGTCTGCTTCAGATGGGCGGAAGTGATCAGTGGGGTAATATTGTGGCAGGGATTGATCTTGTACGCAGAACCCTTGGTAAACAAGCCTTCGGAATCACTTTCCCATTGATAACCACAGCGTCCGGTATAAAAATGGGTAAGACCCATAAGGGTGCTGTCTGGCTTGATCCTGAACGATTTTCTCCCTATGAATATTATCAGTTCTGGGTCAACACAGATGATCTGGATGTAACAAGATTTTTGGCGCTATTTACCTTTCTTCCCATGGAAGAGATCAAATTGGTAAAAAAACTTGCAGGGGTGGATTTGAATAAGGCTAAAACGATTCTTGCGTATGAGGCGACTAAAATTGCCCATGGAGAAGATGAGGCGCTGAAATCCCTGAATGCCGCAGCTTCCATGTTTGGGTCCATGGAGGTGCCGTCTGATCTTCTGCCTTCTGCAAGTATCCCCCGGGGAACACTTTCCAGAGGAGCAGATGCGTCTGTACCTACCAGTACCTTTAATCGGGGTGATGTGGTGGATAAGATGTTTGTGGCAGACCTGTTTTGTGATGCCGGCTTATGTAACTCCAAATCCGATGCCCGTCGTCTCATTAAACAGGGGGGAGCTTATATTAACGGGGAAAGGCTTGGTTCCTTTGAGCAGGTTGTTGTAGCTGCTGACATAAATGATGGTGAAATCCTGCTCAGGGCAGGAAAAAAGAAATATCACAAAATTATTTTAAAATAGTTAAAAAAGGATTTGACAAAATTAAAACCCAAGTGTATATTTATCCGGTTTTGTTGAACAGGTAACACTAGATGAAACTTGATCTTTGAAAATTGGTCAGTGAAAAGAAAAGAGCGGGTCAATGACAATACGCTTTAAAAGACCTTTCAGGATTTTTAAGTGTAGACCTTAAAATGT
>PDWI01008996.1_pt1 | contig 12020 bp, 11 predicted proteins | sample 1430891 | NCBI WGS metagenome assembly PDWI01 (sample SAMN01162508, study PRJNA174530) | Oral metagenome, whole genome shotgun sequencing project. | biome: Marine environment; feature: Marine mammal; material: Swab sample of the gingival sulcus; isolation source: swab sample of gingival sulcus...
GACCGACCAATCAATCAACAATAATTCTCCCCAAAACATAGTCACCGCCAAAGATGAACTTAGCAAGGTGATTGATAAATCAGAACTGACCATGCCCCTAGTTGCGGTATATTGTGGCTCACGAGTTGGCAATAATCCCATTTATGCAGAAACTGCGAAAAAGCTCGGTAAAGCCCTTGCAGAGAATGGTTTGGGCTTAGTTTATGGCGGTGCAAGTATTGGTCTAATGGGCAAAGTAGCGGACGGTGTGCTTGAGAACAATGCTCAAGCGGTGGGCGTTATTCCCTCTTTTATGTTACAGCGTGAAGTGGCACATAAGAATTTAACAAAGCTCCATTTAACCGACACCATGCACACTCGCAAGGCAGTAATGGCAGAATATGCCGATGCCTTTATCGCGTTGGCAGGCGGTTTGGGAACGCTTGAGGAAATTCTAGAAATTGCCACATGGCAACAGTTATTTCAACATAAAAAACCAATGATTTTATTAAACATCAATGGCTATTATAATCATCTAATCGAGCATTTACGTTTTAGCGTTGATGAAGGTTTTATCAGTGGTGAAGATGTAGAAAAACTATTGGTCTGTGAATAGGATTTAATTGAATATAAATTAGGTTTTATATAAACATAGTCATTTGATTTAAAAGTATATTTTGTAGAGATAGAGCATACCCTGTCTCTACGTATCAAAAATTAAAACTTGTAGGCTAGACAAAATACCTAGCCTACGCTGATATTTTGTGAGTTTTATTACTCAATCACCTTAATAATGACCGTAGGTAAAGTAAACGCTCCACCTGCACCGACACTCCTACACATTCCCGTCGTAGCCTCGCTTGTCTAGAATAAATACAGAACAACATAAAGCAAAAAATCAACAACAGCAGCAATAAAAAAACACTTAACCATTAACTGGAAAAGTGTTTTTAATATATGGCTCCCCAACCTGGGCTCGAACCAGGGACACACGGATTAACAGTCCGATGCTCTACCAACTGAGCTATTGGGGAATAAGCTTTTATAACAAGCAGTGCTTGTTAAGTGGTGCGTATTTTATAGCGTTAACGGATTACTGTCAAGAAAAATTTTTCAATAATTGATGGTTTTTATCAAATTTATTTTAAATTCACCAAATCCTCTTCAGTTAACCGCCAACGTCCTTGTTTCCGTGAGGCACTTCTGCCTCTATTTGAGTGCGTTGCATTCACACTGGCCAGTAGTTTATTCATAGAATGATTAGAATGAGCATGGCAAATTGCGCACGCCAATCCATCGGCAGCATCTGCTTGTGGCGTAACCTCTAAGTTTAAGATACGACAAACCATCTCTTGTACTTGTAACTTATCAGCAGCACCATAACCACAAACAGATTGCTTGATTTGGCGTGCGGTATATTCAGCGACGGACAAATCTTGCGCAACCAGAGCAGTAATCGCACAGCCCCTCGCCTGCCCGAGCTTAAGGGCTGAATCAGGATTTTGAGCCATAAATATCTGCTCCACCGCAGACTGAATCGTATCGTTACTATACTTCTGATAGTGCTGTATAATACGGGTAATACCTGCAAAAATTCGTTGTAAACGAACCGGCATCTCACTACTATCGGTACGAATTGTACCAGCATCCAAAAAACGTAATTTATCACCCGCTTGATGAATCACCCCATAACCCGTCATCCGAGAGCCAGGATCAATACCAATAATAATTGTCATAACATAATAAGCCTTTTGTCAAATCTTACCGCAATTATCATAGCATTTTTTTTGGATATTAGTTATCATAATAAGCTCTATTTGATAACAACAGGTAATCCCCTATGCTAACCGAGCTAGCCAACGCCAAAGACACATTAACCATTTATGACACATTGACCGCTAAAAAACGCCCATTCCAACCTATCGAAGAAGGCAAAGTTGGTATGTATGTTTGTGGCATGACCATTTATGATTATTGTCATATTGGACACGCACGGCTGTTGGTTGCCTTTGATATTGTGGTGCGTTGGTTACGTCAAATCGGCTATGAGGTCACTTATGTTCGCAACATCACCGACATTGATGACAAAATTATCAATCGAGCCAACGAAAATGGCGAAACCATCACCGAACTCACCGACCGTTTTACCCAAATTATGCACGATGATATTGCCCTACTCGGCTGTGTTATCCCTGATGTTGAGCCAAAAGCGACCGACCATATCGAAGAAATGCAAACCCTAATTGCCGACCTTATCGACAAAGGACACGCCTATCCGACAGGCGATGAGCAAAATCGAGGCGATGTGTATTATGCAGTGGAGAGTTTTGCTGATTATGGTAAATTATCAAAACGCAAACTTGCCGATATGCAGGCTGGGCAACGCATTGATGTTGATGATAATAAACGCAATCCATTTGATTTTGTCTTGTGGAAATCAGCCAAAGAGGGAGAACCACAATGGCAATCGCCTTGGGGTAATGGCAGACCAGGTTGGCATATTGAATGCTCGGCAATGTCGCAAAAATGCCTAGGCAAAACTTTTGACATTCATGGTGGTGGGCATGATTTGCAATTCCCGCATCATGAAAATGAAATCGCGCAATCGGAGGCAAGCACAGGCTGTACTTATGCGAATAATTGGATACATGTCGGCTTTATCAATGTTGATGGCGAAAAGATGTCAAAATCACTGAATAACTTCTTTACTATTCGTGATGTGGTTAAGCATTATCACCCTGAAACCGTGCGTTATTTCTTGATTTCTAGCCATTATCGTAGTCAAGTAAACTTTTCTGATACTGCTTTAAAAGAAAGCCATACCGTACTTAGCCGTCTTTATCAGTCGCTAAAATCTGCGGAACAATGTCTAGATAAAGCGATTGAACCGAGTGCGGATAGCAATGCTGTTTTTGCCACACCACAAGGGCAAGAATTTATCAAAGCGATGAATGATGACTTTAACGTAGTGAATGCCATTGCCGTATTATTTGGCGTTATGCGAGAGTTAAATATTGCCATTAAAGCTGATGATAAAGCAAAAGTAGAAGAATTGGCAGTATTATTAAAAACTCTTGCTAAATCATTAAATATTTTACAAAGCAATCCAACGGAATTTTTGCAAGCAGAAATTGGTGAAGTTGGTGCAGAAAATGCCATTGGTGCAAAAGAAATTGAACAACTTATCGCAGAACGTCAGCAAGCCAAAGCCGATAAAAATTATGCTCGAGCCGATGAAATCCGTGCAAATTTACTTGAGCAAGGCATTGAATTGGAAGACAGTAGAAGTGGTACGACTTGGCGGAGGAAGTAATTATGCAAACCATGCAAATAAATCTTATCGAACCAAACGCCTTAAAGGTTTTGCAAGGATTAGAGGATTTAAAATTAATCCAAATTCAGCAAAATAAATCAGATAAAGAAGACAATGCTAAAATGAGTGAAGATGAATTTTATGCCATGATTGATAAGTCATTAGAAAGTGGGCTAGTTCCTATGAGCATTGATGAATTAAAGGCACAGCATAGGATTTAGTGTAGATGACATATACATTGATACCAACAGAAGATTATCTGAATGGACTAGCAAAGCACAAAAAGCATGGCAATAAGAAGCTATTAACCAAAATTGAACGTTTCTTGGGCGAATTGCAAGAACACCCTCGTGAGGGTACAGGGCAAGTTGAACGCTTAAAGCATTATCAGGAACGTGAAATCTATTCTCGTCGTATTGATAAAGAACATCGTCTTGTCTATGAAATCACTGAAAAACAAGTGATCGTAATTTTAATCAGTGCCTATGGGCATTATTAGGAAGTAATTATGCTCCAAGTCACCGAACACGGCGTAACCATCACTTTAAACGGTAAATCAACGACAGATTTACTGTTTTGGCTGACCCTTGCTTTGATCGTCTTAGCGATCGGCGTCGCTTTGGCAATGATATTTTTACCCATGAAACTTGCCATTGCTTGTCTTGTTTTACTCGTTGTTTTCAGTTTTGTTTTTAATCGTTACAAACAAAGATTAACAGGGGCAAAATCTGCTATGCTTATTAGCGATGGTGTCATCAACGTTCAGCAAGGCATGATTGTGCATAATGTACTGGGTAAACAACAACGCATTATGGTACTTAACGATGATAAAATTAAAAATAGTGATTCTGCCTTGATCGTTTATAATGCAAAACAACAAACAAAATGCCATATCTCTGGCTTTGATAATGATAAAGAAATTGAAGTGATGACAAAAATATTACAAGGACAAAATATCAACAAACGCAATGCTAATATTAAAATAAAAGAAAGCTAGCAAATGTTGGGTAAACTGATTTTATTTTTATAGTTTATCTTTTTAACGTATCCTACTTTAGGGTACTTTTTTAGGCGAGCTATTTTTGCTCATTTTGTTGTTTTTAATTACTGGTTGCTTTTAGTTACCAACAAGCAGGAGTCATGGAATGAAACTATCTCTTAAGAAAATACCTCTCAAATTCTTAGACCGCGTCCCTTTTATTCGTGGTCATGCCCCTTTCGCTCATGGCATTGTTGCAAGCTCTATTGCTAGCCTTGTTGCCATGGCACCAATGGTTGTTATGCCAACCACGGCACAAGCATCACAGAGCCACTTTATCCAAAGCTATTCTCATCTAAAAAATATTAAGGATGAGCATATTCCTATCATCTATCGTGCAGAGCAAAACGCTTCTTCAGCAGGACAAGCCGTGTTACGTCAAGCAAGATCTTTTGCACTAGATAAGCAAATTAGTGGTCGAAATCTTGGCAGAGGTGCTAGTAAAGGTAGCTGTTGGGGTTACTTGGATACCGTCTTTAGCAAATCTGGCTTTCCAGATAGTAAGAGAAAAACCATTTTTAAATCAGTTAAGGATAGTGGACGCTATTTTAATTTAAATAACTTACAAGCCGGTGATTGGATTTATCATACTAATTTTAGCTATAATAATGTCGAACATAGCGGTATGTTTGTTGGGTGGTTTAACAGAGCCAAAAGTCAAGCAGTGATGTTCAGTTATGCCGGAGGTAATCGAAATCAACCTGCACGTTACAAAGTCTATGACATCAGCCGTACTTATAACGTCATGCGACCTGTCGATAGTGGAACAAATAATGGTGCAATTAACGCCCGTCGCTATCAAAAGTTACAAAAGCAGGATAAGCAACAAGTCAAGGCTTATCAACATCCCAAAAAGCAACCAACTGTTCGCTCTGCGCGATCAGCATATCAGCCAACATCTCAACCAAAGCAACAACGAGCTATTCAAGCGAACAATGCTCGTCCGATGAGAAGAACAGCTAACGACCAACAAAGCTTTATTCGTCGATATGCCCATGCCAATAGTATATCTCCCAAATATTTGTCTATTCTTTTTAATGCAGAAAAGTATGGCAGTTTTGCAGGTAGAAGCATCTTAAAGCAAGCTCGTCACATGACCTTAGATAAGCCTGAAGTTATTAGAGGGACATCTCGCAACTATGTAAAATCTCTATTTGAACGAGTGGGAGCAAGATACCAAAACCTTTTTGACGGTGATTATTATGGCGACCATTTCTTTAACCCACATCGAGTGCAAGCTGGCGATTGGCTTTCTTATATCAACCACAGTTACAATGAATCAGAACATACGGGGATATTTGTCGGTTGGGTTGATGAAGCGGAAAACAAAGCATTGATTTTTAGCTATGGAGGAGAATATCGTTCAGACCCTGCTCGCTACCGCGTCTATGATATTAGCCATATTTATGGTGTAAAAAGACCTTTGTTGTAGAGTGTCTTAATACACATGGGTTGTCTTAATGAGGTAATAAACAAAGGATTTCATCATTGTGACTACTGATGTTAGCAAACAAAAGGATACCGGGCTAAGAGTCATCAAACTAATCGCTAGAGTCATTCTATTTGTAGCATTGATAGTAGTGGTCTTGACGCTTGTCTTTGTGTGGTTGATGGCAGATGACTTTGCTCAACCAAAACGCCGGCAACTACAAGCTTATCATCAGCAGATTCTTAACAATGCCGAGCAAGAAGGCATTGTCGTCACACTCCATGGTTGTGCAAAGGGACAAGCGCCTTGTTTGCTTGTTACCCAAAGTCAAGTTGCACAACCTAATGAGCGTGGACGGTTAATTCGTCAACAACTCAGCAAAGACTTTCATCGACAACTCACACCTTATCAGCACAACCTTAAACAACCCAAAGGCATTGTGATGTTGTTGCATGGCAGACATGGAAGTAAAGAAGATTTATTACCTGTCGCCATACGATTAGTAGCAAGTGGCTTTGTCTGTGTGCTACCTGACTTACCTGCACATGGTGACAGTCCACTTATTTATAGTAAGTTTGGTACCGAACTATCCACACAAAACCCCAATCTCATCAATCAAAGTCTATCGGACGCTAGACAATGGCTAGCAACAGAGCATGGCATCAATACTGCTGACACCTTACCTGCGTTTCTATGGGGCATATCAATGGGTGGCTCTTATGCCAATTACACCCTACAACAGGACGCCAATAAGCAAGCTAACCAACACAGCAATAATTGGCAAGGTATGATTATTGTCTCTAGTTTTGCTCGGTTAAATCCAGTTGTTGAAGCACGTATTCAGCAATTCATCGAACCACTACCGAACTTTACTCATCAGACACTTCAACCTGTACTGTCAAAAACATTTGCCACTTTTGTCGAATGGCAAGGCGGTGTCGCTCCAAATCAGATTAATCCTGTAGATATTGCCAAAAAAGTAACCATTCCTGTATTACAGTTTCATGGTAATCGTGATCAAGTTATTAATATTGCTCAAGGACAAGTTCTCCATCAAAGCTATCCACTGCCCAATGCTCAGATACCCAATACTCAGAACAATCAACCTCAGCTGAGCTCTATTAATAACACAACTATCAACAACAAAACCATTAACCACAAAGCTATCAAAAATAAAACTATCAATAACAAAACATGGATAACGGTTAATAATGCCGGTCACAACAATGTGCTAACCACTGCCTACCCCGCATATGCAACGATGGCAGATTGGTTATTGGATCGTGTGGATAATAAACATCTTACCAAAGACAACACCACCCCCAACGCTTATAACCATAAGTAGTTAAGGGTGGCGTAGTGATACCATCAGTTAAAAGTAGTTAAAACTACACTTCATTTACTACTTTTTATACCTTAGAAGCTTTAGTCAATGCTGCGGCAATGTCAGCTAACAAGGGTGGTACATCATATTTATCAGTCATCACCTCGATAAATACCATTTTGTCTTTGTTATTATTTGCCTTTATCAATGATTCACGCAAAGACGCCGGAGTGTCAGCAACCAACATTAGACAATTATCCTCACTGGCTCCAAACGCCTGTGGCATCACTTGCCAATCGACCTTAGGAATATCATTATAGGGTTGATTCTCTCCATGAATGGCTCGCTCCACCGTATAACCATCATTATTAATCAGCATTATTACAGGATTTAAACCCTCACGGAGCATTACCGATAATTCTTGCACCGTTAACAGTGCAGAACCATCACCAATTAACAGCACCGCTCGCTTATCAGGCGATGCCATCCCCGCTCCTAAACAAGCTGGCAAGGTATAACCAATCGAGCCCCACATCGGCTGACCATAAAAGGTAACGCCCTCTGGTAAACGCACATCACTAATACCAAAATAAGAAGTACCCTGATCAGCAAACACCACATTATTACCATCAAAGCACTGAGCAATAATCTGCCATAGGTCATCTTGACGAATTGGCTGATCATCGGCTCCATGTTGTTGATAATCAGGTAAGGTATCAATAAATGGCTTAGGGATCACCTGTACCGTCATCATCACCTCATGCAGGGCATTTAGTGCGTCTTTAAGAGAAATTGGAGCAAACACCTTGCCACCGATGCTCGCCCTTTCATAATGTAGGTCAATGACACGGCTTTCATCGATCTCTTGGCTAAAGCCTGCCGTCGTGGTATCGGTATAGTTAACGCCAACTTTAATCAAGCATTCGGCATTCTCTACCGCATCTTTAACAATTGGGCGTGAAGCAACACCAGCATAAATTCCTGCCCAACGGTCACTATGCTCATCAAGCAAAGACTTACCCCATGATAGCGTGGTAAATGGAATATCTGTATCTGTCACCAGTTGCTGTAACTTATCCTGCAACCCCAGTCTATGTACCATCAAATCTGCCATTAGCGTGGTGGTTTTACCATCAATAAACTGAGCCACCGACTGCTTAAAATCTGCCAATGCGGCTTGACTGGTGATATCTTCAATACTATCGATTAATTTAGTGGTTGGTGGATAAATTGGTGTACGCGCCACATCTGGTGATAACAGTAAATAACCAGGACGATTACTCTTTAAAATCATGCGAATCACCCGATCTATCTCGGAAGCTGCATTTTCTGGAGTGATTTTAGCTTGAGCCACGGTAACGGGAGTAATCATCTCCATAAAGTGATTAAACACCCCATCACCGAGTGTATGGTGAATACGACGTTTGCTATCTTGTAGCATGGTGGATGGAGCACCAACGATATGCAACACAGGCGCATACTCAGCAAACGAGCCGGCGGTAGCGTTAACAGCCGATAACTCCCCTACGCCAAAGGTCGTCACAAAAGCGGCAAAGCCTCGCTCACGAGCATAACCATCAGCAGTATAACCTGCGTTTAATTCATTGGTATTGCCCACCCAACGCAACTTGTCTGAGGCAATAACATTATCCAAAAATGGTAAATTAAAGTCCCCAGGCACGCCAAAGATATCCGTTGCACCCGCTTCGTGTACACGATCAAACAGATAATCTGCAATCGTATATTCTAGACTTTGTTGTCCTTGCTCATTAACACTTACTTGTTCACTCATCATTAATCCTATATTGGTTTAACTAAATACAAAAAATGTATTTATACCATATATAAAAAAAAATGATAAGTATTTTTTTATCTAAATAGAAAATTTTCCTATTTAGCACTCCTAAATGCTTTCATCTTTTCTGTCTCGACAATTTGCCAATCCTCAAGCGTATGTTTATCTTGATTTGCCTCAACGCCCTCTTTTAATACCACAAACATCACTGCCTTATCCAGTTCATTCGCCATTTTTAGTGCTTGTTTATAAGGCATCGCTGTAAACGCCGTTGCCCACGCATCAGCAAGCGCAACGGTTGTGTCTGCTACCGTCACTGATGGCGCACCGCCAACGATAGGTCTAGCCGTCGTTGGATCAATGGTATGGCTATAGCGAACGCCCTCAAACACAATCGAATTGCGATAATTCCCCGAAGTTGCTAAATGCATGCGACCTTGTTTATCTTTATTAACAGGTTGAGTCAAGGTGGTAATTAATTGTCTATCACTCACCCCACTGTGCAAGATTGGCGCATCTATCGCAATTCTCCAACCTTTGCCTTTATCATTGACCCCCGAAGTCGCCACCTCACCACCAATCTCTACCATATAATTATTAATATGATACTTTGATGCTAATACCTCAGCGATAACGTCCACGCCATAGCCCTTAGCAATTGCCGAAAAATCAATCTCTACCCCATCTTGACGCTTACTCAGAGCATTATATTGTAACTGAATCTTATCAAAACCGATTAAGCCCTTTGCCTGCTCAATTTCTGCTGGCTTAGGCGGTGCTTGCAATCTATCTACAAACATGGTTTTACCAAAGCCCCATAATTCAAAAATAGGCTTTACCGTCGGATCAAAGGCACCAGCCGATTGCTGATATACCTGTTGACTATCCTTAAACACCTTGATGAAATCTGCATCAATCACCATCGGGGTATTAGCAGATAAGCGATTAAATTGGCTAATGGTCGAATCATCTTGATAAGTCGATAAGCTATTATTAAAGTCAATCAAGCGCTGTGTAATGTCTGCTTTTAGCACTTGCTCATCCACATCTTTGGGCAGTTGATAACGAATGTGGTAACTTGTCCCCATGGTTTTACCCTCTAACTGATGATACACAGAAGCAGGCTTTGGTTGACAAGCAGGCAAGGCTACAACAATTAACGCAAGCAAGGTGCTTTTTGTTAAGCGATTAAATTTAAAGTGAGAATACATAAAAATCCTATAAAATATGCTATTATTAAAAACGGGTGCCGTCCTACAGACAGCTAAAAACATCAGCTATTATACCTGATAACCTCGTAGATACCACAGATAGACAGATAGATACCGCGGATAAATAACAAACACACACCAACAAATATAGTGGATTAAGATTAGCAGTGCTACAAGGAAAATGAGCGAAGATGTATAAGTAATACTTCGAGCAAATTTGACACCCTAGTACAATGAATTTTAATTCCCTATAGCGATACAAAGTTAACTAAGACCATGACTGACACTTCTGCCACAACCACCAACAACGAAGCCCAGCCTATTGTACCCTATCAACAATGGCTCACTGATTGCTTAACACAACAACAGGGTAACATTCAGCAACATCAATTACCAAACCAAGAAAAAGTTTGGGTACGACGAGCAGATAAACATAACAGTATTTGGCTCTATCGTCTTTTGGGTATTTTTACCAGTCTGCTTGGCACCGACGCCCTACAGCCAGTCCCCAGCATTGGTGGTAGGATAGCGATTACCAACGAAGCCGCCGCATTAAAACGTTTATCCCAAGCTGATATTGCAACGCCTAAACTACTTGCCGTAACCGATGATGCGCTGATGATAAGCCACCTAGAGGGCAGTCAAACGCTTAGCAGTGCATTGTCTCATTCAGCACAAATCTCTGCAGATAAACTATTAGCTACTTGGCAAACAGGCGTATTAGCAATCGTTGACGTACATCAAAAGCAACAACACCTTAGCCAGTGTTTTGCGCGTAATATGATGCTCTGTGCAGATGGTGGCATTGCCTTTATTGACTTTGAAGATGCGCCAGAAAAAGTATTAACCCTGCACCAATGTCAAATCCGTGATTGGTTATGTTATCTCTTCTCTACTGCCGTTATGTTAGATAATGACGACACTCGCCAACAAGCGGTAACCCTGTGGCGTCATAGCTTAATAAATGGCTTAAAAAATACTGAAACCGTTGATAAAATCATTGCTGATATCTATCGAAATACCCGCTTTTTGGCTTGGATGCGTCATTTACATGATAGACGTTGGCGCAGTGATACTTTACGCATTGCTGGCTTGATGCGCTTTATCCAACAACTGCACAGTACGTCACAACTCACAGCACAATCCACAATATAGTCATCAGTCAGGCAAAGGGCAATCCAGCAGAGGCTTGTGGTTTAGCATTGGTATCAATCTCATTTACGCAACAACTACATTAATTAACAAAAATCTAAGCTATGATGGAGGCGTTATTTTTACGTTAGCTAGGGCGTGTCCCTATTTAGACTATGGAGAAACATGATGAATAGTAAGTTATCGTTAATTGCGCTGGTTGGCTCTGTTGCCATCCTATCTGGATGTGCGACTGCTCCTACAGATCCAAATACCACCACCAATACCATCAACGCAGGCATGGGCATCGGTAAGACGGTATTTCAGAGCGCAGTGAATCAAAGATGTCATCAAGAGATGGCAAACAGTAGCCTATGGAAAGTATCAAAAATCGTCTTTAATAAAAGCAAGCAAGAGCGAATTACTTATAGCGTCTGTGGTTGTGTCAGTCAAAAAGCGGTGCAAGATGTGACCATTGATCAACTGGTGCTGGCTGCTGTTGATAGTAATGCAAAAAAGACCTTGATTCTTAGCTCGGTTAGTAAGTCGTTAAATGGTTGCTATAAGCAAACGATGAAAGAGGTTAAAGGTCTTTAATTTTCTTTAACCTTTAAGTTCAATAAGCAATCTCAAAAAGATTCGTTTTATTGATTACGCTTAACAAAGCATGTTTTACCCCAACATAAAGGGCTAATTGTAGTTAGCCCTTTTTTTGGTTGTTATTTTGATTACAAATAAGCAACTGCTATTCTTTAATCCCAAACACTTTTTTACTAAATTTCATTACAGGTTGAGCCAA
>PDWI01008560.1_pt1 | contig 12019 bp, 9 predicted proteins | sample 1430891 | NCBI WGS metagenome assembly PDWI01 (sample SAMN01162508, study PRJNA174530) | Oral metagenome, whole genome shotgun sequencing project. | biome: Marine environment; feature: Marine mammal; material: Swab sample of the gingival sulcus; isolation source: swab sample of gingival sulcus...
TCTCGCCGCAATCGCCGGTACCGCAACCATCGCCCTGCAGGACACTGATGCCCGTGCATCTGCCGCTGCCCACGTAGCCATGATGGATGAGCTGAATAAAGGTGTTCGTACCTATCGTGTGTTGAACTTTAATGTTATGCCGAACAATATGGATTCGTTGATGTCTAATGATAGCACGGATGGCCAGAGGCTTCTTCCTAATGGTGAGGGTAAGTTGTTGGAGATTGGGGATGTGGGTTCAGCCAAATTGACGGCAGATACAGCTAAGGTCCTGACGGATATCGGGATTAAACAGCTTCGCTATATTGATACTGATCTTTCATCTAGTGAAGCCGGCAATGTGTACTCTTGCGGAGTACCTGGTCTTCAGGCCACTATTAGTAGTCGTACTAACATGGTTGTGGCGGGAAATATCTTTAATGGTTTAGAGGGTAATGGTTGTGGTGAGAGTCTTGCTATGGCTGCGGATGTCGGGGTGGCTTTTTGGACTGGTACTGCCGAGAGGATTCTTGGTCCGGGGGATTTCGGTAGCTTTCAGTTAAAAGACCTTTCTGCAAGTGGCGCTGCTCCTGTTGATCTTGATCAAAACCACATTCAAGGTACAGCGGTGACCGATGGTGCTCCAGGGCCGATTTTTATGGCGGTTGGCTTCGGTCCTTCCTGTACCCTGTTTAATGCCCAGCAGATTGGAGGGTTGACCACGGTCCCTGTGTATCGTCATGTTGCTCCTAATCAGTATAATCGCTTTATTGGTCTGTTTCACGTGGCTAATGCGATTCCAGCAGGGGGTACACCACGTGCTTATGATGATACAGCATCAGTTGAGGCTGTAGGTCAGGTTGCCTTTGTTGGGGTTGTTGATGGTGCTGGAGATACCAAGGAAGAGGAGCTTGGTGAATGGGATGGTACCCGTAGCACCATCTAATGGTAGTGTTTTTGTTGTCTGAATCTCTCTATGCAGCGAGTTGACTTGCCGCATAGAGAGGGTTTTTTCGGGGCCGAGTGGGATTTGACTACGGTGTAGGGATGTCTGCGCTGGTTGTTTCTGCTCGGCTTTTATGCGTCTGTCCGGTTTGTGTCTTTAAAAAAAAGTAGAAGGGGGTTCTATGAACAAGGCGGGGTTGGTTGTTATGTTGTCGGGATTGGCGGTGTTGTTAGGGGGCTGCGGTCCGGATGTGGAGGCGATGAAAAAGGGTCTGCTAACGGCGGGGTACTCTGCGGACAAGGCGGCCTGTCTTGCCGAAAAGGCGGCGGATAACGGGACGCCTGCTGATCCCTATGAGTATATTGCCAAACTTCTGGCCGAAGGGGTGCCGGAGAAGGATGCTTCCAACCGGGCGCGCAGGAAGTTTGGTGCAGAGTTTAAGCAGCCATATAATGCCGCCAAGAAAGAATGTGGAATCTGATTTTGCTCGTTGAGTTGTTATGCACTTATTAATACGTGTTTTTTTTACCGCCGCAGTTGTTTTTCTCTCTGCCGGCTGCCTCCTTGCAGAAGATGCTCCAAAGTTTAAGGAGATTGATCTGGACAGGTTTATCGAGGCGGGGACGCTGGGGTCCGAGGGGAAAAAGATTATCAAGATTGCAGAGCCGGTGGTGTTTTCTGCGAAGATGAAGCGCTATCCCGATAAAAAGGAGATGAGCTATGTCTATACGGCCCTGCAGATTGCCGGGGTGGATCCTGTGCCGGAAGTTAACCACCGGATGTTTGTGGAGTCCAGGGAGGGGCGTATCATTCCCGTTTATGTGGAAAAAGAGGCTGTGGCAAAGATAAACGGCGGGCTCAGGGAGGAGCAGGAGGCGTACTTCTTTGGCTATCATCTGTATAATTATGAAAAGGGCCCGGCAATCATGGTGGTGGATTATGCCCCCGCCGGGGAAAACGGTTCCGGGGGGCTGAAGGGTTTCCTGCAGAAATGGTTATGGCCAGAGTGAAACTTGCGGAAAAACTTCGTGCCCTGCGGCCCTCCTTTTCCCGAAAATCAGGAAAGGCCGGTGCTGCCGGTAAGTCTTCAGGAAGGAAGGGGCGGTCTGTTTCGTTCAGAAAACCGGGCCGGGTACTGGTCTTTGAAACCTCCGGCGCAAGGCTCTACGGTGCTGTTGCCCGCTGCGGGCTGGCCTCCGGCCTGTCTCTTTCTGCCCCTGTTGTTTCCACCGAGGTTGATCCCGTCCGGGCCGTTGAGGAGGTTCTTGCCCTGCTCAGGGAGTCCACCGGCAAAAAGCGTCTGCCCCGGAATGCCATTCTGGTGACCCCGTCGGCTGCGGGAGAGCTTCTGCCCCTGCCCGTTGATCCCGACCGGGTAAGGCTGCAGAAGCAGATGGGCGAGATGGTCCGCTGGGAGCTGGAGGAGCTTTTTGTCCGTCAGGAGGATATCTGGTCTCTTGGGGGGCTGCTGGTGGACGGCGGCTTTATTACGCCTGGCGCGCGCCGGGAGGTGGAAAGCGCGGGCGGCGGCAATGCCGCTGATTTTGAGCATCTCCTTGGCGGTGAGGAGCTGGATTCTGTCCTCGCCCTTCAGGATCAGCTTACCGGCGGGGAGAACGAGCTGAAGACCGGCTGGGTCTTTCAGGCGGAAGAGGCGGGAACCGGAGCCTTTAACTGGCTGGTGGCCGGGATTGGCACCGGGGTCTGTACCCTCTGGGTGGATGCCTTCCGGCATAACGGCCTTGACCTGAAATGGATTTATCCGCAGCTGGGCTGTGCGGCTCCCCTGGTGGACTCGCCCTTTGAGAAGTGGATGCTGGTGGATCTCCGCCGGGAGCAGACGGGGCTGATTCAGGGGCATGACGGCAGGCTCCATTCCACCGCCATCCTCCTCAACCGTTCCGGGATGGTTGATTTCGGGCAGTTGACCGATTTTATCGGCAAGTCCCTGCACCATGATACAAGGGCCCTGTTCCTTTCCGGGCCCGAGGATGTTGTCAGCCCGCTGGCGGGGCAGCTGGAACGGGGGCTTGAGGGGAAAGATACGGGTATTTTCCCGCTGCCCGCCGGGGGGGGAGGGGAGGTGCCGGCATATATTGTCAACTCCATGCGGGGGGCGGCAGGCCATCATCTGCATCTCTGCCGGGAATCCCTGCTGGTCCGGCTGCAGGCCCGGGAGGACAGGCCGCCGCTCTATAAGAACAGGGCTCTCTATCCCTGGCTGGGCATGGTTGTTCTTGCTGCCGGGCTGGGCGGCTTTGACTATTATATGAAGGCCGAGACCGCCAGAAATGAATGGGCGCTGGAGCTGGCCTCCATTGAGTTTGGCAGGAGTGTAAAGCTGGCAGAGCAGGCACAGGCCCTTGCCTCCGAAGGGAGGAAACTTACCGGGGAGCTGGCGGCCAGGGAGCAGGAACTGGAGGAGATGAGACATCTCCGCTATATCCTGGATAATGTTATTACCTACCGGCAGAAGCTGGTCCCCGGGATTCTCGAGGCGGTGGGCAGGTCGGTGAGCAGGAGTGTGTTAATCGATGTGCTGGAGGAGAACAGGGAGCGCGGTGCCTTTCTGCTCAAGGGCTGGGCCTTAAAGGATACCGAGGCCCAGCTGTTTTTCACCCAGCTGACCGCCAATCTTCATCCATGGCATTACAGGATCGAGAATATGGAGATTGTCAGGGGGGTGGGGCGTGTCGGCTATGAGGGCTATAGTTTTCAGCTCTGGATGAAAAAAATCGACGATGGAGAGGCGCATAAATGAAAAGGCTGATCTCCAGACCTGTGGAAAAATGGAAGAAACTGGACAGGGGCGAAAGGATAAAGATCCATGTCGCCTGTTATGCCCTGATTATCGCCTGCTATTCCATGGTCTATGTTGCCACCACCCACAAGCCCTATTTTGAAGCGAAAAAGATGCTGCACAGAAAGCTGGACAGGATAGAGAGGCGCAGCAAGGGGATTAATCTTGATACGGGCGTCAATGCCAGGGCTGTTGCCAGAAAGATAGAGGAAACAGAAAGGGAGATAGCGGAGCTTGCAGGGACGGTCAGTTCGCTTGGTGCCGGTTTCGCCCCCCTGGATTCGCCGGATATACAGCAGCAGCTGATGCTCGAGCTGTCCACCCTGGCCGAACGTACCGGGGTGGAGGTATTGTCCATAGGCAGAAAGGAGGGGTTTCAGGCCGGGAACGGGCGGGAAGTTGCTGCCCCCGTGGATCGGGAACTGGGCCGACCCTTGCTGGTAATTACCGCCAATACCGAGTTTATGCCCCTGCTGGCCTTTCTTGAAGGGCTGAGGAAACTCCCCTTCCATGTCTCTGTGATGAGTATCAAGATCTATTCCAGGCATATAAATAACCGGGGGGCCGATAAAAACACCCATCTCCCCCCCGGGGCAATATTTACCCGGCTGGAGGTTTCGATATGAACCGGGAAGAGGCACGGGAGCTGTTTGAGGGGCTGCTTGGCCGCTGTGTGGCTGCGGGGGCTTCTGATATGCATCTTTCCAGCGGGGAGCGGGCAAGCTGCCGGGTTGACGGCAGGCTGCGGCCTGCCGGAGATGAGCTGTACAGTGCCGGGCAGATTCATGCCATGGTTCAGGCGGTGCTCGATGAGAGGCAGCAGCAGGAATTTGCCGAGAGGATGACGGTGGATCTGGGCCATACCTCGGCGGCGGGGGAGCGGTTTCGCCTCAACTGTTATCTGGAGCTTGGCCGCCCGGCCATGGCTGTGCGCCATCTCCGGCAGGATATGCTGGGGCTGGAGGAACTGGGGCTGCCCGAAAGGCTGAGGGAGCTGGCCCGCCTGCGCTCCGGGCTGGTACTGGTTACCGGGGCCACGGGGAGCGGCAAGTCGTCCACCCTTGCGGTACTGCTTGACGAGATCAACCGCAATCGGGAATGTCATATCCTTACGGTGGAAGACCCGGTGGAGTTTGTTCACAGGAACAAGCTCTCTGTGGTTCATCACCGGGAGGTTCACGCGGATGTGCCCTGCTATGCCGATGCGGTGCGGGCGGCCCTGCGGGAAGACCCCGATGTCATCATGGTGGGGGAGATGCGGGATCTGGAGACGATGCAGGCCTCGATTACCGCTGCGGAAACCGGCCATCTGGTCTTTTCCACCCTCCATACCGGCGAGGCGGTTGGTGCCGTGGAGCGGTTTATCGGGGCCTTTTCCGGCAAGGAGCAGGAGGCGGCCCGCCACCGGATTTCCATGGTGCTGAAGGCGGTTATCGCCCAGCGGCTGGTTGTCTCCTCCGACGGGGAGGGGCGGCTGCCTGCCCTGGAGCTGCTGATGGTCAATACTGCGGCCGCAAATCTTATCCGCACCGCCAACACCGCCCAGCTCTATTCCCTGATGGAGACCGGTTCCAGAGACGGGATGTGGACCCTGGATCAGGATCTTGCCCGGCTGGTGCGGGAGAAGAGGATCAGCTGGAATGCGGCCCTGGAGCAGTCCAGTAATCCTGCCGCCCTTGAACGGCTGATAAATGTACATACTGCAGGAGGCAGACGGCCCGGCTATGGCGGTTAATGAAAATACCCTTGTGGAGGCGGCGGTCGAGATCGGCATGATCGAGGCGGGCAGGCTGCGGGAGTTGCGGCTGCTGGCAAAGCGGGAGCGGCTGAGGCTGGTGGAGGTGGTTACCCGTGAGGGCCGTTTCCCGGAGACCGCGCTCTATCAGGCATTGTCGGACGTACGACAAATGCCTTTTTTTCAGCTTGGGGAGCTGGCTGCAGAAGAGGAGATAGTAAGGCAAATCCCGCGTAATCTGCGGAGCCAGCGGCTTATGCTGCCCGTAAAACGGGACGGGGAATTATATCTTGTGCTGGGCGACCCCGATGACCGGCTGAGCGTGGATCGGGTGGAACGGGCGACGGGGCTGCGCTTTAAAAAGGCCATGGCCGACCCCGAGGCCCTGAGGACGGTCATTCTTCGCAGCGGAGACAGCCCCGGTGCCGGGATGGATGTCGAGGAGATTGACCCCGTTCAGCTGCTTAACGAGATTATGAAGGAGGTCTATCTCCGCAGGGCCACCGATGTTCATCTTGAACCTGCCGTGGACGGCCTGCGGATCCGCTTCCGGGTGGACGGGGAGATGCAGGAATACCACCGTGCCCTGGACAAGGAGGACGAGGAGGGCCTGGTAAACCGGGTAAAGGTGTTGTCCGGGCTGGATATTGCCGAGCAGCGGATGGCCCAGGACGGGGCAATGAAGTACACGATCATCGACTGGACCATCCCCGAGCTGGATATCCGGGTTGCCACCATCCCCACCCGCTGGGGCGAACGGGTCACCATGCGTATTCTGGGACAGGATTCGGAGGATCTCAGCCTTGAACAGCTGGGGATGCCCGAGGATATTCTGGCCGATTTCCGGGCCGGGATAAACCGGCCCCACGGGATGATTCTGGTGACCGGCCCCACGGGGAGCGGCAAGTCCACCACCCTCTATGCGGGGATCCGCGAGTTGAAGGTGGACGAGATGAACGTGCTTACCGTGGAAGACCCGGTGGAGCAGACGGTGGACGGCGTGAGCCAGGTGCAGGTGAGCACCAAGGTGAGTTTTGCCCAGGCGCTGCGCTCCTTTCTGCGCCATGACCCGGATGTGATCCTGGTGGGGGAAATCCGCGATCAGGAGACGGTGGAAATTGGTCTGCGGGCGGCAATGACCGGCCATCTCGTGCTTTCGACCCTCCATACCAACGACTCTGTGGGGGCAGTCACCCGGCTGCAGGATATTGGGGCCGAGCGTTTTCTGGTGGGTTCCACCCTGATCGGGGTGCTTGCCCAGCGGCTGGTTCGCAGACTATGCCGGAAATGCAGAAAGCCGAAAATTGCTGCGCCGGACGAGCTGGAGATTCTTGGTCTTGAGCCGGATGCGGAAATCGAGATTTATGAACCGGGGGGCTGCTCCTTTTGTCTGGGGAGCGGTTTCAAGGGGCGGCTGGGGGTCTTTGAGGCCCTGTGGGTGACGAGGGCATTGCAGACGGCAATTGCTGATGGTGCGGGGGAAAACGAGATCCGCCAGAAGGCGACCAGCCTCAAGACCCTCTGGCAGGATGGCTGCGAGAAGGTGATAGGCGGTGAGGTCTCCCTGGCGGAGATCCTTCATCTGAGAACTCTGGATTAGAAATGATATACAGTTACACAGGACTTGACCGCCAGGGGGTGGAGCAGAAGGGCCAGATTGAGGCCGAGAGTGAAAAGGATGTGGTGCGTCTCTTGCGCGAGCGTTCCATCTTTGTCCTGCAGATAACCGAGGGTGTGGTTTTGGGGGATGAGGGCGGAGCCCTGGCGGCTGTAAAAAAATACCTCCTGTTTCTCAGCCCCCGGCATTACGCTCCGGTGGGGAGTACCGATCTTGTCAATTTTTTCCGGCAGCTGGCCCTGATGCTGCAGGCCGGATATACCCTGGTAACGGCCCTTGATGCCTGTTACGAGATGGTTCCCAGGTACCGGCTGCGGCGGTGTATCGGCAGGATGAGTGACGAGATTCGGCGGGGGGCCACCTTTTCCTCGATGCTGGCGGCGGAAAAACATATCTTCAATCCCATGTTTGCCAATCTCGTTGCCAGCGGGGAGCAGAGCGGTAATCTCGATTCCATTCTCGAGCGGCTGGCTGATTCCATCGAGAAGAGCAGGGATCTCAAGAGGCAGCTTGTCTCGGCGCTGGTCTATCCCTCGTTCGTGCTGCTTGCCTCCATCGGGGTGACCATCTTTCTGGTGCTGGGGGTTATCCCGCGTTTTGGCAAGTTTCTGCGGGCCAGGGGCTCGGAGCTGCCGCAGTCCACCGAGATGCTGCTGGGGATCTCCGATTTTGCGGTGGATTACGGGAAGATTATTGGTATCGGCCTTGCGGTGGCCATTTTTCTGATCCTGGCCGCCTATACCTTTACACCGGGAAAGCGGCTTATTGACCGGATCATCCTGATAGTCCCGGTTATCGGCAAGGCGGTTCTCTTTGCCGGTATGGCCCAGGCGGGCTGGTGTCTGTCCATGCTGCTGAAAAGCGGGGTTACTGCACTGGAATCCCTCAGGATAACCTCCGGCGTGCTGGGTAATCTTGCCATTGCCGATAATTTCAGGGATGCGGCGGATGACCTGCTGGAGGGCAAGGCCCTGTCCAGGGCATTTGAGAAGGGGCATATAACCGTGATGATGCAGCATATGGCCGCGGTGGGAGAGAGCAGCGGCCAGCTCGATACCGTGATGTCCACCGTCGGCGAGTATTACCGCAAGGAGCTGGCTGCCAGGGTGAGCTTTATCGCCTCGATGATCGAGCCGATGCTGATTCTGGGGGTCGGTGGGGTTGTCGGTTTTGTTTACTATGCGTTTTTTCAGGCAGTTCTGGCTGTCTCCAGTGGAGGATGATGATGGTGTTGCGGGTTTTTTGCAGATTGGTTCTTGTGGGTATGACGGTGCTTTTCCTGGCGTTACCGGCGGCGGCGGAGAGCCCTTCCCGGGATACAGCCGCCGGAGCTGCCGGGAATGTTGTCCTGGAGCCGCAGCCGCTGACCGGGGCGGGTACGGGGGATTCTGCCGTTGAGGCTGCCGGGGCGGGGGAAAAGAGGGATCCCTTTGCGACCACCGAGTATCTGGAGAACCAGAAAATATCTCCCGAACCGGACAAGCGGACCTTCCGGGTGATGGATACCCCCGGCAGGTTGCCGAAAATGAAACTGAAGGGGCATCTGCAGGGTGCGGACAAGGAAACCCTGGCCCTGCTCGAGATTGAGGGGGGAGAGGTGCATCTGGTGCGGGAGGGGGATACGGTGGGGCTTCATGACCTCGGTTTTTCCGGGGCTATCCGTATCAGGAAGATTGACCGTCTTCATCTGGTTATTGAAGCCGGTTCCTACGGCCAGCTTATTATTGTGCGTTAATCAGGAAGGAAATCAGGGAAGGAACCATGTTTTTGTCTTTAGATATGATTATACCCCGGACAGCGAGGGCGGCAGCCGGACTGGCAGGGGAATTGGCCGCGGGATTGGCCGCGAAATTTGCAGGAATGAGGGCAGGGAGGATTCTGCTTCCGGTCGCTCTGGTTATACTGGGGGGGGCTGCGGTGCATTTGCCGGCTGCCCCGGTGTTTGCTGTTCCCGGCGGGGAGATGGCTGCTGGAGAGGAGATGGTTATTGGCGAGATCGAGTTCAAGGATGCCAGGATTCTTGATGCCATCAGGATTATCTCCGAAATGAGCGGGGAGAATATTGTGGCCACAGACAAGGCGGGGAAGAAGCTGGTTACCCTCTTTGTCCGTAATCTGGGGGTTGCCGATATTATTGATTCCATGTGCCGGATCTCCGGTCTCTGGTATCGTCATAATTCGGAAACCGGGGTCTATATCCTGATGACCACCGAGGAATATGAAGACGATATTGTTGTCTTCAGGAATGAGGTCACCAGAAAATTTCAGCTGAAATATCTCAATGTGGGGATCGCCGCCCGCACTATCTACGATCTTTATGGCGAGGATCGTGTTCATCTGCAGGGGCTGGCAAACGAGCTTTTTGGCAGCGATTACAGGGTCAGTGCAACCTACAACGAGTTTGCCGAGGATTTTCGGGTTCTGGGTGGCGACAGGAAAGGGGACGGCAGGAAAGACGATGAAGGCGAGGGTAGCAATGAAGATGACAGCGCGGATCTGGTCAAGGAGGATCTGAAGCTGACGCCAACCCAGATCAAGGAGCTGGGCGACAGTCTGGTTGTTTCCGAGACCCAGGTGCGGGAGGTGGATCAGCATGCCGAGGCCCCCATCTATGTGAGCATCAACCGGCTGCATAATATGCTTTTTGTCCGGACATCCGATGAGAAGGCGATGCGGGAGATCGAGAGGATAATTGCGGACTCGGATCTGCAGGTTCCGGAGGTGCTGCTGGAGATGAAGGTGCTGGAGGTTCAGCTTACCGATCAGTTTCAGTCCGCCTTTGATATCAGCAATATCGGTGGTACCCGGCAGACAGGGCCGGACGACGGAGGGGTGGCCAACCCGATGAATGTTACCGCGGGCTCTGTGGGCAGCGTGCTGCTTGGAACCGGAAGCGGGAAGATGCTGGGGGATTCCACCCTGGTCTTCCAGGCCCTGAGCGGCAATGTCCGGGCGCGGCTGCAGCTTCTGGAGGAGGAGGGGAACATCAGTTCCCTGGCAACGCCCATGCTCCTTGCTGCCAATAATCATCCGGCAAAGCTCTTTATCGGTGAGGAGACTGTTATCACCAAGGGGTTCAAGGCCCGGTCAATCAGGATTTCGGGCACCGGTACCACCTATGTTACCGGCTATCATCCCGTTCCGGTTACCAGGGTGGAGGAAGTAGGGAATACCCTGACCATCCTGCCGTCGATCAATGCCGACCGTTCTGTGGTGCTGCGTATAATTCACGAGAACTCCTCGGTGAAACCTGACGGCGGGCGTGTCCCCCTGTTTACCGGCAGCCGTACCGAGTATGTCAGTATAGATACCGTGAATATCTCGACCCTGCGGGGAACGGCCCTTGCCCAGGACGGGATGACCATTGCCGTGGGCGGAATGATGCGGACTTCCAGGAGCAAGAAGGAGAGCAAGGTGCCCCTGCTGGGGGATATTCCCCTGGTGGGCTTCTTTTTCAAGAACCAGTCGGAGGTTGAGACAAAGACCGAGACCATCCTGCTGATAACGCCCCATGTACTTAGTGCTCCGGCCCAGGGAGAGGTGGTGACCCGCCACCGGGTGGGAGAACTGGTGGATCATGGCGGTGAGCTGAACGCCTATTTTGAAAGCCTGGATACTTCCCGTTCCGCCATGGAGCAAGACTATATGGCCAGGGCCATGGAGAAGGATGCACCCCTTGCCGCATCGGTTGTTGAAACCAGCGCCCGGGAGATGAGCTTTGTCGAGCTGACGAGAACGGCTGTGGGCCAGGTGCGAAAACCCTATCTTTTCCGCAAGCCGGAGGGGCGTATTATTCCGGTGCAGCTGCGGGATCCGGGGGATGTCAAGCTGTTTAACAATCCGTATCTGGTTTGCCGTGCCGCCGGTGCCTGGACTGACGGCTATCATTTTGTAACCGCGGTCAGGGTGGAGAACCACTCGCCATACCGGATCGAACTTGATCTGAACGGTCTGTACGGGGAATGGGAGGCTGCGACCCTGGAACAGAATATGTTGAACCCGGAGGACAGTGAAGGGAATTTTACCTATATCTATTTGATTTCTGAAGAGAAGTTTTCCAAAAATATGGAGGTTGAGTAATGAAGGCCACCAGATCAGGGCAATACCGTGTTATCAGCAGCGGTTTTTTTGCGGCGCTGCTGGCTGCGTCGTTTGTGGCGGATGCCGGTCGGGCTGCGGCGGAATCTCCCCCGGTTATGCTGCAGATGGTGATGAAGCCCGACAGTCAGCGGGGAACTGCCATCATGTTTGACCGCAACGGGAGCATGGTGCGGAAGGAGCCGCGCGGCCTTTCCCGGCGGGGCAGGGCAGGGGCGGCGGTGCCGCAGACGGCTGTACCAGCCTCTGGTGCGGATCCGGCCCGTAAGCGGGTGCTGGTGAATGGGCTCGCCGTGGCGGATGATGACCTGGCAGGAGTGCAGGGGGGAGTGCAGCCTGCCGGGATGGAAGGTGCATCGGTTCCGGTATTTTCCTCGTCCCAGAGTATGGAGGAGATACGGGCGCAGATTCAGCAGGGCGGCGGTGATTTTGTGGCGGCTGGAGAGGCCGGGGCAGCCGAAAAAATTGAGAAGGACCGGCAGGCTGCTGACAGAAGGGAACAAGGCGCAGCGGCGGGGCCTGCTGTTCTTGTGGAACCAGCTGCCGGCAGGCCGCAGACTGCCCTGCGGGAAGATGGGGGCAGTACTCCGCATCCTGTCGCAAGGAAAAAGAAATATCCGGGCTATGAACCAACCTTTGTCTTTACCGCCGGCCACCGGGAGGACAGGCTGAACTGGAGCATCGCTGGTCTGGGGTATAACCCCGATATTCTCTCCGAACTGAGCTGGGAGGATATTCGCTCCCTTGAGTTTGCCACCACCATGAAATGGAGCAATGCCTCGGGGATATATGTCCGCGGCGGATTTGATTACGGCTTTATCTGGTCGGGGGATAATCAGGATT
>PDWI01008941.1_pt1 | contig 12019 bp, 7 predicted proteins | sample 1430891 | NCBI WGS metagenome assembly PDWI01 (sample SAMN01162508, study PRJNA174530) | Oral metagenome, whole genome shotgun sequencing project. | biome: Marine environment; feature: Marine mammal; material: Swab sample of the gingival sulcus; isolation source: swab sample of gingival sulcus...
CGGAAGAAGAAGTGGAACGGGTCGTGTCCTACGTAAAAACCCTGGGAGAGCCGGATTACATTGACGATGAAATTTTCCTGGATGAAGAAGATTACGAAAGCGGCGGCGGAGAGGGCAGCAACAGTTTTTCAGACCCCCTTTACGACAAAGCCCTGGACATTGTAATGGCTGCGGGAAAAGCTTCGGCCTCCTATCTTCAAAGACGTCTGCAAATCGGCTATAACCGGGCGGCCCGTCTGGTAGAAGAAATGGAAATACAGGGGATTGTAGGCCCCCAGAACGGCTCCAAACCCCGGGAAGTTGTACACATCCCGGACAGACCGGAGCGGGAAATGCTGAACACCGGAGACCCACCGGAATAGAAGCAGAAAAATAACAGCCTGCCATAACGTTGACAGTTTAAGGCAATGGCACTAAAATTTCCGGTAAAGGAGGCCCCCTTGAAAACCCTGGGTTTTGCACGCATTAGCTGTGCTGTTCCTGCCGTAAAAACGGCAGCCGTACAAAGTAATCTGAAAGAGGAAAAACCCGATCTTCTCCTTTTCCCGGAACTGGCCATTAGCGGATACAGCTGCGGCGACCTCTTTTACCACAGCCCCTTGCTGGAACAAAGCCGGGCAGCCCTCCTGACTTTAACAGAAGAAACCCGGCCCTTTGATTTTCCTGTCATTACCGGGCTTCCCCTCCTTCTAAGGAACGCCCTATATAACTGCGCCGCCCTTCTCCACAAGGGCCGGATTCTGGGCATCGTGCCCAAGACCTGTCTTCCCAACACTTCAGAATTTTACGAACAGCGCTGGTTCAGCTCCGGCCGCAGCTGCCCGGTTAAGGAAATCATCATTAAGGGACAGCCTGTCCCCTTCGGTACAGACCTTATCTTTCAGGATGAAGACAATCCCCTCATGGTTTTTGCTGTGGAAATATGCGAAGACCTTTGGTCTCCCCTGCCCCCCAGCACGGAACTTAGCCTGGCCGGCGCCCTTATTACGGCAAACCCTTCAGCCAGCAATGAAGCGACAGGCAAGGCAGATTACCGCCGCCATCTGGTACGTCAGCAATCTGCCCGCTGTATCTGCGCCTACGCTTACTGCTCCGCCGGCCCGGGAGAATCCACCACAGACACTGTTTACGGCGGCCACAGCATTGTAGGGGAATACGGCCAGCTTTTAACGGAAAAGCCCCCCTTCCGGCAGGACTCCCAAATACTGTGCTGCGATGTGGATTTGGAATTTCTGAAAAACCAGAGGATGAAAAGTTCAGCCTTCACACAAACCATGGAAGACCGGAATATTCCGGTCAGGCGGATTTCTTACAAGGGAGGCCCGGCAAAAGACCTGCAAAAACTTCAGCGCTTTGTCAATCCCCGGCCCTTTATCCCCTCCCGGGAGACTGACAGGGAAAAACGCTGCCGTGAAATATTGTCCATACAAAGCACGGCCCTGGCCTCCCGTCTCAAACATACAGGATGCACCACCGCAGTCCTGGGACTTTCCGGAGGGCTGGATTCCACCCTGGCCCTTCTGGTTACCATGGAAGCCTTCCGACAGGCAGGACTATCCCTGAAGGACCTGAAGTGCTATACCATGCCCGGCTTCGGTACAAGCTGCCGGACCAGAGGAAATGCAGAAAAGCTTTGCGAAGAGCTGGGCATTCCCATTGAAACAATAGATATATGCGATGTCTGTACCCTCCAGCTTAAAAACCTTGACCACAGCGGCGCCCCCACAGACCGGACCTACGAAAATGTTCAGGCCAGACAGCGCACCGCATTTCTCATGAACAAAGCCAATATGCTGGGAGGCCTTGTCATTGGAACAGGAGACCTCTCGGAACTGGCCCTGGGCTGGTGTACTTACAACGGAGATCACATGTCCATGTATGCTGTCAATACAGGGGTACCCAAAACCCTGGTACGCCATTTAGTGGAATATGCAGCCAGTCAGCAAAAAAACAGGGCCGCCGCCCGCATCCTCCAGGATATTCTAAACACCCCCATATCCCCGGAACTGCTGCCGCCGGACAAGGAAGGAAACATCGCCCAAAAAACCGAAGACCTCATAGGCCCCTACGAACTCCATGATTTTTTTCTCTATCACTTTATCCGCGGCGGTTTCGGCCCCCGGAAGATTCTGTTTCTGGCCTGTAAAGCCTTTGAGGGCAGCTACAGCAAAAAGACCATCCTCAAATGGCTAAAATCCTTTATCCGCCGCTTCTTCTCCCAGCAATTCAAACGCTCCTGCCTGCCCGACGGCCCCAAGGTGGGAACCATAGCCCTCTCCCCCCGGGGAGACTGGCGTATGCCCAGTGACGCCAGTGCAGAGGTATGGCAGGCAGAACTGGAAAACCCGCCCCCCGGCTCTTTCAAATCTTGATATATGTTATGAAAAATGCTCCTCCTTTTGAGAAAAAAGTTACTTTATTTTTGAAATTCCTTTCTATCATAAGCTTGGCATATGAAACAAAGCCTATTCCAAAATTAGAATTGCCAAATCCAAAGCGAGAGCAAAGCAACAGGAACAATAGACAAAAGCGCTTTCCAAAAAACTAAAACCAGAATTGTTTAGTCGGCAAACCTTTATGCCGAAAATAAACAAAGGAGAGGACGATGAGTGAAAAAATCCATTATGAAGATAACCTTTTTTTCCTGCACATGGAAATTAAAACCCTTCTGAACGGCCTGAAGCTTTCCATAGACAAGGAATACTTTGCTTCTTCCATAATGCACAGGATATATGAGACAGACAGACTCCTGAATCTGCACTACAAACTGCTAAAGGACAACCCCTTCCTTATACGCCGGAATGAATTTCTCCACACCCTGCAAAAACTGAAAGTCCAATTCTCCCACCTCATCGAAGAAGCAGCAGAAAAAAAAGAATTCTTCCCTGACGGGGAACAAAAAAACTTCCCCGACCTGAAAAGAAAAATGGCGGCTCATCTGGAAGACATTCAGGACATACGAAAGGACATCCATGACAACCTGGAGGACGATCCGGAAACCAGTCTTTCATCCAGAGAATACAGCCTGCTTATGCAGGCTGTAGATGAATAACCAACTTTATTCCCCGATTTACATAGTAAAAAAAGAAGGTCATAACAGTTATTTTTTCAGTTTGCGTCCTTCTTAAGAAGGAGTGTATTCATTCCCCACTTTTCTGGCCCTTTCTGGGGTATCCAGGTCAATACCAAGAGCCAGGCCGCATTCTACAAGAAGATTCCATCCTGCCGCCAGCTCCACATAATTCTGGAAGACTCCCCCATCAGGCAGAATCAGATTATGCTGAAAGCTGGTTTTTCTGGAGGAAAGGGCAATAATGGGCACCCCGGCCCCCTTACTCAGGCATTCCGTAAATTTCTCCTCCTCCTCTTCAAAGGGATCAACAATGACCAGAACATCCCCCGGCTTCATAACTTCTTCAATACCATGGGCGGCATAGGTACCTTCCAGAAAGTCGGATTTTTTCCGGGTAATCTCGTTGGTTTTCAGAGTCAGTTCCTCGGCCACCCCGTCATTACGCCCGGCAAAGTAAATCATCCCCGCATTTTTCAGAAGAGCTGTTATTTCAGGGTCAACCTCCAAAGCCAGAGCTTCATCAACCTTGTCCCCCGCCTCAGTCAGGCCGGTAAGAGGTTCTCCCTTCATGGCAGCCCGCAGAGCATCATAAAAGAGGGCCTGCTCTGCCACACTCTTTGTGGCGGCTACCGCATCTTCTCTCCCGCAGCTTAAAACATGGGTGTCCCGGCACAGACCTTCAAGGACAGAATTAGGAGTAGCGGTCAAACCAAACAAGGCTGGATGCCCCTGTTTTTTCAATTTGGAAAAAAGGCGGATCAATTCTTTGGTCCGTCCCGAATTGGACGCCCCGAAAACCCCTTTCTCCTTCAAATCATACTCCATGGCCTGGGTGGAACCTTCTGTAAAAAACCGGACTTTTTCTCCTTCCCGCAAAGAAAAGGTAATGGCCCTTTTCCCGGGGAAAATCCGGCTGGAACCTTCTCCTGTAAGCAGGATTTCCTGACAACCGCCCAAAGCTTCAGCAAAGGGCTGTGCCCTGGCCGCCTCAAATTTTCTAATCACATCCCCTGTTTCCATCATTTCCCGGCACAGGGCAAACTTCTGATACTTCTGATCCTGATTCATTTTAATCCTCCAACACAATCAACTGTTTCTTTAAAGTCTCCTGAATAAGGGGATCTTTCTGATACCCCCCTCCCAGATGCTGCCAATAACATTCAGCGTACTCTACAGAGCACCTTTTTCCCATATCCCGGCTGAATTTCCGCATTTCCCCAAAAAAATCATCAATTTTGTGCATATGCTTCATCAAAGCCTTCTGAGATTCATGCCGGCCCAGCATTTCCAGTTTTGTATCAATAACGGAACTGATATCAATATAAAAATGAGGGGGATTTATGGGAAATCCCAAAGGATCGCTCAAGCTCATGGGGGCACTGTGGTACAACAAAGGGGTAACCTCCAAAGGCGCCTCCTTACAAGGCACATTGGGAAGGGATGAAATCATGGCGGCGGCATCACAAATTATGGATGTGATTCTGTGATCCGAATGGTAATCATTGGGCAGATGGGTAATAATGACCCCGGCCCGGGTTTTACGAATAAGCTCCACGAGCTTAAGCCGAAGCTCTGGACTGTCAAAAAGAAAACCATCCCGCGCCTTAAAGCTGTAGTAATCTGCCCCAATAACCGAAGCAGCCCTTTTGGCCTCTTCAAAACGGGTGGCCATGGTGCTTTCTTCACTGCCGTCCATGCCCCCCAACCCGCCTCCGGTAAGGGTAACAATGGAAATATGGAACCCGGCCTCCTTTAAAAGGGCTAAAGTTCCCCCGCTCCAGGCTTCCGCATCATCAGGATGAGCCTGAACAACCAAAATATTTTTATTGAACTTCTGCATCCTTTCCTCCTCAGCCTTCCTCTTCATAAAACTTATCTTCCAGCTGCACAAATTCAGGCAAACCGGAAACCAGAGGCCTCATATAGTCCAGAAAAGCCCCGGTAACATCGTTACCCCGTTCATTAATATAATCCCGGGGCATGCCCTTGGCCCGTACCGCCACATCCTTTAAGGGAGCCTGTCCCACAGAAAACTCATTTTTGTCATTCCGTTCCAGGGTAACCATTACTCCGGAAGTCCCGGCTAAAGCCAGACGGACAGCTTCTTTTCCGCAGGCATAGGCCAAATCCAAATCCAGAGCTTCGGCCCGGTCATAGGCACTCATAATCAGGGATTCTGTAATCTGAAACTCTCCTCTAACCCCCTCCAGAGCCTGGCTGAGCATGCGGTGTACACTCAAAGCCACACTGGCCCCTCCCATGGCTCCAAATTCCGTATTATTGAATTTATCCTTGTCTGCCGCTTCACTCACAGGGCGGCCGTCCTCATAGACAAGCCCCTCGCTGACCACTATGGAAACCCAGCCGTATTTATCAATACAAGCCCTGGCATCTTCAATCAGTTTTTCCCGGGAAAAAGGCAGCTCCGGGCAGTAAATCAAATGGGGAGCGTCCCCCTCCTTCTTTCGGGCCAAAGCGGTGGAAGCCGCCAGCCAGCCGGCCTCCCGTCCTATGGTCTGGTAAATCACAAACTGGTCAACCTTTTTCATGTCCCTGGCCAGCACACCGGCCTGCAGTACATTCAGAATGTTGCTCCGGGCGGCAGAAGGAAAACCCGGTGTAAAGTCTGTGCCAAACAGATCATTATCCACGGTTTTGGGAATGCCGATGCCCCGCAGCTCATAACCTTCCCTGCGGCAAAAGTCCTCAACCCGGTGTACCGTATCCATGGTATCATTCCCCCCAATAAGGAAAAAGTACCGGATATCATACTTCTTCAATACCTCCAAAATACGGGGAAAATCCTCTTCCACCAGCTTATGTCTGGAAGACCCCAGAGCGGAAGAGGGAGTAGAACGCAGCCCCTTCAAGACCTCGGGACTCTGGCTCCCCAAATCATAAAACCATTCCTTCATAAAGCCTTCAATACCGTAGTTCATCCCCAGAACTGCCGTGATTTCATCCGCCTGCAATGCCGCATCAACCACCGCAGCCAGACTGGAATTAATCACGGTGGTGGGCCCTCCTGACTGGCCGATTACCGCCTTTCCCTTAAGCATACATTCCTCCTCATTCCTTTGGCAATTTGTAATCTTCCTATTCCCGTGTCCTATCCTCACCCCCCTTCCAAAGCATCATCAGAGAATTCCAGCTTTGGAATAAAAGAGCTCATAAGGATACAAAAGATCAGAAACAGAAACCTTCACCCCTGTCAGTCATTTGATCTTATTTACTGTCCTGTTTTACCATTTTTACAAAATCTTTTACAACATCCCGATCAAACTGTGTGCCTGAACAGGCTTCCAACTCGGCAAAGGCATCCATCCTTGTCATAGCCATACCGTAGGGTTTATCGGATGTCATGGCAACAAAGGCTTCACAAACCCCTAACACTCTGGAATCAAGGGGAATGTCTTCCCTGGTTAAACCTTTGGGATAACCTTTTCCATTTACCCACTCATGGCTATACAATATAATATGGGCAATTTTGGAAAATTTTGAACTGCTCTTCAAAATGCGATAGGCAATTTCGGGACTCTTTCTGATTTCTGTATAATCCTCAGCAGAAAGGCTTGTCTTTTTATCAAGGATGACAGGATCAACAGCCACCTTCCCTATATTATGAAACAAGCCTGCCAGATGCATTGTATCTATACGGTCTTGGTCATAACCTGAATATTCTCCAAAGCGTTTCATATACCCGGCAACCCGCTTTGAATTAAGCTCCTCTCTGGCACATCTTTTGCATAATATACCAAAAATAGACTCTACCATCTCTGAACTGTTAGCCGCTTCATTCAAAAACTTGGACTTGTACATTTCCTTTTCTGCACAGGCAATAACCGATTCAAAATCCTCGGTAACCAAAGTCATGGTAGCAGAACCAAAAGATATGGAAAAACGAACACTATTCACTTGAAGGTTTAAGCAAGCCTCATGCAGCTGATTCATAAGAACCTTGCAATCCATCTCTGTTACGTTGGGCAGCAGCACAGCAAACTCATCCCCTCCTATCCGGGCAATAACATGATTTTTGCCGCTCAACTCGCACATAACCTGGGCGGCAATCCTTAAAAGTTCATCCCCCGTTGAATGTCCAAAAACATCATTCAGGACCTTAAGGCCATTAACATCGGCCATTATGACAGAATAAGGTATATCCTTTTGAGTTTTTGTCTGAAAAATCTCTCTTTCAAAATACCTGCGATTATAAAGCCCGGTTAATTTGTCTTTATAGCTGAGATCAGAAATTTTTTCCATGGTTCTGTAATGCTGCTCAAAATCAATGCAGGCAATGAAAAAGTGATCCTGCCGGGAGGCAATTTGATTACCAATCACTTCCATATGAACAGGAATGCCCCAGCTGACAAAAACCGCATTAATCCTGCTTGTGTTTTCTTTAAAAAGATTTTTCAAAAAGACATGAAAATTCTTATAATCGCCAGGCTCCACACAGGCCGTAATGGATTTGTCCAGGACATTGCCAAAAAGCCCTTTTACTTTAGCATTGGCTTCTATCACCGTGCCTTCCTTATTTATAATAAAATAGGCCACAGGTGAAAAATCAAACAACTCCTGATAATCATTTTTTATGGCTTCCAAATATTTATTAACCCGGGAAAGTTCTTCATTTTGAAAAATAAGCTCTTCATGATATATGGATATATGCTCAATTAACTCATCCCTGGATATATCATCTGCAAGGGTAGAGCTTTTTTTAAGTATATTTTCAATTTTTTCCCATTTGTTCATCATACTTCCTTATACATTTCTTTATGTCTGTTACATCGGCTATGGTTCCAATAAGCCTCTTTGGCTTGTTATCCTTGGTATATTCCACAATGGTAGCCCGGTTACGATGGGTTCTGAAACGGCCATCTTTATGCTTAATACGGTAAAGAACATTGATTTCTTTTGATTTTTCTTCAGAACAATCACGTATATGCTCCACCGTACGCTTATAGTCATCGGGATGCACAAGGGCCATAATTTCATCCAGATCCGTAGGCAATTCCTTTTCCGAATAGCCCAGCATTTCCCCCTGAAAGTCTGAATATCTAACCTGTTTTGTTTCCAGATCACACTCCCACCATGCAATTTTACTGGATGATAAAGCTTCGTATAATTTATTTATAAGGGAAGCATTCCTCTCTGTAGCTTCTTTTAATATATTAATATCTATAATGGTTAGTATAATACCTTCAATGTGTTTGTTTTCCGTGCGGTAAGGACGAATGCGCACCAGCCAGTAATTACCATCCTGATCCATAATTTCCCGCTCAATCATTTGCAGCTCTTCCATAACCGTCTCAATATCCGTAATAATCCCGGGGTAGGATTTCATCACGCTCAAATGGTTAATGGGCCGGCCTATATCAGATTCCAGGATGTTCGTTACCCTGGACATAATGGGTGTAATTTTTCTGATGCAAAGATTACCGTCCAGGTACAAAGCCCCTACTTCCGTATTCTTTAATAAGTTGGACAGGTCATTTGTTACCTTGGTCAGCTCCTCTATTTTAAGTTGATGCTCACTGTTTACGGTAAACAATTCCTCATTTACAGACTGCAACTCCTCGTTGGTACTTTGAAGCTCCTCATTGGAAGCAATTAACTCTTCATTGGAAGATTGCAGTTCCTCGTTGGAAGTTTCCAGCTCTTCAATGGTGGCTTGCAGCCCTTCCCTGGCCAGCTGCAGTTCATTTTCCAGCTCATGGACCCTGCTTTTAACCTCATCGGTCATATTAATTTCTACAATTTCATCCTGAGTTTGTACGTCTGGCCGTTCAATAAAGGAAATAATAAAAAATTCCCGATGATCTGCATCAATCACAAGACCATGAATATCCACACACAGGTTATTGATCTTCATGGTATTCTTCAGGGTAACCTCCGATTGATCCCCCCGCAGTCTTCTTATGCAGTTATTGACAAAAAGAGCCATTTCCCTGGACATGTTGTTATTGAAGTTATTGGAAAAGCGTCCTGTCTGCATCTTCATAAACTTCCCCACATCCCCCAGCACATGAACAATATTATCATTGTCATCAACAATAATGGAGGGGGACAATACTTTAACCAGAGCTGCAGCCAGGATATTTTCAAAACGGGCACTCCTGAATGGGGGCTTATCCCCCCCCCCCCGACGTTCCAGGGTACTGTATAAATCCACCTTTCCTGAATCGGAACGCATAATCTGGGGATTAAAGGCACTGTTGTATTTAAAGATTTTCCATTTGTTATCAATAATATCAAAACCCTTTTGCATATCCCCTATGGATTCGCTGCTTCCCAGCCACAGATATCCGGAGGGATAAAGGGAATAATAAAAGTTATTCAAAATATTCTGCTGTTCATGCCCTTTCAAATAAATGAATAAATTCCTGCATACAAGCAAATCCAGCTTGGAAAATGGCGGATCTTTCAAGACATTATGTTTGGCAAATACAACCATTTTCCTGATTTTATCGTTAATTTGATAGCCATCTGCTTTTTTATCAAAATACTTGGAAAGATAATCGGATTTGACTTCCGTCATCAAACTGTCGGGATAATACCCTACCCCGGCAAACTCCAGGGCTCTTTGGTCAATATCCGTGGCAAAAATCTTTACTTCGCAAAGAATATTATGTTTTTCCATGTATTCCATAAGTTTAATAGCAACAGAATACACTTCTTCACCGGTGGAGCAGCCGGCAGACCATATTCGGATAACCCCTTTGGAAAAATCAAAATTAGGAATGATTTTTTCATCCAGAAGCTCATAGGCCTCCATATCCCGAAAGAAGCTGGTTACCCCAATTAACATTTCATTGTACAGGGTTTCTTTTTCCTGATCCGATTCTCTAAGTAACTCAATATAAGACTTCAGATCAAAACAGCGATTAATTTTAATACGTCTGTCTATCCTTCGTATAATGGTGTTTTCCTTGTATGAGGAAAAATCAATCCCCCCGTAGGTTCTTAAAATAAGAGTCAGCTTGGTCAAATCATCAATGGCTTCATTGGCTTGCAGCTTTTGGGCTAACTGCTTATGAATGGAGGGGGAATCAATGTAATTCATGATTTCTTCCGACATCTTCTCGGGGTTTAAAACATAATCCACCATGTTTGTGGCAATGGCACTCTTGGGCATGCCGTCAAACTTGCAGGAATCCAGGGTCTGGGCCATAACCATCCCCCCGGCTTCCTTTATGGTTTTTATTCCCTTTGTTCCGTCACTGCCTGTCCCCGACAGGATAATACCAATGGCATTTTTTCCCTGATCCTGGGCCAGGGACTTCAAAAAGATGTCAATGGGCATGTTTAAGTGGTTATGTTTCAACTGGGCCTGCAAATAGAGCTTGGAATGATAAATGGACAGGTTTGTGCTGGGAGGAATCAAATATACATGGTTAGGCTCTGTTTCCATACCGTCTTCTGCCACATGAATGGGCATTTCTGTATGTCTTGCCAAAAGCTCATTCATCATGCTTTTGTAATCTGGAGACAGATGCTGCACAACAATATACACGTTATTTGTATTGTCAGGAATATTCTTAAAAAAGGCTTCAAGAGCTTCCAGACCGCCTGCCGATGCACCGATACCAATATAATAAGTTTCCACAAGCCCTCCAATTATTCCAAATAACGGCAAAAACCTCTTTTAATTGCAGCATTTTTTATACAGAAGGATTTGCCCTTTTTTTTATACTGCCATGCTAACCTGTTACTTTTCATTATAACTCTTTATCCTGATTTTATCAACTTTAAAAAAATTTAAGGCAGGTTTGAAGCCAGCGATTCTCATTTTGAAAGAGATTTCATACTTTTCCATACTCTTAGACCTGAGTATTGACTAAAGGAACTGATTTTCAGATTTCATATACAAAAATGGCTTGCCAAAAACCCTAAAATGGACATTGCAGGTGGTCTTCCCTTTGTCTAAGGACGACCAGGGGCATCCGGAGACGGAAGGGCCGGTTTTGTGTTTTGCCTGTCTTGACTTCTCCTGTTTTTCCTTTCTATGCTGTTAATATGAAAATTTTAATTTACGGATTGTTTTTTGAAAGTTAAAGAGTCTGGGGAAAAGGAGTTCCGCCGTCATTTCCCCCTGCTGAAAAACAGATCGGATTTGGTTTACCTTGACTCTGCCGCAACAAGCCAGAAACCCGAAAAGGTGCTTCAGGTTCTGGACAGCTATTACAGAAAACATAATGCCAATGTACACCGCTCTTTCCATGAACTGGCAGAAGAGTCTACCCGGATTCTTGAAGATGCCCGGGATGGTGTCTGTTCCTTTCTGAATGGAACCTCAAGGAAGGAGGTTATCTTTACCCGGGGGGCTACCGAGGCTTTAAATCTTCTTGCCTGGACTTTGCCTGAACTGTTGGTGAAGGAGGGGGATATTATCCTTACAACCCTTTTGGAGCATCACGCCAATTTTGTTCCCTGGCAGCAGGCGGCTTTCAGAAAGGGGGCGATCCTGGTTTTTATTCCGGCCAGGCAGGATGGAACCCTGGACTTTGATTTTTTGCATGAACTGGAAAAGGATGGCCGGGCCCGGCGGGTCAAAATTGCAGCATTGGGGCACCTTTCCAATGCTTTTGGCACAATTCATCCTCTGAAAAAGCTTTCCCCATGGTGCCGGGAAAGGGGTATTCCCCTGGTTCTGGATGCGGCCCAGTCCATCGCCCATCTTCCTTTGAATGTTCAGACCCTGGGGGTGGATTTTCTGGTTTTCAGCGGACACAAGGTTTATGGCCCCATGGGCTCCGGAGTCTTGTGGGGGCGGGAAAAATGGCTTGAAAAAATGCCCCCCTGGCAGACAGGAGGAGAAATGATTGTCCGGGTAACACCGGAAAAAACAGGGTGGAATGAGCTGCCCTATAAATTTGAAGCCGGAACTCCCGATGTCCCTGCTGCGGCTGGGCTGGCGGCGGCTTTGCAATGGATGAAGGATACGGG
>PDWI01011350.1_pt1 | contig 12019 bp, 8 predicted proteins | sample 1430891 | NCBI WGS metagenome assembly PDWI01 (sample SAMN01162508, study PRJNA174530) | Oral metagenome, whole genome shotgun sequencing project. | biome: Marine environment; feature: Marine mammal; material: Swab sample of the gingival sulcus; isolation source: swab sample of gingival sulcus...
TGAACCAATGAAACAAAAAACGCTATTCGATTACAAAGACGGCTTTTATGTCAACGAACTAACCGTTGTCACACAGTATGGTACCCATATTGACCCACCGGGCCACTTTGTCGAGGGCAATCGACTGCTCGACAAACTGCAACCGATTGAAATGGTCTTACCGCTTTGCGTGGTCGACATCTCTGAAAAGGTTAAGACAAATGAAGATTACGCAGTGACTTTAGATGATATTGCACAGTGGGAAGAAAAATATGGTGAAATACCGGCCGGCTGTTTTGTTGCTCTGCGCACCGATTGGTACAAAAAAGAAAGCTATGATAATTTAGATGCCGATGGCAATAAACACTATCCCGGCTGGTCGATGGACGTGCTTAAGCTGTTAATTGAAGAAAGAAAAATTGCCGCCTTAGGCCATGAAACTTCCGATACCGATCCGGCTATTGAGGGTGCTAAAAATGGTTTGATTATGGAGTATTACGTCTTAGAGCAAGATTGCTATCAAGTTGAACTGATGAAGAACTTTGACCAATTACCGCCCAAAGGCGCTTTAATTTTCTGCGGTTTCGCCAAACTAAAAAATGGCGCCGGTTTCCCAGCGCGCTGTATCGCAATTTGTCCAAAAGATTAAAAGCTTGCGCGTTTGTAACTGTTCAGTCGAAAAGTATAAAGTGTCATCTCGCTGTTAGTTGAAAGTTGAAAGCTAAAAGTCGAAAGGAAAATCAAAGTCAAAAACCGAAAAACAAATGCAAAATCTTGACTAAAAAACTACTAATGCGTTGGCTGCGCCAACGCTTCAACGCTTTTTCTTTCCACTTTCCACTTTCTGCTTTCCACTTAATTAACCCCGAGATTTCTCGATTACGGCTACGCCTCCACTCGAAATGACAGTTCTTGACTGAATAGTTACGCGTGTTTAACTATTCGTCGATGGCCAGTTCAGTTTTACCTGAACTGTTATAGGGCCACGTCTTTGCAGCAGATGACATTTGATTTTGTCATCTGCTCTTTAATTGTCATTTTTGACATGTGACACAATATAATAATAGTCGCCCCGTTTTTCCAGTGTCAAAATCGCCTGTTCGCTATAGAGTTTTAATATAGCACCATTTATCTCACCTTTTATCGGCCTAAATATGCCGACGCCAAAATCACTGGCATATGAGTAAAATGACTGATACTGGTCGAGGTACAACACACCTTCACTGCCCTTGCCCGCCAATTGATCTAAGCTAATAGCGGCAAATTTTAATAAAACATCATTGACTTGGTCACGTCCGATTGACCCCAGCGGCGTAATGGTATCTTCTAATTTTTCAACATTTCGATAAATAAAGCCATCAACTTTTTTTAGCGCCTCAAATTGCGCAACATCTGCTTCGGATTGACTGCTCAGAATATGCCGCGGCATATAGTAAACAAAATCAAACAGATTAATGTCCTCTACCTGCTCATAATAAGATGAAAACATATGACAAACCGGATTGATCACTTCTTCGTTTGGTTTTTTTGAGGGCAAAGAAACTGTAAAGGCCTGAACAAAATCATCTATTTCAGATTGAGTAAGTACCCGTTGCTGTGATCCGGTGTTGTTAAAAACTATGCCCCCTTCATCGATATAGGCACTTCTGCCGCGGTTAATGCGACTGTAGTCAATATCATCTTCTATTACTCTATCAACCGCTGTTACTTCATCTTCAGCCAGATCATATTCAAAATAAAACTTGCTCAGTCTTTCAATAAGCTGATAAGTATCTGCCAGTGTCGCCGTTTGCTCAAACTGGCTTTCGATCGTTTGGTAGGCAATCGGCAACTCTTTTTGCCCGTTGTCAAAATCAAAATTTTTCGTGACAAAACAACTGTTTGCAATATCGCTTTTATCATTTAATACAAAATCAACTCGCTCGACATTGCCGATTAGCGCAAAGATTAAAAGTGCCCTCTCACTAAAAGCAATTTGACGATTTTGGTAAAAGACAGCTTCGCTTTCGGCGTCATCAATTTTTAATTTTACTTCAATTGAGTATGGTTGCCGGTCGGTATGAAGCACCAGCGATTGGTAAGTTGCGCCGCTCGGCCATGCCAGTGAACTGATGATGTTGATAACCTTGCTGTTATCACCAACATAATCTGTTCGATTGGCATATAATTGTTTTACATCGTAAAACTGATCGCTTGCGCTAGCGCGTACATCAAATATACGATCGGTTAATTTATTCATATCGACAAAGGCCTCGACCAATGCGCTATCTTCTATGGTTAGCGTTTCGCGCCCTAATGGGCTGTCATAGACGCGTAGGCCTTGATCGGTATCTGTTATATAAGGCCCTTTTGGCAGATAACTAACTACAATCGGTCGATCGACATGCCCACCATAAACCACCTTGCCATCGACTGCAACGATAAAACATCTGACAGAAAAAACATACGCATCTCGGCATTGTAGGCGACGATGTCTTTTTCGGTAATTATTGGTTGGTTTTCGTCGACAAAGGCCTGATAGTCCTCAACCGTTTTGTCAAGCCCCGCCATGGCATAAATGCCAATTTGATGTGGCGTTTGACGGTTGGTTAAAAGCAAGCCTGCAATAACTACCATAATGACAACGCTAACGAATGCAATGATTATTTTTTTCTTTTTAAATTGTTCTGCTAGTTTTATCATATTAATCCGCCTCGTGATATTCTTTTTATCATCTACCATAAAAAGCAATCTAGGCACAAGCGCTATACCATTGCTGTAGGCTAATACTTCAACTAATGACTTTGCATAATCTTTGCTGTTATTTGCACCGATTGTCTTAATCACATAGTCGTCATTTAGCACCTCTAGATCGTCTCTAATCAGCTTAAATACGTACCACAACAGCGGATTAAACCAATAGATGACGTTTATCGTTAAAAGCAAGTAATTAAGCAATATATCATGTCTTTTGTAATGACCAAGTTCGTGACTAATAATGTGTGAAACACTTTCGTCACTGAGTTGACAGGTATAGCTGGGCAATAGAATGGTCGGCTCAAAGACACCGCCAATAGCCGGCGCCTTAATGCGATCTGTTAGCACCAATTTAATTGTGTTATTTATTTTAAAATGTCGTTTAGCATTGTCTAACAGTCTTTCAAAGCGGTCCATTTGATCAGGCAAATGGATATTGTTTAAATTTTTAAAGAAATATATTCTACTGACCAACAAATAGGTACTCAATATACCAAGCCCAAACAACCAAATGATGGGCACTAAAACATCAAATAACAATGATTTTCTGTATAATTCGGTCTCTCTTTGCGCCAGTTCATTTAGCTTTGATTGGTCAATTGCTTCATTCGTATTTTCTGAAAAACTGTTAGCCGCCAGTTTACTCGCCAACCTTGCTTCATCGTAATCGGCACGAAAAGAAATCTGTTCAATTCGCTTTGTGTTTTCAATAACTGCAATATCGCTATTAGGGCGATATGGTACCAGTAAGGCAATAAGTACCAACAACCACATCGCATATTGCCAAAAAGGTGAAATTTTTTTAGCTAACACACGTCTGATAACGATGATAACTGCGGCAACTAACACCGCCGTTAGCGACATAAAGAGCAACTTGTAAAATATGGGCGCAACTGCAAACGACAATTTGTTTATAACTTGGAACACAGTTAGTCCTCCTCAATCAAATCGAGCAATTTTTCAATATCTTGCCTTGTAATATTTTCTTCTTTTACAAAATTAAGTAGCATTTTGTTTTTTGAACCGTCAAATACCCTTTTAAGAAAACCCTTTCTTTCATGATTGATATAGTCGCTACGGCTAACCAGTGGATAATAACTATATGAGCGACTATTAATCCGATTGACGCCAACTAATTTTTTATCAACCAGACGTTTCAACAGGGTTTTTAAGGTACTGCTATTGCCCTCTAGATAATCAAATATCTGAGGTGAGGTCAGTTCACCATTTTTCCATAATATTTTCATAATAGGCAGTTCAGAATTTGCTATATTTATTTTGTCCATAATTACTCCCTTACTCCAAAATAAGACTACAGTTGTAACTTTGATTAAAGTTTACAACTGTAGTCTTATTTTGTCAAGCTATTTTAAACAGCATTTTAATCTTATTCTGCCTTATGATATAGACAGACCTTAAACAGATCGCCGTCTAACTGAATTGTAAAGTCGACATCTAGCGCCAATGCCAAACTTTTGGCAATTGATAGGCCTAAGCCGTTGCCCTCTGTGCTGCGCGCCTTATCACCCCGCACAAAGCGCTCCATTAATTCATCTTCTGAAATGGCGAGCGGCTCGGCCGAAATATTTTTAAAGCACAGTCGGTAGCCGTCGTCTGCTTCAATACTACAGTAGACGCGTGTACCCGGCATGGCGTATTTGCTGATATTAGAAAACAAATTGTCGAGTAGCCGCGTATAATAAGCGACGTCGGTCTTAACGCTGGCCTCTTTAAGCGTCGTCTGAACGATGAACTGCAACTCTTTTTCTGCCATCGCCACATGGTATTCGCCCTCTAATTGCTTGGCGAGCGCAATTAGGTCAACCGTTTGATAATTGAGTTCTGCAATGCCACTGTTTGCCTTAGCGGCCTCTACCAAATGGTCAATTAATTCTTTTAGGCGGTTTGACTTTTCGGCAATTACGGCGACGTATTGCTGTGCTGTCTCATTTTGCAGTGGCTCTCGTGCAAGCAAATCGACATAACTGATAATTGACGTTAGCGGATTTTTTAAATCATGGGTTACGTTGGTAATCAGCTCGCCACGCATTCTTTCGTTTTTTACCGCTTTGTCGACCGCCAGTGACAAGCCTTTATTCATCGCATTAAGGTCGTCGGCAAATGGGCGAAATGGCCTTGTCAACTTCAAACTGTCAACACTTTGCCCGGCGCCATTTTGAACGGCATCGCTGGCGAAATCGACAATTTTATGCAGCGAGTTGAGTTGCCTTTGCAACCAGATAATGGCAAATAGATTAATCACAATTAGCAGTGCTAAACTGCTAAAAGACAGTTTTGCCGAACGCGCATCGCCGATGACAAATGACAATATAATGTTGACAAAAACAAAGCCTATAAAATAGAACACTATTTTTAATGTCTGACGATTGCGCCAACTTTTAATACTAAACAATTCTCTGACAAGCGACAACAGCGCAAGTATTAAGCGCAAACTAATAAATCGCTTAATAAATTGCTTGGCTTTGACACTGCGCACCAGTGATAAAATGGTGATAAAGCCAAACAGTATTAGCAATGTCATCGACAAAACGACGATTAAATAGCCAGTACTGAGCGTCATAAAATTAAATATTGGCTTAACACGGGCTATCTCAAACGGCAGCTTTGTCATATTGGCCAACAGCAACAGTAACGCGGCATCGCCCAAGATGACAATTTCACCGGGAATTTTGTCGAACCAGTTAAGTTTTGTCGCCACCAGATGCGCCGTTTGACCGGTTGTAAAAATTAAATAATAAGCCAGCAACAGACCGATGACAAAGCTGCCAAATAAGCCAACCAGCATCGCTTGTCGCCAGTAATTGTAGTTGACAAAACCGGCATAATTTTGCGACAATACATCATTTTGATCGGCTACGCTAAAGGTAATCAACATTTTATCAATTGCCGTAGGCGGCCCATCACTGGACATGGCAAATGTATAATGTGGGGTTTTGACTATCACATCTGTTAAATAGCAATGCGGTGCTATGTTATAATCAAAAGTGCCCGTCTGCTGATCGCGCGTGACAATTAAGGCAATTTGGTCTTTGCCATAATCGTTCGGCTTGCGCTTGATCGTCGATAGTGCAGTTAGCACTGCGCCGTGTTCATCATAGGCCGTATAGTCGGCATTGTGCGCAAACAGATGTACCGCTTCCGCCTGATTACTCAAACTATGATCGATAATACTCGTACAGACCATTTGAAAATCATAGGTTTGATAGTAGCTTTGCTCGTCGATGTAATCGGCGTATTTGACAAAAAAACCAGCTGATACAATAAATGTAAATATCAGTGCGCCCAGTAACATGAGCGCGGCTATCTTGCTAACGATATGATAGCTATAATTTTTCGATTTTGTAGCCAATGCCCCACACCACCTTTAAGTATTTTGGATTTTTTGGTTCAATTTCAATTTTTTCGCGAATGCGTCTAATATGTACTGCCACCGTATTGTTGGCGTTGTAGGCCGTTTCTTGCCATACGCCCTCGTATATTTGTTCAATTGAAAAGACGCGCCCCGGCTGTTTCATCAAGTACTGCAATATTTGAAACTCTGTCGCCGTCAAATTGACGGTTTCGCCATCGACCTTAACCCACTTGTCTTCACTGTGCAACGCCAACTGGCCGACTTGTAGCAGTGCAGTCGATTTTGCCAGCCCGCCTAAATCGGCATAACGACGCAATTGCGATTTGACACGTGCCAATAATTCAAGCGGATTATAGGGTTTTGTCAGATAATCGTCGGCACCAAAGTCAAGCCCAATCACCTTATCGCTGTCTTGCGACTTGGCCGTCAATAAAATAACCGGTAAGCGGTGCGTTTTGCGCAATTCTAACAATGCTGTCAAACCGTCTTTTTGCGGCATCATAATGTCGAGAATCAGCAGATGAATCGCCTCACCCTCTTGCTTTAACAGGGCAATCGCCTGATCACCGTGATAGGCCTTTAGCACTGCATAGCCTGACTGCTTTAGCAAGATGGCAATCGCATCGACAATAGCTGCATCATCATCGCAAACTAAAATGTTATATTGCATAGCGCCTCCTTTCTGAAAACATTATAAGCCAAATATCTTAAATAAAACAGTGCCCATTTCTTAAGAATTTATGAAGATTAATGGGCTTTAAAAGCGAGATCTCTCCACTGGGTCTAGATGACACTTACGCCTTTCGACTGAATAGTACAAAAAATGACTATAGCGCGTATTTGCGCGCCATAGTTAAGTTAAATTATTTATTAGTTATCACCATATTCTAGCAGCTTGTCCTAGCAAAACGGTAAAGCTTTGCCATTATTCGTCTATCAAAAGTACATGGTGCCTGTCATTCATCTTTTTCACTTCGGTGGTAACACCGTAAACTGCGTTGATATTTTCGGTCGTTATAACGTCAGCCACTTTGCCATAGGCATATATTTTTTCATCTTTTAACATTACTACCTTGTCACAAAACATCGCAGCCAAATTTAAATCGTGTACTGTCATCACGCCCGATATGGCCTTTTCTCTTATGATATTTTTTACTATCCTGAGAATTTCTAATTGATGTTTCATATCCAAGTTACTGGTCGGCTCGTCGAGCAATATCACTCTTGGTTCTTGTGCTAAGGCGCGCGCAATAAAGACCCTTTGTCTTTCGCCGCCGCTTAAACTGCTTATTTGCTTAAAGGCAAATTTCACCAAATCGAGCTCTTCTAAAACGGAGAACACTTTCTGTTTGTCTGTTTTATTCAACTTAAAATTGATAAAGGGCAATCTGCCAATCATTATCATATCGATAACAGTTATTGGAAAATTGCTGTTGGTGTCTTGTGGCACATAGCTAAAATAGCGCCCCAATGCCCTGCCTTTCAGATTGTAGATATTTTTATTATCGACAAAAATCTGACCGCTTTTGACTTTAAGTATTCTGTTTATGCATTTTAAGAGCGTCGTTTTACCGGCGCCATTGGGCCCGACCAGCGCCAATAATTCGCCCGATTTAACATCAAAAGAAATATCTTGCAAAACCGCTTTATCAGCATAGCAAAAATCAATATTTTTAACGGTTAGGCTCATTAAAAATACTCCTTTCTGCGCATGATGATAAGATAGATAAATAGCGGCACACCAATATATGATATGACAATACCAACCGGAATTGTCACCGGGTTAAGCACCGCTCGGCCGATGATATCGGATAACATCACCAATATTGCACCAAATATGCCCGAGATGGGAATTAAAAACCGATGGTCATTGCCGATGATTAGGCGAGCGATATGCGGACTGACCAAACCAACAAAGCCGATCACACCTGTAAAGCTGATAACCGTTGCCGTCATCAAGACCGTTACCAAGCCCACTTTAATTCTTAGGCGATTGGGGTTGATACCAATGCCTTTGATAAAGTCATCGCCGCTAGAGGACAGCCCATTTAATTTAAAGGCGTTTTTCATTAGCACCGGCAAGGCGATAACGATCATAAAAAACACTATCAAAACCTGATACCAAGTGGCGCCGTTAAGCGTGCCAAATGTCCACTGTACGGCTTGAGACAATTTATTTTCGTCGGCGATAAACTGAATCGTCGCAGTAAGTGCGCTAAATATATAGCTAAAGGCGATGCCGATTAAAATCAAAGATTCCGGCGTCATGCCGATCTTGTTAGAAATGGTATAGACGACCAGCGCACAAAAAAGCGATAGTATAAATGCATTTAACACAATGCCAAGTGGCGTATGCGGATTAATGCCGACGCCTAATACTATCGCTAAAGATGCGCCAAAAGCCGCAGACGAAGATAACCCAATGGTAAATGGACTAACCAATGGGTTTCTGGTAATACTCTGCATAACCGTTCCGGAAATCGAAAGACCAAGACCCGCCAGCAATGCCAACATGGTTCTGGGCATTCTCAGTAAGAGAATGACTTTTTCTGCTCGTCTAGCCTGCGGGTCTATGTTTTCGATGCCATTAAAATAATTAACAATACTGTTTAGAACAGTTTTATAGCCAATACTTTTGCTACCAACATTGATAGATAAAAAGAATAAAAATAGCAATAGCACTAAGGCGACTATGATTGTCAAAAGATATTTATAACGGTTTTTCTCGTACTGCGTCTGAAGGTTTAAATCTTTCATTTTTAGTCATTTAGAGGATAAAAATGTCCATCGATAAATTTAAAGCCTTGATATTTTTCTAACCATTCTTTAAAGACGGCATCGGGATCCAAATCTGGCAACTCATCCGGATACATCCATTTTGCCATGTAAACGGCACCAATTAACTTTGAGGCACCGCCATGCCCAAACTGTGACATTAGGTAAACATTGTCATTTTTAACGGCGTTGATTTCAGCAAAGCCAGGTCGATTTTTGATCTCTTCAATTGTCGCTTCTCTTTGTTCTAAAGATGGTGCAACATAGACACCCGTGCCCTTTAAGGCATCATCCGGCGTAATGTGCTTGAAAATAAAGTCTGGGTTGCGCAATACGATTTCTTCCGGTGTGACCGTCGAATCACTTTGCCCTTCCGGCTGATCTGAAAAAATATTTTCACCACCGGATGCAACGATCATATTGTAGTAGTAATTGCCCGGAAAACTGGTTTTATACTCTTTGGTGCTTTCCCAATAGACGGTTTTCTTTTCAACACCTTCCAGCTGTTCTGCAATATAGTTTAACGTATCGTGATAATAGTTCTTAAACTCTTCGGCTTTTTCTTCTTTGTCAAACATCTTACCAATGTTATCGACTTGATTATCAAAATCAAATGTATCATAGCCGGAGATGACAAATACTTTAATGCCAAACGGGCTTAGTTTTTCTTCGGCCTCTGCATAGGTGCCATTGGCGGGAAGAATTAACACTTCTGGATTTAGCTCAATTATTTTCTCATAATTTAAGTCTTTTTGGCTTTTGCCAATCGCTTGTTCAGGGTCAAAATTTTGCCAGTATTCTCTGTCTTGTGCAGTGTTCATATCAGCTGCAATAACACTGTCAATTGCACCACAGGCCCTAACCAGCTCATTATTATAGCGTAATGCTACAACGGCTTTTGTAACGGGAAACGGTAGTTCTACTTCGCGGCCGACATTATCGGTTAATATAATGGTTTGCGTCTCTGTCGCTTGAGCAGCTGTCGTCGTTTCAGTCGTCTCTGCTGCTGTCGTCGTTTCGGTGGTTTCTGCTACGGTCGTATCTGTCGGCGCAGTTGTCGGTGTTGGCGTTTCAGTTGGCGTACAACCGATTAGTGAAAATGCCAATGCCACAACAAGCGCCAAAGTCAATAGTTTTTTCATGTTTCCTCCTCATTTTTTAATAAACTCGCTCAAATAAAAAATCTCATCACAAAGATGAGACAACAAAAACAACGTCATACTTCTCATCCGCGTGAGGATAAGGCGTTGGCAGGTATCCTGGCTCAGCTTCATCGCATCTCTACCCTTCCCGATTGCTCAGTGGTTTGCCAAATTAATACACAAAGTGTAAATGGACTGTAGATAGCTCAGCTTTACAGTGGCGGGACCGCGTTAGAATTGCACTAACTTCCCAAAACCAATGCCCGTATTACTTATGCTACTAATAAGTATAGCTTTATCAAGGTACTATTGCAAATTAATTTGATAAATAGATAGCAATTATTTAGTCATTTATCATTTCTACACCGCGTCCGAAAAACAGTCGACTGACAGTCTAACGCAATCGAAAATTATAATCACTTAATCTTATAGTCGTCACTGGCGCGCTTATTGACATAATAATAGGCGATATCACCGGATACATAGTTGGGGTCATAACCCTCAAGCTGCCACTCATTGCATTGATCGGTCACAAAGGCCAAATGTGGTTTTTGATAGTCGTTGCTATCGCGCAGCTCAATGGTCGCATTGACGGCGATATAACCGTCTTTAATGCTGATGTCTTGGCCGTTTTTATAGGCTTCAGCGATGTCGCTGTCCTTTGCAAACACCAAGATATTATTGGGCATCAGATAAGACGCATACCAGCCCTGCACGCCGCGAAGTGCGTGATTGGCATCGACGCCGGGCGGTAAATTTGTCGTTTTACCGATAAAAATACGCTGGTATTCGCCAATAGCAATTAGCCCGGCCATACTGACCTCTTTTTTAGTGTGCACCCCACCGGCATAGGTGTCGGTTCTGCCACCATAATTTTTATTGCCAATCGCCTTAATGGCGTCTTCAGTGCGCTGCAGTTGCAGTTGTGTGACATGGGGCTGAAGCGCCATGATATCGAGATAACGCTGTCTATCATTTTTGCTGCCGACCAAGACGTACTTGCCGTCTTTATCCAGATAATAGAGATCGACCGGCGTGCGGTTACCCTCATCATCGATGTGAAAAAAGTTAAACTTGATAACTAAAATATCATCCTTGTTATAAAAACTACCCATCGATTTGACGGAAAAAAACACCTTATAACCGGGTTTAATCGCAATATTTTGATAACCGGTCATGGTTTGTTTGCCCGGTGCAAGCGGTAGTGTATAGGGCCAGCTGCCGCCCTCGGCTTTACTGCGGTTACTGGTCATACCGTTTTTATTGTTGCTGCCGCTACCAAAATAGACGGTGTCACTTTGCTTAAACAAGGGGCGCCATAGTGGATCATCACAGCCGGTAATGACAAAGTCAAACAGGCGACCGGTTACACTAACGGGCTTGCGGTAAAAGGCGACATCGTGACTGAGGTCGAGATTTGCGCGCGCTTCAGCGCTGCCCCTAGCGCCGTGATTGAGTGCCACCACTTGACTAAGCACCTCATAGTCGCCGGTATCAGCCCAGTGGGGTACCTTAATGTAGACCGTATTTTGCTCAAATGGAATCACCTGCCATGTATTCTTAGCTAAATAGTGGCAGTTATCCATAAAGTCATCTTTTGTAAAACTATAGTAGACATCAAAGGGAAACGATATGCGCTTAAATTTGCTATAAACGCTGTAATCCCTGAGATTATAGCCGGGGGCTGTGATATGTTGACCAACCGTTGAAATATTAAAGGCGACAATATGATCAATCGGTAGCGCTTGCGGTAAGTCTTGATTATTTGGGCGCTGATCAAAATCGACCGCTGTCAATAACTCAGATGTATCGACAACCGGTGTATGAATCGTGACGGCATTACCGTTAATTACAATATCATCAAGCGTTTCAGTACTGTTTATCGCATGTACCCGGTTATAATGCAGTGTGCCGGTCGTCTGGCCGGTACCATTTCGCAGGGTATGGCGCAGTAAAAAGTCATCATAGCTTAGTGTGATCGGCAAAAATACCGGTGCTGCCAGCGGCGAAGCAC
>PDWI01008561.1_pt1 | contig 12018 bp, 7 predicted proteins | sample 1430891 | NCBI WGS metagenome assembly PDWI01 (sample SAMN01162508, study PRJNA174530) | Oral metagenome, whole genome shotgun sequencing project. | biome: Marine environment; feature: Marine mammal; material: Swab sample of the gingival sulcus; isolation source: swab sample of gingival sulcus...
AAAACATGACCGCACACAACACCCAGGTGTGAGGCCACGGCCCCTCAAGGCCGATTTCCCGTCTGAAACCCCTTGACCTCACACGCGGGCGCTGGAAAACACGAATACTTAAGGACACACAGGTTCGAACACACTGAACTCAAAGACCACAGCCCGAGTGAAACCATAACCTGAGTGACCCCACAGCCGGAGTGAAACCATAGTCCGAATGAAACCACGACTTGGTCAAAAAAGAGGTGCCGTAAAATATTGCCGTGCCTGCTCCATCCTCGTCCTCGTCCTCTGGATCGCCTCATCCGCATCGCGGACGAGGTCGTGCGCGCAGACATTCGTCTGCCGAAGCCCCAAACTCACCCCCGCACTCGCAGACACGCAACCGCCGTAAACGTCGGCCCCGCAACGATCTTGCCTCTCCCTTCCGGCCTTTTACACCTGAACAACTCGCCGCACGGGCAGCGGCAATACCGGTAATTTCCTACCCTGATCTACCTATTACCACGCGTCGCGATGATATCGCCCAGGCCATTGCCGACAACCAGGTTGTCATTCTTGCCGGAGAAACCGGGTCCGGGAAAACAACGCAACTCCCTAAAATCTGCCTTCAACTTGGCCGCGGAGTCTCCGGCATGATTGGACACACCCAACCTCGCCGCCTCGCCGCCGCAGCCGTCGCCTCACGCATTGCCGAAGAAATGGGACAAACCGTGGGTCGTAATCCCGGCCAAGTTGTGGGCTACCAGGTCCGCTTCACCGACCAGGTAGGCCCCACCACCCTGGTAAAACTCATGACTGACGGTATTTTGCTAGCCGAAATCCAGTCCGACCCGCTGCTCCGCCGCTACGACACACTCATTATTGACGAGGCGCACGAACGCAGCCTCAATATTGACTTCATTTTGGGCTACCTCGCCCGACTCCTCCCCCTGCGCCCCGACCTCAAAGTCATTATTACGTCGGCAACTATCGATACCGACCGTTTTGCCACGCACTTTGGCCGCTGGGAAGATACCTCCGGCACACACGTTCCGCCTGGCAAAGGGCGCATGGTCAGCCCCGCCCCCGTTATTGAAGTGTCCGGCCGCACCTTCCCCGTCGAAATCCGCTACCGCCCTCTCAGCCCCGACCTGCCCACCCAATGGTCCTCGGACAGCACTACGCCCTCCGAAGAGGACGAGACCAACACGCTTTCCTCCAAGCACCTCGGCGTCGAACATCTGGTCCTTGAAGACCCCGACGATGATCTTCCCACTCTTGGCTACGGGTTGGGCGACGACATGGACTTAGAAAACGCCATATGCGAGGCCGTTGACGAACTCTGCGCAGAAGGCCCCGGCGATATCCTTGTCTTTCTTCCCGGTGAGCGAGACATTCGTGATGTTCAGGCCACGCTCGCAGACCATTTAGGCCCCCGAGCGTTTATTCCTGGGAAAACACCGGCGGCCACGCAGCCCAACAGTATTGAAATACTGCCGCTTTTTGCTCGCCTCACCACCGACGAACAGCACAGGATCTTCCAACCACACAGTCTGCGCCGCGTCGTACTCGCCACCAATATTGCAGAAACATCACTCACCGTGCCTGGGATTCGCTACGTCATTGACCCCGGACTGGCTCGCATCAGCCGCTACTCGAATCGGACAAAAGTCCAGCGCCTCCCCATCGAAGCAGTGAGTCAAGCAAGCGCCAACCAGCGGGCTGGGCGTTGCGGCCGAGTAGCCGATGGCGTAACAATCCGCCTCTATTCTCAGCGAGACTACGAGCAGCGCCCCCACTACACGGAGCCAGAAATCCTCCGCACCTCCCTGGCGAGTGTCATTTTGCAGATGGCTTCCCTGGGGTTGGGATCTGTTGAAGACTTCCCCTTCCTGGACGCTCCAGAAACGAGGGCGGTGCGTGACGGGATTCAACTCCTCGTTGAAATTGGTGCGCTTGAGACGGATCAACGCGACATGCGCCTTACCCCCATTGGCCACGACCTTGCCCGACTTCCCATTGACCCGCGTCTTGGCCGAATGCTTCTTGAGGGCAATGCCAACGGGTGTGCTTCCGAAGTGCTTGTCATTGTCGCCGCACTGTCGATTCAGGATGTCCGCGAGCGCCCTGCCGAACACCAGCAGGCGGCTGATACGGCGCACGCACGTTTTACCGACCCGCACTCTGACTTTGTCACGTACCTCAATTTGTGGCGTTACCTTAATGTTCAGTCCCGTGATTTGTCGGGGTCGGCGCTGCGGCGAATGTGTCGCTCAGAGTTCCTTCACCACCTGCGGTGGCGGGAATGGCGTGATGTTGTCAATCAGCTTCGCCAACTCGCTCACCCACTGGATCTTGATATTCACCCTCTTGGGATGCCGAGCCCGGCCGATGTTGCTCATGCGGCGTCAACAGGTGGCATTGTCGATGCGGCAGCGCGAGCCGTGGTGGCGTACACGGCGGGAACCGCCACTGTTGATGCTGATGAGATTCACCGTTCTCTTCTTGTTGGTCTTCTGTCACATCTTGGGTCATGGGATGAAGTAAAACGTGAGTATCAGGGCGCTCGAGGCACGCATTTCACGATCTGGCCCGGTTCTGGCTTGGCGCGTTCTCACCCGGAATGGGTGATGACGGCTGAACTTGTGGAGACCTCTCGCCTTTTTGCCCGCACCGTTGCTCGCATCCGTCCCGAGTGGATCGAACCGCTGGCGGGCGACCTCGTCAAGCGCGTGTATTCAGAGCCGTACTGGTCAACCTCTAAGGGCGCGGCCATGGTCAAGGAAAAAGTCCTCCTCTATGGAATGACAATTGTTGCCGAACGCCCGGTGTTGCTTGGCAGGCTCGACACAGTGTTCGGCGGCGAGCAAGTGAGGCGCCCATCGGTGGCAAAACCTGGGTCGCTGGCGGGAATCGCCCAAGGATTGCACGGAATAGACTCACGTTTCACCGTGCGCATTACCGGCACAGACCATCTCACCGATGCTGCCGAAGGCACTGGCGACGCTGCCTCGTCGATTGGCGAGGACGAGGCGGGGGCGCTCGCGGAGGAGACAACGTCAATTTCAGCGAAAGCACTGGCGCGCGAAATGTTGATTCGCCACGGGCTTGTTGCTGGGCGGTGGCGAGAGCATCACCGTTTCCAGAAGCGTAATGAGGAGTTGCTTGAGCAGGCTCGGGAAGCGGAGAAACGTTCTCGAACTCATGGGCTTGTCGCAGATGAGGAGCTTCGTTTCACGTTTTTTGATGACCTCATTCCTGACGGTATTATTTCGGCCCGTCACTTTAATCAGTGGTGGAAAAAAGTCCGCAGGGATACTCCCGATCTGCTGACCTACACTCCTGATTTCCTGCTGCCGCGAGGCACGGGCAGGCAGGATGGCGATTTTCCCGATGTGTGGGAGTGCGGTGATGTGAAGCTTCCTTTGACCTATGAGTTTTCACCGGGGTCAAATCGTGATGGTGTGACCATGACTATCCCTGTGGAAGTGTTGGGGCGTGTCACTGACGAGGGGACGGACTGGCTGGTTCCAGGGTTATTTGAAGAACTTATTACTGAGACGATTCGAGCGTTGCCCAAGGCTCGGCGTCGTCTTCTTGCTCCCGCTCCCGAGGTTGGATCGCAGGTTGCCCAGTGGATTGACGGTGCCATTTCTGGTGAAACTGACGCCTCATTGTCGGCCTCCGATGCTGCGGACGCTCCCTCTTTGCCTGTTTCAGGTAAGGACAGTCCAGATCCTATGTCTTTATCAGCGGCTATGGATCGTCTTGCTGCGTGGGGGGAGCGAACCGGTCAGGCTCGGCCTGCGCGCTCGCCTGCTTCCGCCTCTCAGAAGCGCGCGTCCTCATCACAGCACACACCTAACACCCCTAACACCCCTAAGCCTACGCAACACAATCCCGCAGGCAATAACAACAAGGCCGCTTCACCCCGCCCGAAGCTCATGCCTCTTTTTGCCTCTGCTGTCCGTGCAATTCGTGGCGTGGATTTGGACGCGCACGATCTTGACTATGCCCGTGAACACCTCCCACAGCATTTGCGCATGACATTTGTTGTTGTTGACCAGCATGGGACGGAACTGGGGTCGGGGCCGTCGCTCCCCTATTTGCAAAACTCGCTGGCATCAACTGCTGATGCTGCTGTGCGCCAGGCAGTTCGCGGCGCTGTCGCCGAAGCAATGGAGGACGCTCGCCGTCGGCGCCGGAAGACCTCGAACATTGGCGGTGACTCCGCGCAAACGTCGCCAACACCGGAAAACCTCCCGCCCTCGCATGAGAGTTTTCACGCGGATAATCTGACAGTTTTCCCCGACATGCGTCTGCCTCGCTCAGTGGATTCCGTGGGTGCTGGCGGGCTTCATTTGCGAGGCTTCCCGTGCCTCGTTGCCCAGGGAACGCCGTCCGAGGCGCGCGCTGGCCTCCGCGTTATGGCGACAGCTGGCGACGCGGATGCTCATCACCGTGAGGGTGTGGCGCATCTGCTTCTTGAACAGTTGCGCCTGTCGGATAAGCGGGTGACAACGCGGTGGACTGGCCGTGAGGCTCTTATGTTGTCTGCTTCCTCGTATCCGACAACAGCAGAGTTGGTTGCTGATGCTCAGAAAGCCTCGCTGCTATCGCTTCTTGACGAGTTGGCTGGCCCGGAGGGGCCGTCGAGCGTGCGGGATAGTGACGCTTTTGAACGCCTTGTGGCACAGGCTCGTGACCTCCACGAAGACCGTGTGCATGAGATTCTTGGCCATGTCGTGCGTCTCCTTGAGGCTCTTGCTGAAACGCAGGAGGTTGTGCGTGATCATCCTCAAGAGTCTGTGCGCGTCGTAGTTGACGATGTGAATGCAACAACGGAGCGCCTCACCTCGATGGGCTTTATTTCGCGCACTCCTCTCTGGGCTTTGCCTCATCTTGCGCGGTATGTGAAAGCGGGAGCTGTGCGGGTAAAGAAAGCATCATCAAGTCCGGCTTCACTCAAGCGAGATTGTGAAGCAATGGATGAGGTTCGTACCGTGGAGGAAGCACTGGACGATGCTCGTGATAATGCGCGCTCCCTGCCATTCCAGCTTGCGAGGCAGGCTCGTCTTGAACGGGCCCAGTGGATGACTGAAGAACTACGAGTCTCCCTTTTTGCTCAGCAGCTGGGGACGCCTCAGAAGGTTTCTGTCCGACGTGTCCTTTCACTTCTTCACGAGGAGCGGTAATCGTGGAACGTAAAGCGGCGCGCGACCTCGCCATACAGCTTATGGCAGAACACGGGTTGGACACATGGTCTTTCACATTTGATCGGGCGAGACGCAGGGCAGGTGCGTGTCTCCATTCCCGCTGCAATATCAGCCTTTCAGCGCCTCTTGTGCGTCTTTACGAGGACGAGGTTGTGCGCGGGATTATTTTGCACGAGATTGCTCACGCCCTTGTGGGGGCTGAGCATCACCATGATGCGGTGTGGAAAGCGCAGGCTCGTAAGCTGGGAGCCCCTATTTCTGTGCATCTTCCTCAGTCATTGCCGCAGCTTGACGCGCCATGGGTGGGGGTATGTCCGTCGTGTGGAATGCGGCGGCAGTTGTATTCTGCTCCGCGTCGAGTAACGTCGTGCGGAAAGTGTTCGCCAGTTTTTGACTCTCGTTTTATTTTTGAGTGGAGTCATCGCGGAGTCCGCGCAACACCTCAGGGGCGCTATTTACGGGAGCTTCGCCGCTTTCACTGACCGCGCTAGAAACGTGTTCCGATGAGGTGTAGGACGCCTCCGATGAGGAGGACAGCACCACCGGTGACGGCAACTGCCATGAGAAGGGCACTTCCCATCCACATGTCATTAGCTCCATGCGGGGTGGGAGGCGCAGCATTCAGCGTCTCATTGTCGCCGCCAAGTTCAGTGGCACCGGAACCGTTATCGCCGGGTTGAGGCAACATCTGAGGTGCCGATTCCGAGGCCGGAGCATCGGTTGATTGGGAGCGGCTCTGGGATGGTTGCTGCGGAGTTGATGGAGTACTCGGCTGGGTTGAGGGCGTCCTCGGCACCGGTGTTGGTGCGGGCTGCTGGCGTGTTTGAGGTGTGCCCGGAGTCTGCTCAGCAGGATCCGCAGGGGTTTGAGATGAGCGCGGCGGGACAGGAACTGTAGGAGTCTCCTGTTGCACAGGAGGTGCCGGAGACGCTGGATTTGTAGGTGGTACAGGGTCTACAACGTCTTCATCGCTTGGATGGAGGACGGAGTCGGGAAGTTTCTCCATATCCCGACCTTGACGCTCACCTTGAGGTGTGTGCGGCGAGCGAGGCTGCGGCCGAGGCTGCAGCTGGCCAGACATCTGCTCTGATATGTCCTTCGCGTCTTGACCTGGCTGAATACCCTCACGATCCTGTGTCTTATTATCGTCAAGGACCTCTTCCCTCGAGTGTTCTTGTGCCCCGCCTGGCCAACGCCAGCAAGGCTGCTCAAAGAGGTGGCTTCCGATAAAGAACGGTGAGATTGCGGAACAGGTTTCCTCTTCTTCCTCAGCTTTTTCAGAGGGAGCATCGTTGTTGACAGGATCATCAAGGCCCTGTGCGTGGGTGATGCTACCGGACTGAGCCTTAGTGCTCCCTATGACAATAACGTAGTTGTCACGCTGTTTGACGGCGACGGAGGCCTCGTCAACAAGAACCTCAGCTGCTTCGTTAACAACGGTCTCTTCGGCAGCAACTACTGTTTGATCAGCTGAAACAGGAGCTTCGACAGTATTCGAATCTGAAGAGTGAGCGTATGCAGGAACTTGGGGCATGACAAAAAGCACTGTCAGGAGGGAACCCCCAAGGAGGGTTCTCACACCTCGCGACAGTGTCATCAACGCTGGTGTCTGAGAACACCTACGCCGATAGAAGGCTGTCATATTTCGCCTCATTCCTTACATATCTACCTATTGACTTGTTCTGTATACATTTAAGTTAACACGTTCGTGACAAAGGTTTCTGGAAAACGAAAAAGTAATTTTGCTAACGTTCCGCAAAGTCAATGTCAATACACATGAGAATCCGTTCTTCACTTGTATCAGACCTGCGATTATGTTCAGCAAGCTTCTTGGCTTCACCATGTCTCACACAATTGCCATCCCTTCGACGACAATACGACGACGCGCAGAAGATTTCCTGCCGAAACGCCCTCATTCCGCTACATAAAAGCCTGTAATGGACAAAGAAGGTGACGCTGTCGCCGCACATCCGTCCCCTCGCATACGCTGCAAGAGCACTACTGAAGACGCGAGGGAGCCGACGGGTCGACAATTGCTCTGAGTTTGTCAATAGGCAGTTTGGGCCTGCGATCGGCATCATATAAGCCATTTGTTTCTTGCCGCGTGTCGGTAAGCTGCGTGTAGCAATACCCGGCAACAACCGGTGATTTCTGCAGCGCTACAAAAAGAGTAGCGACCATCTCTCGATACTCTTCCGGTGTTGAAACCACGTCATAGCCCCAACTTTCACCGTCATCGTGCCAAAGGGATATTCCTCCAAACTCTGAGACAATAACCGGCTTATCACCCGTCCACGGCGCTCTGAGAAGAATAGTCCTCCCCTGCGGGCCAGCGCCGTGAACACAACGATCCACAGCATCAGGGGTCTCATAATTGGCCGCAAGTGTATCGCCCGTTGTTGCGTAATCGTGAATGGTGACAATATCGGTATCGAGTTGCTCCCACCCATCATTGGCAATAACAGGACGCGTGGAATCAAGGGCCCGTGTCAAAGACACAATAGAGTCAACAAAGGCTTGCTGCTGCGGATTGTTACGAATATGGGGCACACCCCAGCTTTCATTAAACGGAACCCACGCCGTAATGCAGGGATGCGACATATCGCGGTGAAGCATCTCCATCCACCCGTCCCACATCCACCGCGCAGCTTGCGGCGAGAAGGTATACGCGGAAGCGTACTCGGCCCACACCATGATTCCCAGGTAGTCAGCCCACGCGAGGTAGCGTTGGTCGGGAGTGCGTTGATGAACACGCACGGTGTTAAAACCCAGTGCAAGAGCACATTCGATATCTTCTTTGAGATGCGCATGAGAGGGCGGAGTGAAATAACTGTCGGGCCAATACCCCTGGTCGAGGACGCCCCTGACGTAGATAGGACGATCATTGAGGAAAAGGGCTTCAGCCCGCGCCTCTACGCTGCGTGCTCCCAGGTAGGAGACGACGTGGTCACGGCTTTCACCGGCGGTCACCTCAATATGTGCGTCAATAAGATTCGGGTGCCTCGGCGACCACAGAATGCTTTTCCCCTCATGAGGGTGGGCAATTTCTGGGAGAGGGAGAGTAAGGGTACTGCGCCGCTGACGGAGATTAACTTCAGTGCGGGCGACAACCTGCCCGCGGTATGTAAGGGTGATCTGTGTCCACGCCTCGGGACTGAGCGGGCCACTGAGGTGCATATCGCACGTCACGCACCCCTCGTGAATGTCACTTTGCCAGTGCACGGAGTCAATATACGTGGCAGGAACTGCTTCCATCCAGATGTCCCGCCACACCCCTGTCATACGTTCGTACCAAATGTCATGAGGGTTCAGACGCCAATCCTGTTTCCCTCTGGGCTGGTCAAGACCAAGGCGCTCATCATAGGCACGAATAACAATATCGAGGCCATCAGCCTTAGCTGTTGAAGCTGGAACCTCCGCCTTGACTGGCGTGTAGCCGCCCTCATGATGAGCCACATGTTGACCGTTAATCCACATGTCAGCAATGTGGTCAATGCCTTCACAATGCACAATGAGGCGCGGGAGCGAGCCCAGGGACAGGACATCTTCGGGAGTGACGTGACGGTGGTACCACACGATGTCACAGTCAACAGGCTCAACTTCCGACAGGGGTGAGCCCGGAGGATAAGGCACGGTAATAGTGTCGCTGAGCCGATCGGGATGCCGGTACCATTCCTCTACCAGCCCCCTGTTGTCAGGGTCAAAAGCGAAGTTCCACGGGCCACACAGGGTGAGCCACTGCTCTCGGCAAAGTTGCGGGCGCGGGTAGCCCGCATTCAGCCAGGAAACGAAGGTATCAGACGCAATTTCCATGTGACGATCGTTTCAGTAAAAGCGGGGATTGACAACACAAGTCCCTACGCGTTTCTACACGCGCCCCGGCCTCGTCCCCCGCCAGCGAATAGCCGTGGCAGCAGGAGGCGCTACGAGTTTGCCCCGCCAAACCACGCATTCCAGTAGGCGTAAAAGTTGAGGTTCCCCCACGAGGATCAGGGGTCTTCACCCCCCGCGAGCGCGGCCTAAAGAAATGCTTGGATTTCTTCCCGTGCGAACGGCAAAGTGCGCCACTGAATAGTACTCACCCTCGCGTAACCTGCCGAAGGTGTTCCATAATCTGCGGTTTTGCACTTTCAATAATGGCAAGCGTTTCAACGTAGTCCTCATGCCCGCCATACCACGGGTCTGGAACATCCAACGCGTTCTCATGCGCCTGCGGGTCGAAGTCTCGAAAAAGCCGAATATCAACACTTGAGGGATCCCCGGCCTCGGCCTCAGGAAGGACGGAAACGCCAGCCGCATCGGCGAGACGAAGGAGGCGGGAGCGGTGACGATCTGTCATTGCGAGAATGAGATCCCACTGTCCAATGTCGCCGCTATGAATCTGGCGCGCCCAGTGGTCGGGCAGGCCGTAGCCCGCTTCGCGGAGCACTCGTGCAGCCCTGCGGTCGATAGGGTTTCCCTCCTCTTCATTGGAAACTCCAGCGGAGTCCACAATAACGTCAAGCCCCTCCTCTTTTACTGCTTCTGTGAGAACTTGTTGAGCCATTGGTGAGCGGCAAATATTGCCAGTGCACACCATAAGAACGCGATAGGTCATAGTCTCATTGTGCCGCATCTGCCCGGGTCTGGAACGTGGAACCGCCTAGTGAGAAAGGAACGCTCGCACGGCCTCGTAAGAGTAGCGCGCAGCATCGGCGCTATTCATATGGAAGGTGTCGTGAGCTCCCGGATCGCACAGGTCCGACACTGCGCGCATACTCAGCCAGTCGGTGGCGGCGCTCCAACAGACTTGCGCTATGGCTGCTGTCTCCATGTCGGTAGCAATTGCGTGTGGGTACTGCGTACGGATCGGGGTGACAAGGTTGCCGAGGATAAAAGAATCTCCGGAGACAATGTCGCCAGTTTTCACCGCGTGTCCGCCGAGCCTCCCCTCAGGTGCGGCAGCAGCTTGAAGGCGGTTAACGGTTGTGGAACTCGAGTGGTAGCTTGGCGGCATTTGGGGGATTTGCCCTTTGCTGTAGCCAAAAGCTGTGGCATCGGCGCTGTGGTAGAGGGCGGATACTCCGGCCGCAATGGTGCCCACCTCAATGTCAGTGTCAAGCCCGCCAGTTGTTCCTGCGGCAATGACAATGCGGGGCGTCACGAGGGCGAGGGCGCGGGCAGTTGCGGAAGCAGCGTTTGCCAGTCCAATGCCTGAGGTGACGAGGAGGACTGTACTCCCTTCAAGAAAGCCGTAAGTGAAGGATTGAGTGTGGTGATCTGGGGCTCCGTATGTCAGTGTTTCTAAAGATTTCTCACCGTCGCACGGCTCCATAGCTGCAGCAAATGGGGCGGCCTCGACCTCCATTGCGCATTGGATGACCGCATCAACTGTGACTGCGGGGCGCGGCAGTGTCAGCGCAGGTGTCACAGGGTGTCCTCTGCGTCACTGGCCATAATGTTTTCCCATTCATCGCGCTTCGCAAGGAATGCGGCGACAGCTTTTTGTGCCGCGTCCAACGAGTGGTGGGCTCCCCACCCGCACTGGATTTCATTGGCCGCAGGAACTTCCTTCGCCTCAAGAATGTCGCGACAGGTCGCCTCAAGCAACGGGAGAAACTCAGCTGTTTCCACGCCTAAGAGGAGGGCGTAGAACCCGGTTTGACACCCCATGGGGCCAAAATCAATGAGCTTATCCGTGTGGTTGCGCATGAGTTCAGCGCTGAGGTGCTCAATGGAGTGGATCGCCTGCATATCAAGGTGGTCAACATTGGGCTGAGTGAAACGCACGTCGTATTTGACGAGGACGTCACCGCCGGGGAGGACTTTGCGATCTGCGACGCGCACGTACGGGGCACGCACGTCACGGTGGTCGAGGTTAAAAGACTCGACATTCATGCGTTCAGTCATGACACCTATCGTAGGCGCAAATGTCTGCGGGGTGGAGTCCTTTAGTCGTCTGTGCGAGACAGGTCCGCGGTTGCGAGGTCAACTGCTGGCGCGCGGGTGACGAGTTTATGGCCTGCCCACAGTGCGAGGAACACAATGAGTCCGATGTAGGTGGACAGGAAGCCTGCCCAGTCGGCTTTCCCTTGGAAAATATCGAGGTTTTGTCCCGCGATAATCACCAACACCATAACAAGGGCTGCAAGAGGTCCCAGTGGGTACAGTTTCGATTTGAAAGGAAGCTCGGACAGTTTGTGTCCTTGGAGTTGGAAAGCTTTACGGAACCGGTAGTGGCTCCACGCAATACCTGCCCACACGATGAAGCCTGCCAGTCCGGAAACGGTGATGAGCCAGATGTAGGCTGCGCCGTCGCCAATCAGTGAGGTGAGGAAGGCGAAGGCTCCCACAGCGGTGGTGGCGAGGAGGGCGGGCATCGGGACGCCTCGTTTATTAACTTTTGCGAAAAATTTGGGGGCTTTGCCGGAGAGGGCCATGGAGTAGAGCATTCGAGAAGAAGCGTACATGCCGGAGTTTCCTGCGGAGAGGATTGCTGTGAGAATAACGGCGTTCATCACAGATGCTGTACCGAGAATGCCTGCTTTTTCAAAGATCAGTGTGAAAGGTGAGATTGACACGTCTTTAATGTCAGCGGCCAGCAGGTGGGGATCCATGTAGGGAAGGAGGAAGCCGATGACAATAATCGCCCCAATGTAAAACAGGGTGATACGGAAAAAGACGGAGCGCACAGCGCGGGGAATAGTGACTTCCGGGTTTTCTGCTTCCCCTGCTGCAACGGCAAGGAGTTCTGTGCCTTGGAAAGAGAAACCTGCAATCATCATGATTGAGAAAGTCCCGAGGAATCCGTTGACAAATGGTGCTTCGTTAATTGTCCAGTTTTCAAACC
>PDWI01026454.1_pt1 | contig 12018 bp, 9 predicted proteins | sample 1430891 | NCBI WGS metagenome assembly PDWI01 (sample SAMN01162508, study PRJNA174530) | Oral metagenome, whole genome shotgun sequencing project. | biome: Marine environment; feature: Marine mammal; material: Swab sample of the gingival sulcus; isolation source: swab sample of gingival sulcus...
CCCCAGAGAAAGAATAAATGAACTAAATAAGAATAATAACTGCTCTGAAAAAAAAGTGGCTTGAAAACTTGCTTTTTAATAGAGTATATGTGGTAATGCGACAATGCGCTAATGTGATAATATGCTAATGTGGTAATTTGATAATGCGATAATATGTTAATGTAATATTTAATTGCTAATTGTTCATTACTAATTATTAATTGATTAACGCTAACAACTAATTTAGCTAATAACTAAACACTATTTTCAACTTTGTGTCCTTTGTGAATATACTTTGTGCTCAGTTCGACTTTGTGATTGCTGAGCGAAGTCGAAGTGCTCACTGCATCGCTTTGTGGTTAAGGTAATGTGACAATTCGGTAATATGATAATGCGATAATATGTTAGTGTAATAATATTTAATTGCTAATTACTAATTGATTAATGCTAACAGCTAATTAACCATTCCATTAAATAGGCTTCTTTATACTGCTACCTTTCATCACCCCCAACATCATAATCAAACCACTGAGTAGAATCACATAAAACAAAACCCCTTCGCTTACTATACTAATACCCGCTTGCGGTGGTATATTATAGAATAAAAGTATGGTAATAAGTCCGCGAGGTGCCACAAAGAACTCCAAACTCAAACTCTGACGATGAAAGACAACAAGGTATATAAAACGCACCCCATAAATACTCAATAAAACCAAAGTACCCAAGGCAATAACCTTAAGACTAAACAAGGAAGACAAACTAAAGGAGTAACCAAATACAAAGAAAAAGAAAGTACGCACCATAAAAGCCCCCTCGGTAGTTACCACCTTAAAATCGTTAATCTTTTCTATCAATTTCGTGTTTTGGGCATATCTTCTAAAAAAACGCCAACGCATACGGTGTATATTATGCAATATAACGCCAAAAATAAGAATGATAACCAAAGAAGAAAAATGCATGAGTTTACCTATCACAAAGAGCAATACTACAGTGGACAACAACAACACATAACGCACTTGCAAATAGTCTCTTCTAATAAACTCAAAAATAAGAATACTAAATACCACTGCCACCAAGGTAACCAATACCAAATCTAAACCTACAAAGGCAAACGAACCAATGTTCAACTCAGGATTAGACACAAAAAAGTTAAATACCAAGATACCTATAATATCGGAAAAAATAGACTCATATACCACAAACTCTTTACGATGCTCATCTACGGTTTCTACACTGGGAATAGCTATAGCAGAGCTAATCACAGAAAAAGGTATGGCATTAATCAAACAATTGATAGTGGTCATTTCGGGCATTACAAGATGTATCACAAAGGCTATAAGTGCCGAGGTAAGCAATAAAACCACAAAAGCCAACAGAAAAGCATCACGTATCAACGGCAATTTTTCTCTCGTAAAATCCAATTCCAATGCCCCTTCCAACACAATAAGGATAAGTCCCAAAGTACCCACCAATTGTAGCGCCTGCTGCAAACCACTTTCCGAGCCTATAACATCCGGGAATACAATACGCACTCCCATACCAAAAAACAACAATAATAATACAGAAGGAATTTTATACGCCTTGGCAATCAACGAAAACAAATAAGAAACCATAAGCAACAAGCTTATACCAATAAGCACATAATAAAATTGTGTATCCATATTAAAAAAACTATTTTAAATCTTTAAACATAATAACTCTATTACCCTCTTGCCGTTTTTCAAAGCCCATTTTTTGCATATATTCCAACATAGTAGAGGTTTCGCAAAACACTTGTGTGATATGCAAAGGTGTCAAAAGTGTATTCAAATGCGGGTATAAATAATGACCTACTTTAAAGTCTCGATATGTGGGCAATACATAGTCTAAGTCTATACGCATCTTATCCCCTTCTACCCTACCGATAAAAATACCTGCCACTGCCATATTGCGCAATACAAAAAAACCTTTTTGTTGAGGCATTAATTTAAAATCGGGAAAAAAATTAGCAATATCTTTGGCATAATAAGTCAAAAAATGATTCATCAATTCCGGATTATCTTTTACCGCTATCGCCACAAACTTATCTTTAGCAGCATATATCTTATACAGATTATATATATTGGCACATACTATCAAAAAATTCATAATACCCAAATTGAGCCACCTCAATTTTACCAACGAACTCATACTCAAAGACACCAGCACAAAAGCCGATGCCAAATAACCTATCCATTCTAAAACAGGAATACCAAACAAGAGATTTTTTAAAATGTCCATATTTTTAATGTGTTAATGCGACAATGTGTTAATGTGTTAATGTGATAATATGGTAATGCGATAATGCGGTAATTTGACAATATGATAATACGATAATGTGATAATGCGACAATGCGATAATTTGGTAATGTGGGAATGCGTAGAGATACAACATGCTGTGTATGTACAATATTTTAATTGTTTGGTAATCCGCGTTTTTAATCCGTGTCATCCGCGTTCCAATTAAACAAATAATTCAACCATTAAAGCATTAAGATTATTAATAATTACGAATTATGAAATGAAGTTCGGCGAAGCCAATTACTAATTATTAATTGCTAATTACTCATTGCTAATTACTCATTGCTAATTACTCATTGCTAATTGTTTAAAGTACCAACATTTTTCTTTGTACAGATTTATCAGCTGTAGATAGTGAGAAGTAATACAAACCCGGTGCTACGGGATAGTCATGGGTGCTAAAATGATAAGTATATTTACCTCTGCCCATTTTTTGATTATCTACCAAAGTGCATACCAATCTGCCGTAGGCATCAAATACTTGCAAACTCACATTTTCCGGTGTGCGTAGTTTGAAAGAGATATAAGTAGATTCGTCAAAAGGATTAGGCATGTTTTGCTCTAAAGAAAACGGCATGGTTACGGCTTCCTCCATATCCAACATATCAGGGTCAATAATAGCTGTCATGATATGTTCCTTATAACCTTCCAAGCGTTGCCAAATGGGACGAACCACATTATTATGCGCCGATATATTGGTATAATCTCCAAAAAAGACAGAAACATAAGGCAAGAAAGGCGATTCACTCACTTTAAAGTTTTTAAAACTCTCACCACCATCTTTGCTTACCGCCATATATACATCGGTATTATTGTCTTCGTAATGTCTGCGGTCGTAAAATACTATCCAAATATAACCCGTAACCCTATCTACCGTCATCCATGTAAAAAACTGTTGCTTACCGGGTGGGTCGTTATTTACCCGTTTGCGTTCGCTCCAGGTATTGCCACCATCAGTCGATTTTACAAACCAAATATCGGTATCATCTTCGCCATTGCGTTGGTCGCTCCAGTTGATATAAATATCGCCTTTATAAGTTCCTTCTGCCAAATTGCAACAAGTTATAGGCATTCCATTGCATCGTGAAATACCGGGAATCTTAAAATCCCAACCACTAGGCATATCAGACACAAAGATATCTTCATCCAACCATGTTTCGCCTTGATCCATAGACCTGTCAAAGACTATGCCTTCGGGACCTGCCCAACTTACATAAATTTCGCCATTAGGACCTACGGCAGGTACTGCTCCCTCTGTAGTATTATCTTTATCTCTACAGTCACCCGCCACTTGATTAATACGTTTAGCTTCTGACCAAGTTACCCCCATATCCGTAGATTTAGAGAACATAATATTGGAAGAATCATTGGGATTATTGGATCCATATGTATCAAACTGTGTCCAAGTTACATACATATTATTATTGGTATAATCTACCACTGCCCATTCCTTATCTTGGTCTGCACTACCATTCAAGCCCATATAGGCATCTACAGACCATGTTTGGCCTATATCAGAAGTTCTTTGGCATACTATACGGTCAAGCCAACCTACACCAGAGCCGGTACGTGACAAATGCAAATAATAAAAGTTTCCCTCATTATCCGCCACAATACAAGGGTCGCCTGCCACGCCATATTCAGAGGTTAATATATGTTGAGACCATGTATAGCCACCATCTGTGCTATACATATAATTGTCTCCATTAGCTCCTGCCATTATATGATTGGTATTATTAGGGTCGATAAAAATAGATGGCTCATTAGGTCCATACTTATCACTTACTAAAATATTGGTATGCTGTGCAAAACCAATACTGCTTAATATTACAAAGAGACTTAAAAGGCATGTATTTTTCATGGGGTGTAAAGTTAGTTAAAAATTAAAAGCTAAAAATTAGAATAAGTTGAGAGTAGTGGTAAACCACAAAGAACACAAAGGAAACACAGAGTACACAAAGATGATCTTTGTAACCTTGGTAAAAAGCTTTGTTTTCTTTGTGGTTAAAGTAATGAATAATAAGTGCTAACAAATTATCCCATTACCACATTGTCACATTAACTCATTATTTTTGTTCTATCCTCATGCCATAGAAAGACTTATATACAAAATAAATAGACACTGCCAAAAATACCAATCCAAAATAAGGCGCCATGTCTTTAAAAGTATCGGAAATAGCTATTTCCATTGCCAACAGACCAAATAAGGTAGTAAATTTGATAATAGGATTCAAAGCTACAGACGAAGTGTCTTTAAAGGGGTCGCCTACGGTATCGCCCACTACTACGGCATCGTGCAAATCGGTACCTTTTTCGCCCAAATCTACCTCTACCACTTTCTTGGCATTGTCCCATGCGCCACCGGCATTGGCCATAAAAATAGCTTGAAACAAGCCGAATACCGCTATAGATATAAGGTAACTTATAAACAAAGATACCGCATTGTTACCACCTACCGATGCAGGCGATGACAAGCTGGCAAAAGCCAAAGCAAAGAAAAAGACGGCGATAAAGATATTAAACATCCCTTTTTGGGCATATTTGGTGCAAATTTCTACCACTTTTACCAAGCACCTGTAGTAACCGCTTGTGTAGAAGCCCCTGTAAACCAATATATAACTGCGCCGCCCAAAATAAATCCTAAAATAGAATAAGGGTTTAACAAATTGAGTACAGTTTCAGGCTCTATATGCAAAGTAGATTTTATCATCAAAATTAAAGAGAAAATCATGGTGGTGGCGCCTACCACGGCTGTACCTATCAGCACAGGCTTAGCAGTAGCTTTAAAAGTATTACCCGCTCCATCGTTGGCTTCGAGATAATATTTTGCTTTTTCCCAATCGGGCTTAAAACCAAAGTCTTTCTCTATTTCTTCGTCCACATTTTCTATTTCTTCTATCAAAGACAATTCGTATACAGATTGTGCATTGTCTGTTACAGGTCCGTAACTATCTACAGCAATGGTAACAGGTCCCATACCCAACATACCAAAGGCTACCAAACCAAAAGCAAAAATAGAAGGATATACCATAATATCGCTCAAACCAAAAGTACTGGCATAATAAGCCATAAACATCAGTACAAAAAATACCAGTCCTTTCCAAAACGCACTAAAATTACCGGCTACAAAGCCAGACAAAATAGTAAGAGAAGCGCCGCCTTCGCGAGAAGCCAATACTACCTCTTTTACATGTTTAGATTTGGGGGAAGTAAACACTTTGGTAAATTCGGGAATAATAGCTGCCCCCAAAGTACCACAACTAATAATGCTAGATAAAATCCACCACATATCGGTATTGCCATTCAAATCGGGAATAATAAAATAACTAACGGCATAGGTAACCATAATAGAGAGAATAGAAGTAATCCATACCAAATTGGTAAGAGGCACTTCAAAATCCAACTCATCTACATCCTTGTATTTAGCTTGCGAAATGGCACCATTTATCCAATAGGCTACTATTGAAGTGATAATCATAAGAATACGCATCACAAAAATCCATACCAATAGTTTTACTTGCAAGAGTTCTGTTAGGGCAACATCTATGCCCAAGGCTTGTCCGCCTACTGCCAATAAAATAAAAGATATCAAAGCCACACCTGTTACCCCATAGGTTTCAAAGCCATCGGCTGTAGGGCCTACGGAATCGCCCGCATTATCACCTGTACAATCAGCTATTACACCGGGGTTTCTGGGGTCGTCTTCGCCTATTTTAAATACCACCTTCATCAAGTCTGAGCCCACATCGGCTATTTTGGTAAAAATACCACCTGCAATACGCAAAGCCGAAGCACCCAAAGATTCACCAATGGCAAAACCGATAAAACAAGCCCCTGCCAATTCGCCGGGCATCAATAATAAAATAATAAGCATCATCATCAACTCTACGCATATCAATACCACACCTATGCTCATACCCGCAGAGAGAGGGATATTTAACAATTTGAGTGGTTTGCGTTCCAAAGAGGCAAAAGCCATGCGCGCATTGGCCAAGGTGTTCATCCTGATACCAAAAGCCGCCACTGTATAAGAACCAAGGATACCTATAATGGTCCATCCCAAAATAAGCAACACGCCACCTATGCCAAACAAAGCATTACCGTCATGGTCTTCTGCCAAAAAACCAAAATAGCCCGCTACGGCAGCACCAATAAACACAAACAATATGGCCAAGAATTTACCTTGCTGTTTTAAATAAGCAGAACAAGTTTGGTATATCACACCGGCTATTTCCAACATAGACTTATGTGCAGGTAGTTTTTTTACCTGCATAAATTTATACAAACCGAACAACATACCCAAAATAGTGATTACAAAGCCTGCATACAAGATGTTTTCTTGTTTTATAGCATCGGGAATCCTAAGGTCTGCCTCACTGGCAAACATACTCAAAGGTGCAAAGATAGATAACACCAAAGTTGATAATAATGTTTTAATCTTCATAGTTTTAGCGAAGTCGAAAGTAAGAAAGTTTTTAGTTTTTAATGCTTGATTTTTTGTTGAAAATAAGATATAGGATAAAAATTAAGAATACACCTATTTATAGTATTGCATCGTCATCTTCTATCACTTCTGCTTCTTCTATGCTTTGTTGTTGCTTTGCTTTTGCCAGCTTTGCTTGTATTTCTTTCTGTTCTTGTTCTTGTTTTTGCTTCTCTTCTACTGCCAAAGCTTTCTTTACACGTTTCCACAAACGATATATCTTAAATGCAAACATCAACATCACAATCCCCACTATAATACTTACCACACCAAAAATTTGCATCATCAAAACAGAGGTTACATCAGGCTTTAAAAATAAAAAAACACCCACGGCAACAGATAAAATACCGCTAATTATCAACACCACCTTATTTTTTAAATCTTCTTTTTTAGTACCTAAAGCAATATACAACTGCATCATACCTACCACTACTGCCCATATACCTCCCATCATCACTATAAACTCAAATAACCAAGTAGGTTTTAGCATCAGAATTAAACCTAAGGATACATTTATAATCCCTTCTAACAACCACATGGGATGTGTTTTCTGCCCCTCAGAATAAATAAAAGTACCTAAAATAAGAAACAAACCTGCCAGAAAAATAAGTACCCCTGCCAAAAGCCCTAAACTTTTCAAAGAAGCTTGCGGTACCAATAATAAAACCAATCCTACAATTAAAGCTAAAATGGCATTAATAACCAAAAGCAACCATTTATTTTTTAGTGTTTTCATATTTTTATTAGTTAGAAGTGGGAAGTTAGAAGTTAGAAGTTGGAAGTCAGAAGATGGAAGAAAAAAGGTAAAAACTAAAAGTTAAAAGAGGATTTCCTTTTTTTACTTTTTATCTTCATTCTCTTAATTTCTTAATGTTATCTTAATAGTTTAAATGCTTCCGTCTTCCAACTTCTGACTTCCAACTCATATATTATGTCGCAAAGATATATTTTTTTATAATTACATTAACATTTATTTCACATCTCAAAAAAAAATTTCGCTACTTCTCTCTGGTAAAACATTTGTTTTTTTATTTATCTGTATATACATTAAAATTATCATGTATATTTGCAATTCAATAAATACAGAATATGAAAAACAATCCGAAGCCTAATAAGTTTGGCAATAAACATAGTAAAAGCAAAGCTACTCGTACCAATAAAGACAAAGATTCCGATAAACACAAAGCGGGACAACACAAATTTGCCAAGCCCCCCAAACGTCGCCCCAATAAAAGCAAACAAAGCCTACCGGACGACAGCATCCGTTTGAACAAATACTTAGCTCATTCGGGGGTATGTAGCCGTCGCGAAGCCGATACCTTTATACAAGCCGGCTTGGTAACCGTGAATGGCAAAACTATAACAGAACTAGGCTACAAAGTAAAGCGTACCGATAAAGTACAATTCGAGGGGCAAACCCTACATCCCGAAAGATATCAATACATTTTGCTTAATAAACCCAAAGGATTTATTACTACTTTGGACGACCCCGAAGGACGCAAAACAGTAATGGAATTGGTAAAAAACGCGGTGAAAGAGCGCATCTATCCTGTAGGCAGATTAGACAAAGATACCACGGGTATTTTGCTCTTTACCAACGACGGACAATTAGCTAAACGACTCACCCACCCCTCTTACAACACCAAAAAAATATACCACGTATCTCTCAATCAAAAAATAAGCGAAGAACATCTAAAAGCCATTCGTCAAGGGATAGAATTAGAAGATGGTTTTATCAAAGCCGATGATATTTCGTATGTAGAAGGCACAGTAAGCGGCAAAGAAATAGGCATAGAAATACACTCGGGGCGCAACCGTATTGTAAGACGTATTTTCGAGCATTTTGGATATAAAGTGGTACGATTAGACCGCGTACTCTTTGGTCCACTGACCAAAAAAAACCTCCCCAGAGGCAATTGGCGTTTTTTGACCAAAGCCGAAATAAATATGCTGATGGTTTATTTTTAATATCTTGTGCGTTTATTTTTTAGTCTTATACAATGGATTGGGCTCTTGACCTTATTGTTTTTGGTTTCTTGTCGTTTCGATAGAGAAGATGAAGACAGTCTAACACCCATTGAGGCCAAAGACGTAACATCAAAAAAAACGACACCTAAAACCGATAGTTTATTTTGGTTTGATTGTTCTGATATACAAAGCAATGCGACTGAGCAAACCCCTACCCTCACAAAACCTCAGCCACAACCCAAAAGCACTAAACGCACACAAGAGAAACCCTTATATCAACATCCTCTGTATAATATACCCGCTTTGGCAACAGATAGCATTGCGCCCTTTACCATAAGTGCACCAGAAACCTCATTGCCACTAAAAGATACGCTTACTATTTATCATGCTCATTCCGTACAACCGCTTTTGCATCAGCAGCCCTATTTGGTCTATGGTTTTGATAACGATTTTTGGGATATGACCGATTATTATTATACCAATGGGGTCTATATTGCGCTGCACCATGCTGTGTTTGCCTTCTCACCGCTGGCCAAGCTATTGATAAAACACAAAAACAAAGGACAAGAAATATACGGGCTGGCATTGGTACAAAATATGTATACCGGATTAAAACCAAAGATAGACAGTATTATTCCGGGCGACAGGCCTTGGTCTTCTTATAGTCTGTTGGGACAGTTTTTATATGCTTACGACACACAAAACAAGCGGATACACTTTTCGCAAATTAGCATAGGACTACTCGGACCTAATAGTGGAGGGGCTTTTTTACAAACCTTGGCACACGAACTAATACCTTCTAACTCCCCTCCACAAGGTTGGCATCATCAAATAGCCACCGATGTTATTTTAGATTACCAATACGAACTTACGACTATTTTATATGAACAGCCTCGTTTTGAGTCTTATGCTATAGGAGCTATTCGCGCAGGCAGTTTACGCAATCATTTGCGGTGGGGATTCGGCGCACGCTATGGCAAATTCACACCTTTTTATATAGGCAAACAGAGTTATACCAAAACATGGCGGCAACACAAACCAGCTTTCAAAACCAGTCTTCACGCCAACATACAAACCCAATGGATAGGTTTTGATGCAGGGTTGCAAGGAGGATTGTTTAACAGAACAAGCAAATATACGCTACCCACTTCTACGATAAGTCGTTTTGTAGTATGTGGACAGTTAGGCTTTGGTATCAGCTATGGTCCTTGGGAATTGTCTGTTACACAATTTTGGAAAACCAAAGAATTTACCGAAGGCAAAGACCATAAATACATACAACTACGCATAGGTATGGGGCTGTAAAACCCAAAAGGCACCTATTCTCCTGTCCTATCTGTCATCTCAAACACCAGTTTGCCACCTTTAATAATATCGCTATACTCCAAGTCTGTACCTTTTATACGCTTACCATTGAATGTTACGCTTTTTACATATACATTTTTGGCGCTTTGGTTCTTCGCTATAATGCTAAGGATGTTGCCATTGGCCAAATGTATGTTGACGGTTTTTACCAAAGGGCTGCCAAGGGCATACACATCGGCACCGGGGGTTACAGGGTAAAAACCCAAGCTGCTAAACACATACCAAGCGCTCATTTGTCCCGCATCGTCATTGCCACACAGGCCGTCTATACCGTCGCCATACATGCTGTCTAGTATCATGCGCACACGGGCTTGTGTTTTGTGGGGTTGCCCTGTCCAATTGTAGAGGTAAGGAATATGATGTCCGGGCTCGTTGCCATGCACATAATTGCCAATGATGCCATCGCGGGTAATATCTTCGTGTTGGCTGATATACTTATCGTCAATCTGCATAGTAAACAAGGAATCAAGATGTTGGCTCATGCGCTGCTCACCGCCCATCATTTGCACCATTTGCTCAAGGTCTTGCGGCACATACAAACCATAGTTCCATGCATTGCCCTCTATAAATCCCTGCCCATGGGTATCCATAGGGTCAAAATTGGGTCTAAACTGCCCATTGTCCAACCTGGGGCGCATAAAATGAAGGCTGCTATCATATACGTTTTTGTAATATTGGGCTCTTTGGGCAAAGGCTTGGGCTATATCTTGCTTATCCAACTGCTTGGCTATTTGCGAGATACACCAATCGTCGTAGGCATATTCCAAGGTTTTAGACACCGACGAATGACTTTTGTTATCGGGCACATAATGAAAGTCTATATAGTCACCCAAGCCGTCAAAATAACGCACATTGGCGGTATTTACGCAGGCTTGCAAAGCCTTTTCCTTATCAAAATCGCCCACATTTTTGACCATGGCATCGGCTATTACAGACACCGCATGATAGCCTATCATACACCAGTTTTCGTTGGCATAATGGCTCCAAATGGGCAGCATATGGTGCACACTTTGGTCGTAATGCGCCAACATGCTTTTTATCATATCGTTGTTGCGTGCGGGCTGTGTGATATTAAACAGCGGATGCAAAGCACGATAGGTATCCCACAACGAAAAAATGGTGTAATTGGTAAAACCCTCCGACTGGTGAATATTTTGGTCTAAGCCTCTGTATTGCCCATCCACATCTTCGTAGAGAATGGGCGAAAGACTGCTATGGTACAAAGCGGTATAAAAGGTGATTTTTTGTGCCTTTGTCATGGTTTCCACCTCTATTTTAGACAGCTCTTGGTTCCACGCCTGGCGAGTGGCTTCGCGCGTTTGTGCAAAATCCCAATGGGGTATTTCTGCCCTTAAATTTTTTAAAGCCCCTGCCGTACTTACCGACGATACAGCCACTTTTACCTTTATGGTTTCATTCTCTTGAGTGTCAAAATTGAAATAAGCTCGTAAATCCCGCCCTGCCATCTCAGGGAAGTTTTCTTCTTGCTTAAAACGTCTGTAAAAACCATCGTATTTCAATTTATCGTACTTCCGGTGTCCATAACTTTTAAAAGGTTTGGAAAACTGAATGGCAAAAAACACTTTGCGGTCGCGCGCCCAACCTTTGGTTTGTCGATAGCCTGTGACCAAAGAATTGTTCTCTACCCGAATGGAAGTCCAAACGTTTTTGTTGTCGTAATGGTATATATTATAAACCATATCCAAAATAATATGGGCACTGTCCGACTGAGGGAAAGTGTATTGATGAAATCCCACTCGCGGTGTTGCCGTGAGTTCTGCTTTAATCTGGTAACTTGCCAAATCCACTTTATAATAGCCCGGCGAGGCTTCTTCTGTGGCATGAGAAAAATCGGAATAAAAACCTTTTTTACCGGCTTGGGTTTTGATAGGTTCCAATACCAA
>PDWI01008563.1_pt1 | contig 12016 bp, 13 predicted proteins | sample 1430891 | NCBI WGS metagenome assembly PDWI01 (sample SAMN01162508, study PRJNA174530) | Oral metagenome, whole genome shotgun sequencing project. | biome: Marine environment; feature: Marine mammal; material: Swab sample of the gingival sulcus; isolation source: swab sample of gingival sulcus...
GAGGAGGAAGGAACCGCCGCAGGAGCTTCAGACACCTGCGCCTCCGCGGCCGCCTCTGCGGCCATTGCCGCCTCATCCTGCGCAAGGGCATATGGATGGATGAAAAGCAAAAGAGCTACAAGCAGGGTGCATGCAGTGCCCCTGACCTGTAGCTCTTTGATACGTATGCTGGTAAAAAGATTGCCCATATTCCCCGACTTTCTGCGGAATCCCCTACAGTTTATATCCCAAATGTAGGCAATTGGGGGGAACTAGCAAAATCCTTTTGACAGACGGCTATTCCTGGAGTATCTTTTCTGCGAGTGCCTTGGCCAAAGCATCAGCCTTGGCTAGAGTTGCCTCATCAGCCCCGCCGTACATATCCACCGATTCGCCCACAATAGGGAGCTTGGCACTTGCGGCAAACTTCTCCAGGCCTTTCACGCCACCGCCACCCCAGCTGTAGCCACCGAAGAGGCCGAGGTGCTTGTTGGCCACACCGAGTAGCTCCAGCTCGTGGCAAAGAGCGACCATCTTCGGATGCATATCTGTATTGTAGGCCACCGTACCCAGTACAAGCCCCTTGTAGCGCCATACGTCGGATATGATATACGACATATCGGTCTTGGACACATCGTAGAACTTAATCTTACGCACACCGTTGAGCACCAGCTGACGGGCTATATACTCGGCCAGCGCCAGCGTATGCCCATACATAGAGGCCACAGCGATAGTGGCACCTACCTCCCCCTCCTGGCGACTCCATACATCGTACTTATTGATTACCCAGGCAGGGTTCTCACGCCATATCGGGCCGTGCGTTGCGCAGATGGTCTTCACCGGCACGCCATCCAGCTTGGCCAGCGCCCGCTGCGCAAACTTGCTATACTTACCTACAATGCAGGAGTAGTAGCGACGCATCTCATCCTCATAGGCCGAAGCATCGAACTCATCATCGAATATCTGCCCATCCAGCGCCCCGAACGTACCGAAGACATCGGCCGAGAAAAGGGTCATCGTGGTCGTCTCGAGCGTCATCATCGTCTCCGGCCAGTGCACCCAGGGGGTAATAACGAACTTGAGCTTGTGGTGCCCCAGGTCTAGCTCATCCCCATCCACCACCTCCATGAACTCAGCGGCATTGGGGTAGTACTCATCAATCATACGCTTGGTGAGCTTATTACCAATGAGCTTCACGCCCGGGAAGCGACTAGCAATCATCGGCAGCGCACCGCTATGGTCTGGCTCCATGTGATTGATGATGATGTAGTCCAGGCTACGCCCATCCAACACCCTCTCCAAACGCCCAATCAGCTCCAGCGTATTGGCCTCATGCACGGTATCCACGAGCACGCTCTTATCATCCACGATAACGTAGCTGTTGTAGGCCATGCCATTGTCGAGGGGCCAAACCCGCTCGAAGAAGGTGGTAGACCTATCATTGACACCCACCCAATGGATGTGCTCGGAAACCTTTGCGGTATATATCATAGCAGTTAGTCTATAAATTGCGTACAGGGTGTGACCCACAAAGTCCACCCTGCACCTGTTTACTTCCTATAGTTCGAAATAATTGCACCATCCAGTGATGGTCTAAAAGCATTAGCTCCCAATAGCTTGGGCTATTCCGCTTTGGCGGCCTTAGCCTCGGGAGAGCCAAATACCCGGCTCAGAATCTTCTCACCGAACTTCTTAGCCTTCCCTATGGGATCCTCACGTATGCTCGCCTCCTGCTCACCAACAAGGGTAAACAGCCCCTTGAGCGCCTCCTTCGTCACGTATTCATTCACATTAGTATCCATGGAGGAAGGGCCATCGTAGCTAGGTATAAGCCCCACAAAATCGAGCGATTTAGCCGTGCTATATATCCCCATAACCTTGTTGTAGTAGCCAGCAACCTCTCCCCACGTCGAGGTGAGATCGTCCCCTATCACCCCCTGCACAACTGGGGTAAAGGTCTCCACCAGGGGATTGTAGGTTTTCTCGTTCAGATAATCCGTTGCGGAATGTTGCCCCCCCTGTAGTATCTTTAGCCCATCCTGGATGGTCATGCCGGTAATGGCCGACTTGAATATCTCCAGGGTCTGACCATCAGCAGCAGCAGCCTCTGCAGCCTTATTCATTAGGTCAACGAGCGTTCCGCTCGCCTTACCCATCATCTGATTAACCACGCTCTCAGCTCCGGGAAGCCTACTCGCATTGGCCTTGACAAACTGCTGCAGCTGAACAACCTCCGGTGGCGCCAACAGCTTTATCGCCTCATTGACCGCAAAGCGCTTAACCTCATCCTTGGAGGCTTGGAAGGTACTCTCCTTCGCCCCCACCTCAAGGGCCTTCTTCAAACCCTTAACTATTTCATCCTGCGACAGCGAGCCGCTACCTAACCAATCCGCAAGGTTGAAATCTGAATCCTTATCGCAACTACTAAAAGTTGCGCCGATACCCAGCGCCACCATCAGGGCCGCACCTACCGCTAAAACACTTCTCTTCATTCCATTCCCCTATTAATGAACAAATGTGGAGCTGGCGGGAATCGAACCCGCGTCCATACAAGGAACCAGCCTGCTTTCTACATGCTTAGCTAAGGCTTAATTGTCGGGTGAAGGCAGGCGCTTAGCCACCAACCATCACCGTATCCTCTAAAGTTTCGCCATCGGTGCGAGGCCACCGAGAGCTAGCCCTATATTTCCGGTGCCTCTGATCGGGTCGCAACAGGGCGGTGCTACCCGGGAGACATCTCGTCGCCACGACTCCTGCGTGGAGATTAAGCCCGTCTTGCTAAGCAATGACTAGGCAGCGAGAGCGAAGTTGTTGTTGTCGCCACTTGCTTTTTGGTGCGCGCTAATTCATTACGAGCGTAGCACACGATGCTCGACATGCTTACAAACCCATTCGGCTTGCTGTCAAAACCAAAGTCAGCCCCAATACCACAAAGAACTACATACCGTCCACCACGCCCAGCATGGCCCCCACTATGCGGAGACCAAACCATCGACCCCTAGGCCTCCGGCGCCATCCCCTCCGAGAAGGGAATGCTAATCTGCTCCCCCTGCTCCGGCAGCTTTATCTGCCCATAGGACTGCTCATAGGCCCCAACATTGCCCTGCATGGCCAGCAGAAAACGCTTCGCATGGTCAGGGGTCATGATAACCCGGCTCACCACCCTCGGCGAGTCCATGCCCGGCATTATGCGCGCGAAGTCGAAGACGAACTCCGAACCCGAATGGTTGATAATCACCAAGTTGGCGTACACCCCAAGGGACTGCTTCGGCGATAGGTCAAGCACACCGCCCTGGCCATTCTGGGTTTCCCCCTCATGCATAGACATAGGCAAACGCTATTATACACCGCAAAGATACTACAATTTTTAGAACTCTTCGAGGTGAGCGGAAAAGTTCACCCATCTGCCTGCCTGCAATGCTCCAGTACGCCACAAAAAAGGGTAGGCGTACCGGTACGCCTACCCCTCAAAACTATCTAAAGCTATCTTCCAAGCCCTAGGTGCTACTTCCCTACAAAATGGAAGTGGCTACCGTAGCGCTCAAAGGCCTCACGGTCAAGCTGCTCACGGAAGTCCGGGTGGGCTACCGAAATCAGCAGCTTGGCGCGCTCCTGCAGGTTCTTACCGTAGAGGTTTACAGCCCCATACTCAGTAACAAACCAGTGCATATGCGCACGCGTCGTGATGCAGTCCGCACCGGTCTTCAGCGTGTTCACAATCTTGCTCACCCCCTTGGCAGTTACCGACTGCATGGCGATGATAGGCACGCCACCCTCCGAGCGACCTGCACCATAGATGAAGTCCACCTGGCCACCTACGCCGCTATAGTGCATCGGGCCGATCGAGTCAGAGCAAACCTGCCCGGTGATATCCACCTCAATAGCCGAGTTGATGGCGCAGGCCTTCGGGTTCTGCGCAATGATGAAGGGATCGTTGGTGTAGGCCACATCCTGCATCAGCACCTGCGGGTTCTCGTGGATGAAGTCATACACCTTCTTCGAGCCCATCAGGAAGGTCGACACGATCTTGTGCTTGTCGATTGCCTTCTTTGCCCCGGTGATTACGCCCTTCTCCACCAGCTCGAGCACACCATCAGCGAACATCTCGGTGTGGATACCCAGATCCTTGTGGTTGGTCAGCTGCGCCAGCACCGCATTCGGAATGGAGCCGATACCCATCTGCAGGCAAGCACCATCATCAATCAGCTCTGCGCAGTACTTACCAATCTTCATCTCATTCTCGTTGGGCGCGCCGTAGCCCGACTCCTCCAGCGGCTCATCATGCTCCACGAAGCGGTCAATGCGGCTCAAGGGGATCATCGCATCGCCGTAGGCCCGTGGGATGTGCTTGTTCACAACCGCAATGGTCGTCTCGGCCATCTCCATGGCGGCCAGCGAGGTGTCCACGGAAGTCCCCAGCGATACGAAACCGTGCTCATCCGGTGGCGACACCTGAATCATCACCACATTCACAGGGATAACCTTCCGACGGTACAGCAGCTGCGTCTCGCTCAGGAACACCGGGATATAGTCGGCATAGCCTGCCTGGGTAACCTTGCGCACGTTCTTGCCCACGAAGAAGCTATCCAGCTGGAAGATGCCCTCCATCTCCGGCGTTGCGTAGAGAGGCTCCGGCTCCGTATGCAGGTGGCGAACGGTTATGTTCTTCAGCCCCTTCTCCTTAGCGACCTCTACCATGGCCTCAACGAGAACCTGAGGGGTAGAGACCACGCTTCCCAGATGCACCGAATCACCACTCTTCAAAACGCTCACCGCCTCCTTGGCCGACATGAACTTGATATTGGATTTTGCCATATATCTTTTTCTCCTTTTTAATTACTTAGACGAATGTGAAGATAGACTGCAGCTGCAGCAGGTTAAACAGATCCTTCACCCCCTGCTGAGGGCTCTTTAGCTTGAGGGTCCACTTGCGCTCCTTGCACAGGCGTAGCAGGCTCAGCAACGCCCCGACCCCAGATGAATCAATGTAGTCCAGATTGGAGAGGTCAAGCTCCAGCGAGCCTCCCTCACCCTTCACCAATGCCAACAGCTCGCTCTTCACATCACCGACATTGGACACGTTAACCCGACTATGCGGCTCAAAGCTCACATGGGTTACGCCACCAGATACATTCTCTTTCAACATGATCTATTCATTTTTCGTTCTTAATTCCACATAGTCCCGGAGTTCCCCGATGGCGGCATCCAGCTCCCGCCGTACCCCCTCGCAACGTTGGGCAACGACCTCCTGCGACATACCACCCGCATCCAGCAGCTTCTCCAAGCCCTCCAGCTGCCCAGACAATGAACGGAGCCCCATCGATGCGGCGCTCCCCTTCAGCTTATGGGCGGCCGCCCGGAGAGCCATCACATCCCCGCAACCAGCTCCCTGCTCGAGCATCCCCGCCAGAGCGACAGACTGCTCCTCGAACAGCTGCGTAAGCTCCACTAGAATAGAGCTGTCATCGGACACAAGGCCCTCCAGCCAATCACGATCCAAAACAAGCGCGTCTCCCTCCGCTGTTGCCATACAAGCTCCTAGAGTATATTACTAGGCAAATGTAGCTATTTTTTTCTCCACACAAAACATCAGCCCCTAAGAAAAGCACCCCAGCACGTTTCCTCCTCCCGCCAAAAGGCCTAAATTTGCACCATGAAGCTAGAGATTGTACTCATAGACAAGACAGACCAGGCCTACCTCCGCACCGGCCTCGACCTCTACGCCAAGCGGCTCCAGCACTACTGCCGCCTGCAAATCACCACCCTGCAGTCCCCCGCCGCCTGGGGCAAGCTCAAGCCGGAAGAAATTAAGCAACGGCAGGGCGAGCAGCTCCTGAAGCGGGTCCCCCCGGGGCAAAATGTATACCGCCTCGACGAGGGGGGCGAGCAGCTCTCCTCTCGCCAGCTCGCCGGCCTCATCGAGAAGGAGGATCTATACGGGACAGGAACACTAACCCTCATCATCGGTGGCCCCTACGGCTTTTCCCACGAGGCGCAGGCCGCGTACCCCAAGGCCCTCTCCCTCTCCCGCATGACCTTCTCCCACCAGATGGTCCGCCTGATACTCCTCGAGCAGCTCTACCGTGCATTCACCATCATACGGGGCGAGCCCTACCACCACGACTAGCCTAGCAAACCGCACCCAAGCATTATGACCCCAGAAAACATCCGCTACACCCTCGGGCTCGGCAGCAATATGCACCCCAGGCGTAGCACGCTCAACGAGGCCATAGGACTCATTGAAAGCCACTGCGGCGAGGTTACTGCGCTGAGCCACCGATACATCTCCGAACCCTGGGGCTTCGAGGCCGATTCGTGGTTCATCAACCAGAATATAACCCTTTGCTCCCCCCTTCCCCCGCTCGAGCTCCTCGGCCAGCTGCAGGCCATAGAGCATGCGCTTGGACGACGGCGCAACCCCTCAGCCCAAGGCTACGCCTCCCGCCCCATCGACATCGACATACTCCTGGCCGAGGAGCGCCGCATGATCCACCCACGGTTGCATATCCCCCATCCCCACCTGCCGGAACGACGCTTCATACTCCTCCCCCTCATAGATTTATACCCCGAGGGCATTCACCCCACCCTCGGCCTCCCCTACGCACAGCTCCTCGCCCAATGCCCCGACACGGGGAAGTGCGAGCGGCTATAGCCACAAGCTAAACACCGGTAAGCAACGAACTCCAAACCGTCCCTCTTTACCGGGAGGGGGTGGCATCAAACACGCTCCGCCCAGCCAACCGCTCCGAATTTGCTCTAGGGAAATTCGGAGCGGTTGCCTTGGCGGATAGGGGGTAATCCCCTTACAGAAAGGAACTTAATCAGGAAAACGCACTATGTTCTACTGCTCCTGGGCAAACCACTCTGCATAGGAGGTCTGCGTCTCGTATAGGCGCAGGGAGAAGAGCTCCACCTCGGGAGGAAGCAGGGGTATTAGCTGGTCAGCCATCCACTGCAGCATATTCTCGCAGGTGGGCTGAAAGTTGAACTCTACGACCCGCATACGCCCATCGAGGAGGTCGGCAAACTCGCTCCAGCTCCCCTGGCGAATCATGATGGTGTGGTCTAGCCTATCGACAATTGCCCCGTTGACGCAACGCTTGAGTACGCCAAAATCGATGAGCATGCCGTCCTTCGGATGCCCCGGCTCATCGCGGGGTGTCCCCCTGAGGGTGACAAATAGGCGGTAAGTGTGTCCATGTATATTGGCGCAGAGGCCATCGTAGCCCGGCAGGAAGTGCGAGGCCTCAAAGGCGAACTCCTTGGTTAGGCGTATCTTCATTGTAAATGTATATTGGTAGAACGGGGGCTTGGGAAGTTGGCGGGCCTCTCCTACTTCACCCGATCTGGGTTCTGCTCTACAAACTTAGCCCAGGAGCTTGCCCCACCGGACTTGGGTCTAGCCCCCATGCCCTGGTAGTAATGGCAGAGGGCTACCGCCAGGGCATCGGTGGCATCGAGATGGCGTAGCGTATCGAGCTGAGCCTGGGGGAACTGCTTGGAGAGAAGTCCATGGACCTGCTCCTTGCTGGCATCGCCATTGCCAGTTACGGCCATCTTAACCTTCATGGGGGCATACTCCTCCACGCTCAGGTTCTGGGCGATGACGGCTGCGATGGCCACGCCCTGCGCCCGCCCGAGCTTGAGCATGCTCTGGGCATTCTTCCCGTAGAATGGGGCCTCGATGGCCACCTCTGTGGGGTGGAACTGCTCCACCAGGCGTGCGACGCTAGAGTATATGCCCCCGAGACGCTCAAAGTGATTCCCCCCATCCATCAGGTTGATAGAGCCACAGGCTATGAAGTGCGGCTTGGTGGGCTGGTCGCCACAGACGAGTCCGTAGCCCATGATACGAGAACCGGGGTCTATCCCCAGGACAACCCGCCCCCTAGGAAGGGTCTGCCACTGCTGGGCAACCAGCTCTGTGACTCGCTTCAAAGGGCTACCAGGTCTTCTCCTTCCACTGCAACTCCTCCACCCCAACGTAGGGTTGCAAAGCCTTCGGGATACAGATTCCGTGCTCGGTCTGATGGTTCTCGAGCAGAGCCGCCACGATGCGAGGAAGGGCAATGGCACTACCATTGAGCGTATGGGCCAGCGTGGGTTTCTTCTCTCCCTCGGGGCGATAGCGGAGCTGGAGACGGTTGGACTGGAAGTCCTCAAAATTGCTGACGGAGCTAACCTCTAGCCACCTGTCCTGGGCTGCAGAATACACCTCTAGGTCGTAGGTAAGGGCGGAGGTAAAGCTCATATCACCAGCGCAGAGCTTCAGCACACGGTAGGGTAGCTCTAGCTTCTGGAGGATGGTCTCGACATGCTGCACCATTTCCTCCAGACGATCGTAGGAACGCTCGGGACGCTCGATGCAGACGATTTCCACCTTATCGAACTGATGCAAGCGGTTAAGCCCACGGACATCCTTACCGTAGGATCCCGCCTCACGACGGAAGCATGGGGTATAGGCTGTGATGGCCACGGGGAGCTGCTTTTCCTCCAGGATGACATCACGGTAGATGTTGGTTAGGGGCACCTCAGCCGTTGGTACAAGATAGAGGTCGTCAAGCGGGCAATGGTACATCTGCCCCTCTTTATCCGGCAGCTGGCCTGTGGCGTATGCGCTTTCCGCATTAACCACAATGGGGGGCTGTATCTCGGTGTAGCCAGCTCGGGTGTTCTCATCGAGGAAGAAGTTTATGAGCGCCCGCTCGAGCCGTGCACCCATGCCCCAATATACGGGGAAGCCACTACCGGTGATCTTCACCCCCAGCTCAAAGTTGATGATGCCTAGCTTGGTGGCGACTTCCCAGTGCGGGAGCGCCCCCTCTAGCATGCGGGGCTTCTCGCCCTCGGCACGCACCACAAGATTGTCGTCAGCACTCGTTCCCTTAGGCACCGACTGGTGGGGGGCGTTGGGTAGGGCAAGGAGTAGCTCCTTCAGCTCGCTGTCTATTGCAGCCTGAGCTTCGGTGGCAACCTTGATGCGCTCCTTAAGGGTGGCAACCTGCTGCTTAGCCTGCTCTGCGGCCTCCTTTTCACCCGCCTTCATAAGCGCACCTATCTTCTTGGAGGTGCTATTCACCTCATGCTGTAGGGCGTCAAGGCTCGTCTGCTGCTCACGGCGCATCTGATCCTTAGAAAGGATGCTGGCTATATGATCCTCGGCCGGGAAGCCCTTACGGGAGACCCGCTCTACGATGTCCTGCGTCTGTTCGCGCAGCTTCTTTAGGGTAAGCATATCTATGTTGTATGATTATGCCCCCGAGGGGAAGAGGCGCTACATTGCTACTGGGTACAAAGGTAGGAAAAATGGGGAAATGACGGTGAACCGCTCCCTCCGTGAGGCGAGTAGGGGAAAGCGAGAGGAACTGCAGGCCGGTCTAAATCGAGGAGGTGTAGATTGGCGCTGGGTACAAAAAAGCCGGAGGTTCTACCCACTGTAGAAACCCTCCGGCCTGGTGTTCAACCCAAATGCTATCTACTCCGCCTTGGGTATAATGGATATGAAAGACTTTCCGTTGGCCTTCTTCTTGAAGGTTACGTAGCCATCCACCAGTGCGAATAGAGTATGGTCTCGCCCCATACCCACATTGAGTCCGGGGTTGTGTACGGTCCCACGCTGGCGTACAATGATGTTCCCAGCCTTTGCGAACTGGCCGCCGAATAGCTTAACGCCTAGTCGTTTTGAGTGTGAGTCGCGTCCGTTCCTAGAACTGCCGACCCCTTTTTTGTGTGCCATCTACGTCTGTCTCCTATCTCTTTGGTTAGGCAACTATTTCGTCTATCTCGATCTGGGTGAAGCACTGGCGATGTCCACGCTTCACCTTGTAGCCCTTCCGACGCTTCTTCTTGAACACGATGACCTTGTCACCCTTAACGTGCTCGAGAACCTTGGCATTCACCTTCGCCCCGGCCACGGTAGGTGCTCCCACAGTGATGGCGCCGTCATTGTCCACCAGAAGAACGTTGTCAAACGCTACGCTCTCGCCCGGTTCCTGGGCCAGCCTATGCACAAAAAGCTTCTGCTTTGGCTCTACCTTGAACTGCTGCCCTGCAATTTCTACAACTACGTACATATTTCTATCTCTTAGTCCCTTCTGATTCTTGTTCTACCACCACGGGGTGGGTACATCTTGCTCCTAACGAAGCGCGAAGATAATACAATTATTCAGCATAACAAAAGTCTCCAGCGCAATGCGTACCCATGCCCCCGGGCCGGTTCAGCATAGGGGAATAATAGCCTCTGGAAAGCGGGGGAATTTCTCCCCAATCTTTATATCTTTGCGAGCGTTAGGATCGCAAGGAAACTAGAAACATAACGCATGGATTCGTTCAAGACCACTGTCACCACCCTCCTTACCCTGGCCGGCTCGCTCGGTATTTTTCTCTACGGTATGAAACTCCTTAGCGAGGGCTTGCAGAAGGTTGCAGGGGACAAGATGCGGGACCTCCTGGCGGCGATGACTAGCACCACCTTCAAACGCATAATGACGGGTCTCGTTGTTACTGCGGTGATTCAGTCCTCGTCGGCGACGACAGTAATGGTGGTAAGCTTCGTGCAGGCGGGGCTGCTTTCTCTAGTACAGGCCGCCGGAGTGATTATGGGGGCGAATATTGGAACGACGATAACGGCGTGGGTTATCGCCCTACTCGGCTTCAAGCTGAAGATCAGCGCGCTCTCGCTACCGCTCATCGGGATTAGCCTACCATTCCTTTTCAGCAAGCGACCGGGGCGACGCTCTGCTGGAGAGCTAATGCTCGGCTTTGCGCTCATCTTCCTCGGGCTGGCCTACCTGAAGGAGGGGATACCGGACCTGCGGGAGTACCCGGAAATACTGGAGAAACTCAGCTCATTTACCAATATGGGCTTCCTCTCAGTGCTACTCTTCGTGCTGATCGGTACGATAATGACAATCGTAGTCCAGAGCTCATCGGCCACCATGGCGTTGACGCTGGTGATGTGTGCTAATGGCTGGATAGAGTTCCCCATGGCCTGCGCAATGATTCTTGGGGAGAATATCGGGACGACAGTCACCGCAAACATGGCTGCAGCAGTGGGGAATGTGTCGGCGAAACGGGCGGCCTTTTTCCACCTGATTTTCAATATCATTGGGGTGATTTGGGTGCTGATTCTCTTCTACCCCTTCCTCTCGCTAGCGGGGCGCCTGACAAGCATGTGGGCGGCCGACCCATCGAGCCATACCGATAGCGTACCCCTGGCCCTGTCTCTCTTCCACACCCTCTTCAACGTAACAAACGTACTACTACTGGTGTGGTTTACGCCCTACATTATCAATTTGGTGAAGCGTTTGCTGCCGCTGAAGGATAATGAGGAGGAGGAGTTCCGCCTACGGCATCTGAACGTGGGTACGCTCTCGACTGGCGAGCTGGCGCTGGACCTGGCCAAGCAGGAGACAATAGTATTTGCCAACCGGGTATACCGCATGTTCGGGATAATGCGTAGCATGATGGTGACAGAGAACGAGAAGGAGCTACAGAAAATCTATGAGCGGGTCATCAAGTACGAGAATATCAGCGACCGTGTGGAGGTGGAGATAGCCAACTACCTAGGGCAGATAAATAATGCGGACATCTCGAGCGAGGCGAATGCGCTACACCAGGCCCTGCTAAAGATTATCGGGGATATCGAAAGCATTGCGGACTACTGCGACAATGCGGCCAAGATATGGATGCGTAAGCGCAAAGTGGGGATAGAGTTTGACGAGCACGTGCAGGGCAAGGTTAATCAGATGTTTGAGCTTGTGGACCAGGCCTTCTCAGTAATGCAGAAGAACCTGCTAGGGGACTTCGACCACCCCGACCTTGAGAGCGCGAACGAGTGCGAGGCCTCCATCAACCGCTTCAGAAACGAGTTGCGTGCTGAGCACGTGAAGAATATTGAGGATGGTCTCTATAGCTACCAGACGGGGGTATTCTTCTCGGACATGTACTCGCAGTGCGAGCGTATGGGGGACAACATCATCAACATTACCGAGGATATCGCCGAGATGCACACGCCGATTAAGGGGCTGGATAGCGA
>PDWI01014676.1_pt1 | contig 12015 bp, 11 predicted proteins | sample 1430891 | NCBI WGS metagenome assembly PDWI01 (sample SAMN01162508, study PRJNA174530) | Oral metagenome, whole genome shotgun sequencing project. | biome: Marine environment; feature: Marine mammal; material: Swab sample of the gingival sulcus; isolation source: swab sample of gingival sulcus...
CGAAAGTGTAAATCAGTCTTTTGTGGTTATTTTGACAGGAAGTAACTTTGCTCTTTTCTCTAAATTGCAAGAAAATACCGAGCGATTGAAAAATGCGTATCGTACTATTGCCAAGCGTAGTAGCATTATCACTTTTCCTGTTCAGTTGCTCTTAATTGCGATTGCCCAACCGTTGATAATTACGCTCTACAAAGAAAAATGGGTGGAGGCTGTTCCCTATTTTCAGTTGATTGTGGCATCGTCTATTTTTTCGGTTCTTTATTTTATGTCTATCGCTTTGCTCAATGCACGAGGTAAATCCAACAAGACTTTTAGGCTTGAATTGGTAAAAAAAGGATTGATAATTATTGGGATTTTGATAGGTTCACGCTTTGGAATTTTTGCGATGTTGATAGGCTATGTTGTAGCATCTGTTGTTAGTTATTTCTTGGCTATAATAATGGTCAAAAAAGAGATAAATCACTATCTAAAACATCAAATTGCCGATTTTATAGAACCGTTTTTCGTGGGAACTTTTTTGGCAACTGTTTGTTATCTGTTTTCATTTGTTATAGAAAATTATCTTCTATTACTTCTTGTTCAGTTGGCTATTTTTGGTGTGTTTTATTTCAGTTGGCTCTATTTTAGGCAACGAGAATTGTGGAATTTAGGCTTGTCGTATATTCAAAATATGTTAAATAAAAAGCAAGGAAACAGGCGATGAAACTCTTCTTTTTTACCAATACTTATCCTTACGGAAAGGGCGAAACATTTATTGAAAATGAGATAAATATCCTTGCCTCTAACTTTGATACTGTGCATATTTTTCCTTTGGAGAAAACTGATAATAAAGCAAAAAGAGGAACCCCTAAAAATATAATCGTCCACAAATCGTTGCTTGGCTTTTCTACTAAAAACAAGTTCAAACTTCTTTTATCCGGTGTTTTTAATCTTGTGCCTTTTGGGTTTGCTTGGCGTGAGTTTTTCTCAAAAAAAGTCTATAAAAACAAACAACACGTTTGGAACTATTTCACGTTTTTACTTTTGTACAGGGCTTTGAATAGCAATAAAAAAGCAGTAAAAGAGATTAAGCAAAATATTGATAAAGAGGATATTTTCTATTTTTATTGGGCTGATAAATCCACTCTTTTACTTCCTAAATTAAAGCAGTTATTCAACAATCGTTCTTTTGTTCGTTTTCACGGAACTGACCTTTACGAATATGCACGATTTGGGTATATTCCGTTTAGAGAAAAGGTTTTTCCTGCCATTGATTACTTTCTTCCAATTTCCAAAAACGGACAGCGATATTTGTTAGAAAAATATCCCTATTTTACCGATGAAAAACGCAGTAAAGTAAGTTATTTTCAAGTGAATCGTTTAGGAATTTATGATAATGGATTAAATCCTCAAAAACAAAAGAACGAGAACTTTCACATTGTTAGTTGTTCCAATTTAGTACCTATAAAAAGGGTGGCATTGATAATTGATGCTTTGATGTATTTAAGCGATATGCCGATAACTTGGACACATATCGGTAGTGGAAATGATATGGATATTTACCAGCAAATGACCGACTGTTTTCCTGATAATATTACAATGGAATGGAAAGGACAACTTTCTAATAAAGAGGTGCTTGAATATTATCAAAAAACTCACATTGACCTTTTTTTGAATGTGAGTGCAAGTGAGGGAATTCCTGTCTCAATAATGGAAGCGATGTCGTTTGGAATACCTGCAATGGCAACCGATGTGGGTGGTGTTTCGGAAATAGTTAATAGTGAGAATGGTGTTTTGTTGGATAAAAATATTTCATCGGAAGAGTTAAGAGAAAAAATAAGAGAGTTTTCCACAAAATCAATGGAAAATTTACGTGAAAATGCAAGAGCATTTTGGAAAGCAAACTACAACGCCGAGAAAAATTACAATGACTTTGTTCAACTGTTAAAAAAAGGGTTAAAACTATGATAATTGTTGCTTTATTTGGAGGTTTAGGAAACCAACTTTTTCAATATGCTTGTGGCAAGGCAGTGGCTGAAAGGTTGGGTGTTGAATTGCAATTGGATACTCGGATTTTAACCGAACAAAAGCAGGGAAAAAATGCAACTTTACGAGATTTTGAACTCTCCGTTTTTGATATAAAGGCTTCTGTGGCTGATAGAAAAGAGTTGGAAAAGTACGTGCCTAATCTTTACAATACGTCCAAATGGTCTCATCAACTCTATCGTATCAAACGCCTTTTCAATGGACGGAGTTTGTTTATTGAAAGGGTAGGGCAACGTCATTCGTATATTCCTACAATTGAAAAAGTGAAGGATAATACCTATCTGTACGGATATTTTCAAACTGAGAAATTTTTTAAGGATATTTCATCTAAAATACGAGAGGATTTTCAGTTAAATCCTCAAATAATTGTGAATGATGAAAATCGTTTGTTAATGCAGAAAATGAGTGCAGAAAATAGTGTTGCTATTCACGTTCGGCGTGGCGATTATAAAAATAGTCGTTTTACTTTGCTTGATATTAAAACTTACTATCTGAAAGCGATTAAAAAGATAAAAGAGCAAGTCAAAAATCCGAAGTTTTACGTTTTTAGTAACGATATTGAATTTGTAAAAACTCATTTTTCAAAAATGGATATTGACTGTGAAATTGTGGATATAAATTCTGGGCAACAATCATTTATGGATATGGTGCTGATGAGTAACTGCAAACATAACATCATCGCCAATAGTTCATTTAGTTGGTGGTCGGCGTGGCTCAACGACAACCCAGATAAAATTGTCATTGCACCACAGAATTGGTATTCCCAAAATATTCCTATGAACGATATGATACCTGCTAAGTGGAATTTAGTATAGATTTAATAATCACTATTTCTCCATATACAATGTTCGTATCGGATAAGGAATGACAATGCCTTCTTTTTGGTATCGTGCTTGTAGGGCTTTTATAAATTTATGGCGTATAATAAATTGATTTTCATATAAATCGGTTGCCATCCAAACTTTAAAATTGATACTGCTATCAGCAAATTCGTAAAAACGAACACGAGGTTTGAAGTCTTTGGGCACATCAGGAAATTTACTTAACACCTCTTCTGCCACTTCCAGCGTTACTTTTTCTACAAATTCTAAATCACTGTCATAATGTACGCCTACCGAAAGTTTGAAATAAAGATTTTTTTGAAATGTAAAATAGTTGGTTGTAATACTGGTTGAAAGTTTAGAATTGGGAACGATAATAATATTTTCCAACAAAGTTTTGATGGTGGTATTTCTCCAATTAATATCGCACACGTAGCCTTCTACATTTTCTTCTAATTTGATATAATCTCCCGGTTTGAGTTGCTTTGATGCCAATATTTGCATACCAGCAAAGAGATTTCCCAAAGTATCTTGTAATGCCAATGCTACTGCCAAACCACCGACTCCCAAAGCCGTTAACATAGCTTTGATATCGTGTTCTAAATAATTGGCTATAACTATTGCACCACCAATATAAATTAATATTCTAATGACAATATGAAAAAGAGAAGAAACTTTTTTGTCAGTTTTGGAACTCGAATATTTTTCGTAAATAAAAACAAACGATTCTCCGATTAAAAAAGTAACAATAATGGTATTTAATACTGTTAAAATAGTCTTAAATGTTTCCTTCAGTGTTATATCTGTTGGAAGATAGTGTAGAGCATTAAGGACTAAAACAATACCAAAAAAGAGGCTCATTTTTCGTAGGGTTATAATGAGATGTACCGAATAATCTAATGCTTTTTTACGAAAATATTTCTCAATAGCATTAAATATAGGGCGAATAACGAGCAAACCGATAATTACGCCTATCACCAATGTAACACTGATAATAATCCATTTATTTTGTAAAACCTCTATCATTTTAGTTTGATTATAAATTGATTACTTAATACAACAAAAATATGAAAAATAAGTTGACATTTTTACCAATAAAAATGATTTTATTGTAATTTCTTTTCAAATTATGATTATGTGCTAATTGTAGGATTATTCTTGATTTTAAGGGTAAATCTAAACGGTCAATTTGTTGATACAAATCAGGATAGAGTAGCAAATGTTTTTTATTTGCAAAAGAGCCACGAATAATCTTGATTTTTCGTTTGGCTTTGAACTGCAATACCATTTTTTGATAATCGAGAAAATCACTCTTTGACTCAAAGAAATTTTCAACATCTTCCGTTACAGTAATATGGTCGTTGATATGTTTTATAGGTAGCTCTTTGGTACACGCATTTTCATTAAACTGTACATAATGATAGAGTGGGGTATCAATAAATGAAATTTTTTGAGCGTAGTAAATCAATTTCACCAAAACGACCAAATCGTCCGCCATATTTACACCACTAATTGTTTTTATGTTGTTTTCTTTGAGTAAATCCAAACGAATTAACTTGTTCCAATAGGCTGATTTTCCATTGAGAGCATCTTTTATCAGCATCTTTTTATCTGATGAAAAAAGAGGTTTTTCTACAATTTCGTTATTTGAGAAAGTACGAAAATAGGAGCAGTAGGTAATGTCTGAATTCTCATTTTCAGCTTTTTGAACTAACTTTTCCACCATCTCTTTTTCAATCCAATCATCGCTATCCATTGCCAAAAAGTATTTCCCATGTGCATTGTCAAAAGCAATTTGACGACTATCGGAAATACCTCTGTTTTTCTCGTTTCGTAAAATGCGAACATCTTCTTTCCTATTGGGAAAGCGAACTAAAACTTGTTCCAATTTCTGAATACTATCGTCAGGTGAAGCATCATCAACAAAGATGTATTCAATACTTTCAAAAGTTTGTGAAAATACCGATTCAGCACAACGTTCTATAAAGTCAGAAACTTTGTAAACAGGAATTAATATAGAGACCGAGTAATTCTTCATACGATACAAATAATATTTCGGTTATTTTCTAATTATTTTACTGCTGTTTTATTTTACAACTTTCAACTTTACGAACTTTATACTACTTACTTCTTATAAAGATATTGACAGGAGTACCTTCAAAGTTCCATTGTTTACGCAATTTGTTCTCTAAAAAACGTTTGTACGGGTCTTTAATGTACTGTGGTAAATTGGCAAAAAAGACAAAGCTCGGTATGGAGGTTTGTGGAAGTTGAGTAACATATTTAATTTTGATGTATTTACCTTTAGTAGCCGGTGGCGGATAATTCTCTATTAACGGTAAAAAGAAATCATTTAACTGATTGGTAGATACTTTTCGTGTTTTATTCTTAAATGTTTTTGTCGCAAAATCCAATACTTTTAATATACGCTGTTTATTAGGAACTGAAGTAAAGATAATTGGAAAATCAACAAATGGTGCAAAACGCTCACGAATACGCTCTTCATATTTTTTAATATCATTTGAGCCTTTCTCTTTTATCAAGTCCCACTTATTGACAATCACTACTAGACCTTTTTTGTTCTTCTGAATTAATGAGAAAATATTTAAGTCTTGACTTTCTACTCCTTTCGTTGCATCAAGCATTAGTAAGCAGACATCACTATTCTCAATGGCACGTATAGAGCGAATGACCGAGTAATATTCAAGGTCTTCAGTTACTTTTGCTTTTTTACGAATTCCTGCTGTATCAACCAAATAAAAATTGTGTCCAAATTTATTAAAATGAGTATAAACACTATCTCGTGTGGTTCCTGCAATATCTGTAACAATAGAACGCTCTTCGTCCATTAAGGCATTTAGAATGGAAGATTTTCCTACGTTAGGACGTCCTACGATAGCAAAACGTGGTAAGTCTTCTTCCATTTCTTCCTCTTTTTCAGAGTTGAAAAGTGTAAATACGTGGTCAAGCAGTTCTCCTGTTCCGAGCCCATTGATAGCCGAAACAATAAAAGGGTCTCCTAGTCCTAAACCGTAAAATTCAGCAGCTTGGTATTGTAAATCAAAAGTGTCGGTTTTATTAGAAACCAGTACAATAGGCTTTTGAGAACGACGTAAGATTTGAGCCACTTGTTGGTCTAAATCAGTAATTCCATTCAAAACATCAACCACAAAAAGAATAACATCTGCTTCTTCAAGTGCAATATTTACATGTCTTTTTATCTCATCTTCAAAAATATCATTGGAATTAACCACCCAACCACCAGTATCTATAATTGAAAATTCAGTTCCATTCCATTCGCATTTTCCATATTGACGGTCACGTGTTGTCCCTGCCTGTTCATTAACAATTGCTTTTCTACTTTTGGTTAGTCGATTAAAAAGAGTTGATTTTCCTACGTTTGGTCTGCCGACTATGGCTACAAGATTTCCCATTGTTTCTTTCTTCTATTTATTTAAGGCTACAAAGTTACGCTATTTTAATCAATATATTTCTATAAGACCTCAAAGATTTTAGAAATCTTTGAGGTCTTGTTATTCTTTTTATAGTAATTATACTCTTAGTTTTGATAATATTGAATTTCTGTTGTTCGATTACTCTTTGAATAATCTTATTTTATAACTTTCAACTTTACAATTTTAAGCACCAAAAACTTTACTTGCTTTTTTCCAGAAAGTGGTTTGGAATGAGAGTTTTGCCTCTTTGCTTTCTACATTAAGTGTGGCAGTAGCTCCCATTAAAAGTGGTAAATTATTTTCAGTGTGTCCTGCTGAAAAGTTAAAACAAACAGGATAATCATATTCTTTTACTGCATTGGCAATGATTTGATAAATCGTTGCATTCATCTCTTCATCTTCTTCCGTTTCTGTATATTGCCCAACAATTAATCCTGATATTTTTCCTAAAACACCACTCAAACGCAAATTTTGCATCATTCTATCTATTTTGTAAGGCTCTTCACCCACATCTTCAATAAAAAGTATGGCATTTTCGTAATCCCAATCGAAAGGAGTAGCTCTCATATTAATACAAACGGTTAAATTACCACCAATTAATTTTCCTTTCGCACTTCCTTCACGGTTATGTTGGTCTGCCTCTACGGTATAAGTGGATATTTTACCTTGCAATACATTGTTAAGTATCTTTAACGGTTCTGTTTTTTCCGAAAGTTCTGTAATATCTTTTGCCATAGGACTATGTAAAGAGATATGGTCGGTTTTGCGATGTAATGCTTGATGCAATACAGTAATATCGCTAAATCCAATTACCCATTTCGGATTTTTACGAAAACCGGTAAAGTCTATTCTATCAATAAATTGAGAAAGTCCATATCCACCACGACTACAAAGTATTGCTTTTACTTTCGGGTCGTCGAGTGCTTGTTGTAAATCAGTGTAACGTTCTTGCTCAGTACCAGCAAATCGTCCATACTTTTTACGTGTAAACATTCCTTCGGTGGGCAGATAGCCCCAGTTAGCCAATTGTGATTTTGCACCGTCAATAAATTGATTATCAATTACTCCTGAAGGAGATATAATTCTGATTTCGTCTCCTTTTTTTAGAAAATCGGGATATTTAGCCATAATATTATTTTTTAATGATTTTGTATTCTACTTTTCTGGTTTTTCACAAACTTCTTTTTGTACTTTTTCTTTCCTTTTTTAGTTTTTTTCTTTTTATCAATCGGATTATATTCCGGTGCTTCACTCAACTCTTGTGGAAGAGGAATTTTAAAAATCTCTTTTTCCAAAAAGTCCTCTATTTTCTTAAATCGGAACTGTTCAGTAGGGGCAACCAAGGTTATCGCCATTCCCTCATCTCCTGCACGAGCTGTACGCCCAATGCGATGCACATAGTCTTCTATTTCGTAAGGTACTTCATAATTGATAACTAATTCTATGTCGTCAATATCTATGCCACGGGCCATTACATCCGTTGCTACTAATATGCGAATATGATTGTTTTTGTATTTTAATAAGATCTCTTCTCGTTCTTTTTGGTCTAAATCGGAGTGCATTGCTCCTACCAATAATCCTTGCTCTTTTAATGTGCGAGTTAACTCTTTAACGTTGAGTTTTTTCCCTGAAAAGATAATCGTTTTCGTGTCCGATTTATCATTAAAAAGATGTTTTAATATCTGATTTTTCTGCTCTTCGTAACAAACGTAAGCTGTTTGCATTATTTTTTCAGGAGGACGAGCAATGGAGAGATGTATCTCTTCCGGTTTGTGAAGTATCTTTTTTGCCAATTTCCGAATTTCTTTGGGCATTGTTGCCGAAAAGAGCAATGTTTGACGTTTTTTAGGCAAACGTTTCACAATATTCATTATATCATCATAAAATCCCATATCCAACATTCTGTCCGCTTCGTCCAAGATAAAATATTTCACTTGTGAAAGGTCAATTGTGGATAAATTCAAATGAGAAATCAATCTTCCGGGCGTGGCTATTACAACGTCTGCCCCTTTCTGTAAAGCACGTCTTTGTACCTCCCAAGCGTCCGAGTGTGTACCGCCATAAACGGGAGCAGAAGAGACAGATACAAAATATGCCAACGCTTCCAATTGTCGGTCTATTTGCTGTGCCAATTCTCGTGTGGGCGACATTATTATGGCATTGACAGAACCACCACTGTGCTCGGTTGTTATCAAATTATTGATTAGAGGAAGCAAAAAGGCAGCTGTTTTTCCTGTGCCTGTTTGAGCACAAGCAATGATGTCTTTTTTCTCTAAAATAACGGGAATGGCTTGTTCTTGAATGGGGGTTGTCTCTTCAAAATTCATTGCATCTAACCCCTCAAGTAACTGCTTATCTAAATCTAATTCGTCAAATCTCATAGGTTGTTGTTTATAAAAGACAAAAATAGTCAAAAAAAGGATATTTATCAGTAAAAAGTTTATAAAATTGAAATAGTTTTTGATTATTAGTTTTTAGTTGTTAACTACTCAAAAAATCTTTATCTAATAATGTTCTTTTTCGCTGTTAATTTCTTGCTGTTTGAGAGGTTCATAATATGTTGGTTAAATGTTAAAATATTGTTAGTAGAGTGTTAAAAGTCGAACAAGATAAATGGTAAAGAATATTTTCACATTTATTATAAAAAATGTATATTTGTAACTTTACTATTCATAAAATGTTTTGAAAATAGATAAAAAATATTTTCAAGTAATTAAATAAAAAATTAGATGAAAAATCTCGCTTACTTTTTTATTATCGCTATTGGTGTCATTTTAGCACTTATTTACGCAAAAACGATGTTACTTCAATTGGTCATTGCTTTTTTGCTATGGTTTGCTACCGTACAAATCAAAAAGAAGTTTCTGAAAATAAAATGGTTTAAACGTTTTGTCCCTAATGTGTTACAATCCGTAACCATTTTGGGTTTATTAATTTTGGTGTTGTATTTTGTGATGACTATGGTAATGGGTAATTTGTCCGAATTAACCAACTCAATGGATACTTACAGTAATAATGTCAATCTAATAACAACAAAAATAGAGAAACTTCTTAATGTGGATATGGAGAAAGAGTTTAATTCATTTATTGAGTCTGTCAATTTCAAAAATATTTTATCTGAATTGGCGGAAAGTTTGTCGAGTATTTTCTCTAACTTTATGATGATATTGATTTACTTGCTCTTTATTTTCCTTGAAACCAATAGTGTTAAGTTGAAAATTAAAGCCCTTTTTTCTGAAAAGATAAATAGAGAGAGGTTTGATGAAATATTGGTCAAAATAGAAACTTCTTTGGCGAGATATTTTCGAGTGAAAACGATAATGAGTTTATTGACAGGTGTTTTGAGTTATGTTGTGTTAAAAATAATTGGTGTTGAGGCAGCTCTATTTTGGGCTTTTCTAATATTCACACTAAATTATATACCTACCATAGGTTCGTTAATAGCCACTGTATTTCCTGCTATTTTTAGTCTATTTCAATTTGGAAATTTTATGCCTTTCATATTGATTATCTTGTTGATTGGAGGCATACAGATGGTGGTGGGTAATTTAATTGAACCTAAATTAATGGGCAAAACACTTAATGTTAGTCCTATGGTTACAATTATTGCTTTAACACTCTGGGGGCAACTGTGGGGTGTGGTAGGTATGTTATTAAGCGTACCCATCACGGTCATAATGATTATTATTTTATCACAATTTGAAAGCACACAAAAAATAGCCATTATCTTGTCCGAAGAAGGCAGTTTATAAATAAAATCCGTTAGAGTTTTAAATTTATTTTAGAGATAGAATAAAAAATTGGTTGAAATCTTACTTATAATGTTTTTGGGAATGGGTATCGGATACTTGATACGCAATAAATCCACGCTTATAAAAATCAACTCTCAACTAACGATTACCACTATTTATCTATTGTTATTTTTATTGGGAATTAGTGTGGGATTAAACGATAAAATCATAAAAAACATTGATACTATTGGCTTACAAGCCATCATTATTACAATTGGAGCTGTTTTGGGAAGTTTGATTTGTGCTTACGTCATTTACCAACTCTTTTTTGTAAATAAATCCCAAAAAACGCATAAGAAAACAGAAAAGTAGAGATGAAAGGCAGTTTAATCATATTGAGTTTCTTTGTACTGGGACTGGTGTTGGGTCTAACCCATTTCCTGCCTAATGTAGTAATAGAGAATGATTTCTCAACCTATGCACTTTACCTTTTGATGCTTTTAGTGGGGATTAGTGTTGGTGCTGACCGTTCTTCGTGGAAAGTGATACGTGCCACCAATATCAAAATAGTTCTCGTTCCGTTGGGTATCATTGTTGGCTCTTTGATTGGGTCTGCTGTGGTTTCCTTTCTATTGCCCAATATCAGTGTAAAAGAAAGTATGGCAGTAGGAGCAGGATTTGGATATTACAGCCTTTCTACCATTCTTATCACACAAATAAGTGGTGACACATTAGGGGTGGTTGCGTTGCTGTCAAATATATCTCGTGAATTAATTACTTTGGTAGCAACCCCCATTTTTGTTGCCTACTTTGGAAAGTTAGCAGGGATAGCATCAGGAGGAGCAACAGCAATGGACACGACATTACCCATTATTAGCCAATATTCAGGTAAAGAGTGGGCAGTTATATCCATATTTAGTGGAATGATATTAACGGTTGTTGTGCCGTTTTTAGTACCGTTTATTTTAAATTTCTTATAAAAAAAATCTACATTTATATTTTCACCTGCCAATAAACACTCTCAGAGATTATATGAAGAAAAACTTGTTTAGCGACACGAAAAAAACGTTTACCTTTGCAAAATCAATAAAATAGGAACGAAAGATGAGCAAAGAAGCGATAAACAAACGATACACGTTTTTAAGTGAGAAAACCTGTTGTATTTCGTGTGGTGGAGCAATTGACTATGCCAAAGCCATTCAAGATGAAGTGTGTGTTGATTTGGGAAGTGGACGAGGAAATGATGTCGTTCGTTTAGCCAATCAAGTTGGAGAAAAAGGATTTGTGTACGGTGTGGATATTTCTAAGGGAATGATAGCCAAAGCAGAACGCACTTTATCGGAACTTGGAATTACCAATGCTAAAATCTTATATGCTGACTTAGAACAACTTCCTCTAGAGGATAATAGTGCTAATGTTGTGATTTCTAACTGCACTATCAACCACGCAGAAAACAAACAAGCCGTTTGGAATGAAGTTTTTCGTATTCTAAAACCCAATGGGCGTTTTGTGGTAAGCGATATTTACGCTACCCATCCTATTGAAGCAAAGTACAAAAACGACCCTGAAGCTGTAGCCGAATGTTGGGCGGGCGCTGTAACACGTGTCGAATATTTTGCAATGCTCGAAAAGGCAGGATTTTCGGATATTCAAGTGTTAGAAGAGTCAAAACCTTACGCCAAAGGAAAAACCGAAGTTGCAAGCATTACCATTTACGGAAAAAAGAAAAGTAAATAATAAATATAATTTAATAATATAATGCAAAAAATAGTTATTGTTGGAGGTGTGGCAGCAGGAGCAACTGCCGCAGCCAAAGTAAGAAGAATTTCACCGGATGCACAAATTACAATGCTTGAAGCAGGAGCAGACATCTCGTTTGCCAACTGTGGATTGCCTTATTACATCGGTGGAGATATTAAAAGTCGCTCAAAATTGATTTTACAAAGTCCTGAAAGTTTCAAAGAGCAATACAACGTAGATGTA
>PDWI01008565.1_pt1 | contig 12014 bp, 8 predicted proteins | sample 1430891 | NCBI WGS metagenome assembly PDWI01 (sample SAMN01162508, study PRJNA174530) | Oral metagenome, whole genome shotgun sequencing project. | biome: Marine environment; feature: Marine mammal; material: Swab sample of the gingival sulcus; isolation source: swab sample of gingival sulcus...
AGAAGCAATCAAGGCCGAACTCACAAAACCTCTGGATAAAATGACCGTCAAGGAGCTCAAGGCCCTTGTCTCCTCAAGTATTCCCCAGATTGTGGGAGTCTCTGGTATGCGCAAGGCCGAATTGCTGGAGGAAATCAAAAAAGTTCTGGGCATGAACGAGGAAAAACCAAAAGCAAAACCAAAGGCAAAGCCTGCCAAAGATATATCTTCTCTCTCCCCGGAAGATCAGATAAAGGCCATTAAAAAGACCATTGCCCAACTGAAAGAACAAAAAGAGCAAACTCCCAAGGGGCAGCGTGTTGTCCGCGAGAAATTACGCAAAAAAATCCACGCCCTGAAGAAAAAAACCCGTCGTCTCGCAAAGGCATAAAAACAATCTGGCAAGGAAAAAAAGCGTTGACAGGGAAATCCTCTTTCCCTAGAAAGTCTTCTCTCTTGTTGGGCGATCGTTCAACGGCAGGACAGCGGACTCTGACTCCGTCAATCAAGGTTCAAATCCTTGTCGCCCAGCCACCGGTTGTCCCCATCGTCTAGCTCGGTCCAGGACACCAGATTTTCATTCTGGGTACAGGGGTTCAAATCCCCTTGGGGACGCCACAAGACAGCCAAGCCCTGTTCATGGTTTCATGAACAGGGCTTTTTTGTTGAAGATAAGACACGCGAGCAGCCTGGCTTATCGCAAAAAGCATAACAGCTTATTAACCGTTATGCTTTTTTGCAAGAGGCACGCCCATTTCACGCGCCATAAGGGAAGATTCGTGCTGGAATCGTTTCATATCCTTAGCGGGAACGGGGTTGGTGGGCGGTGATTTCATCCTCAACGGGTTAACATATTTGCCGTACCGTTTGATGCGAAAGTCCAGATGCGGCCCGGTTGCATAGCCTGTAGCCCCCACATAACCGATAACCTGCCCTTGCTTTACCTGCACCCCTTTACGAATGGAGCGTCCGTAGCGGCTCATGTGGTTATAGACGGTTTCATAGCCCCGTGCATGACGGATTTTCACGTATCGTCCCGCTGCCTTGTCATAGGCCCGTGCCACAACAACGCCGTCGCCGATGCTGCGGATGGGTGTTCCGCGAGGAGCCGCATAATCTACGCCATGATGAGGCTTCCACCGCTTCAAAATGGGATGAAATCTTCGATTGGTATAGCCTGAGGAAATTCGGGTAAAAGACAGGGGTGCCTTCAAAAATGCCTTGCGCATGGAATCGCCGGCTTCATCAAAATACGATGTTCTGCCCTTGCTGTCCGTGAACCTGAATGCCTTGATATTTCGGCCCCGGTTATGGAAATCAATGGCAAGAATATGTCCATACCCTGCGGGCTTACCCTTGCGGAATCGTTTTTCCAGTAAAATCCTGAACCCGTCTCCCTCGCGAATATCCTTGCCAAAATCCACATCCCAGCCCAAAATATCTTCCATCATCACGGCCAGACCAGGCCCCTGTCCCAGATCGTCCAGTGCCTGAGAAAGATTGGACGCAATACTTCCCTGCACAACCTCTCGCTTGATGTTGTAAACAATTTCCTTTTTGGCAGCGTGAAAGCCCTTGCCATCCAGCCGGACAACAAGTTTGCTCCTGTCATCCATCTCATATTCAAAATCTGTGAGCTTCTTGCCCTCAAGGGTCAGGGAATAGGGATGTCCCGGACGAATATTTGACAGGGAAAAAACAGGTTTGCACGCTTTGCCCAGCTGCAAAATTTCTACGGGAGAAAGATAGCCTTCCAGAATACCGCTTAGGGTATCGCCCTTGCAAACGCGTGATTCCAGGCGTTTGATTTGCGGGGATGGGGGTGTTTGTACAAACCGTTGCTGGCGGTCTAAGGCATCAGGAAGCTCGTCAGAAGTATGCGAAGAGAGAGAAGAAGATTCTTCAAAAAAGACCGAAGATGAAGGCTCATCCAAAATCTTCCAGAGACCAACGAGAAGTGCTATGACAATTACTGCCCCAAGAAGGAGCAGAAAAAGGATACGAATGGAATTATGACTCTTTGTTGGCGGGGTTATATAGCGGTTATATCCGTGTTTTTTCTTAAACATGCGTGAGGCTCATCATTGTGCAACGGGGCTCATCTGCTTCCAGGGAAGCATTTCAGGCTGTTCCAGTAATTCCCGGCACTGAACTTCCTTCAGAGGACGAGAAAAGAGAAAGCCCTGAGCCTGAGCACAGCCAAAGCTGCGTAAAATATCGTACTGCCTCCAGGTTTCAATGCCCTCTGCAATAACCTTCAGGCCAAGAGAATTGCCCAGGACAACAATGGCCCTAACAATTTCCAGACTTTCCTTGTCGCTGACCAGAACAGACACAAAAGATCTGTCAATCTTGATGGTGTCTGATGGAAACGTATGGAGATAGGAAAGCGACGAATAGCCTGTGCCGAAATCATCCAGAGCCACTCCCATCCCAAAATTCTTAAGCTGCTTGAGGGTTTCAAGAGCCCTGTCAGGAGCCTCCATAATAGCTGTTTCTGTAATTTCCATATTCAAGGCTGAGGGAAGCATTCCGGTATCATCAAGAATCTCGCTGATTTTCAAAGGAAGATTTTGAGAATTTAACTGCTTGGCCGAAAGATTGACGGCCATGGTAATATGTTTTGCCTGGGGAATGTCCCGATGCCATGCCCGCAGGGTCGTGCAGGCATGTTCCAGCACCCAAAGCCCTATATCCCGGATAATCCCTATGTCTTCGGCAATGGGAATAAATTCCCCAGGAGAGATAAACCCGTGCACAGGATGTTGCCAGCGAATCAAGGCTTCAAATCCTTCAATGTCTAATGTGGAAAAATTTATAACAGGCTGATATTCAAGAGAAAATTCTTCTTTATCCAGGGCCTGACGCAGATCCTGTTCCAGAGTAATGTTTTTCATGGCCTGATGACGCATTTTCTTGCTAAATACCCGCATCTTGCCACGACCCATTTTTTTGGCCTGATACATGGCCGTATCCACATCCCGAAGAAGTTCGTCTGCGGTGAGATAGGTGCCTGTTTCCACAATCAGCCCGATACTTGAATCCACCTGAATATCATATCCCTTGATACGAAAAGGCTGACGAATAACCTTCTGGAGTTCCTTGACTTTATGAACCAGCTTATGAACATTTTCGATTTCTTCAAACAAAATAAAAAATTCATCTCCTCCCAATCGCGCCAGAGTATCAATACTTCGCAATGCACCGCGAAGGCGGGAGGCCAGTTCTTGTAACAGTTCATCACCCAACAGATGTCCGTGGCAATCATTGACAAACTTGAATCTGTCCAAATCAATCATGGCCACAGCAAAATAATAAGCCCTGGTCCTCTGGCTTCGACGAAGAGCCTGCCCCAAACGTTCCCGAAGCAGTGTGCGGTTGGGCAGGCCTGTAAGGCTGTCATGAAGGGCCAGGTGAGAAAGAAGGGTTTCATTGGATTTACGCTCAATAACCAGGGCAATCTGGGTGGAAACCGCCTCAAGAAGTTCCACGTCCCTTGAAGTATCATGATCCGGCAATGTGTAATGCTGTACCACCATCGCCCCGATAACCGTATCACGGGATTTAAGAGGCAGAGCTATCCATATCTTGGCGGGAGTGCCTCTGCCGCCGGCAGCTCGCTGTTCTTCTTCATCAAGAACCATGGTCTGACCTGTCTGGATAACAAGCCGGGTGTTTCCGTCGGTTTGTTCACTAAAATTCTCAACAGGAGGCAGCATTTCCTCTGTTTCATCCTTAAAATAAGGAAAAAACAGACGGTCGTTTTCCTTGTCCAGCAGGGCGATATAAAAATTTTTTGCCCCAATAAATGTAAGCAGAACCTGATGAATAGAGGCATACAACTCGTCAAGATCAAGGGTGGTATTGAGGGCATTGGTTATCTGTAACAGCATACTGGAAACATTATCAGCATGTTTGCGTTCTGTTATGTCCGTACAGGTGCCTGCCATGCGGAGAACCTTGCCCTGACTGTCCCTGAGTACGGCTGCCTTCACAAAGATCCAGCGGAACGTTCCGTCCTTATGGTACATCCGGCATTCAATGGCACAATTGGGTTCCTTGTTATGTATCAATTGCCCAAGTGCATGGGTTAGCCTTAAGCAATCGTCCTCCTGAACCCTTTCGAGCCATGTCCAGACAGTATTGGACAGTTCGTCATCCTCAAAGCCCAGCATTTCTTTCCATTGGGCGGAAAGATATATGGAATCATCTGTAAGATCCCAGTCCCAGATGCCGTCTCTGGAACCCTGTATAGCAAGGTAATAGCGTTCCCTTACCCGCTCCAGATCTTCGGTAGTCTTCTTGTGCAGTACAATTTCCTGCTGAAGTTTCTTGTTGGTACGGCGTTGTTCTTCTGTTCGGATATCGATCATTTCCTCAAGATGATCCTGATACATATAAACCTGGGTTTCCCTCACCTTGTTTGCCGTATCATCCAGGCAGTACCAAACAAGCCGAACACCTTCTTCAGGCGGAGAGGGCAGGTGCAGACACCGTGCTACAAACCAGTGTTCTTCCCCGGAAGCCATATCTGTCAGGGCAAATTCCATTCCTTGAGGGCGCATTTCATCAAGGGTGGTCAGAATCATTTCCGGCAGGCACTTTCCTATATTGGCGGGAAAAAAATCAGCTATATTTTTTCCTTGTGGGTTAACAACACCGGGGAAAAAGACAGGGTTCAGGGAGACAAGCCTTTCACAGATACCCTTGCTGTCTATAACACAGGCAAGGCCAAACAAGGCCGGATGAATGGGAGTGGGAGCAGAAGGAAACAAGGATGATTGGGAGGTATCCATAAAATATGATCCTAAAGGAATCGGGAGTCTGTGCCGCATCAAAAAAACAGGTGTGTCCTGCACAGGGGCGGAAGACTTCTGTTAAACGGCATGCAACATGACAAGCTATGAAAAAACCAGATCTGCACAGTCCCCCGGATCGCCCTGCAATTTATCCAGGGTATGCCCAACGGCCGGAAGAACAGCGGCCAGATTTTCCCGGACAGCCTTGGGACTCCCCGGAAGATTGATAATAAGGGAGGAACCAAGCGTACCAACAACAGCTCTGGAAACCACCCCCATAGGCGTTTTGGCGAGAGAGGCCGCTGTCATGGCCTGCTCAAAACCCGGAAGCCGTTTCTCAATCACGTCAAGGGTTGTCTCCGGGGTAATATCCCTTGGACCGACCCCGGTTCCGCCCGTGGTGAGGATAAGATCAAATCCCTGAAAAAGTGCCAGGTCTGTCAAAAGGGCCTTGAGCCTTGGAGAAGAATCAGGAAGAAGAAAGCCCCGGCACAGGGAAAGCTCCACTGCATCCCGCACCTGGGCTTCTATAAGGGGGCCGCTGGTGTCCTGACGTTCTCCACGCGAACCCTTGTCGCTTAAGGTAATCCATGCCAGAGAAAATCCCCGGGCCATCCAGCGCAGGTCTTCTCCGTCTCCGGGCAAATCCTCCTCAAGGCATGCCATCTTCCAGACGGCAACGGCCCGGCCATCTTGCAGCGGATACCAGAACCTGCCTGTTGCCTGCAGCATGGGTAATGTGTCCTTGCCCAGCAGATCGCCCACACGCATACGCTCCATTTCCCGGGTTCCCACAAGGCCTGGTACAAGACAATCCAGAGATTCTTCTGCCAGAAAAATCTCGTTGCTTTCACAGGGGGCATGCAGGGATTTGGCAGGGTATATTTTCATAAGTCCTTTGCTTGTGGTACGTTGCATATTAACCGCATAGCAGCTAGTGTTGCCCTTATCAAATACTTTGAAGGTTGTCATCATCCCCCCAAAGATAAGACACATCAATCTGCTCTGAAAACCGTAAAGTACAAGGAATGCACCATGAAAGGAATCATTCTCGCAGGCGGCTCCGGCACAAGACTTTATCCCCTTACCCTCTCTGTAAGCAAGCAACTGCTTCCAGTGTATGACAAACCCATGATCTATTACCCCCTGTCCATACTCCTTCTCACAGGTATCAGGGATATTTTGATCATTTCCACGCCCAGAGACCTTGGGCTCTTCAAAAAACTTCTGGGTGACGGCTCATCCCTTGGCATCTCTCTGAGCTATGTGGAACAGCCAGAACCCGAGGGTCTGGCCCAGGCGTTTATTCTGGGAGAAACCTTTATTGGCGATGACAATGTCTGTCTGGTTCTGGGAGATAACATCCTCTACGGAGATGAACTTTCAGGCCTTCTTGGCGAAAGTTCCCGCCTTACAAAAGGCGGGATCATCTTTGGCTATCCCGTAAAAAATCCCTCCCGGTATGGTGTGGTGGAATTTGACAAACAAGGCCGTGTTCTGGGCCTTGAGGAAAAGCCTGCTCATCCCAAGTCCAAGTATGCAGTGCCTGGCATTTATTTTTACGACAATCAGGTCGTCTCCATTGCCAAATCCCTCAAGCCTTCGGCCCGCGGGGAACTTGAGATTACTGACGTCAACAAAATGTATCTGGAACGGGGAGAACTTATGGTTCACCTGCTGGGCCGGGGTTTTGCCTGGCTGGATGCCGGAACCCACGAATCCCTTCAGCAGGCTGGAACATTTGTGCAGGCCATCCAGAACCGCCAGGGATTCCGTATCGCCTGTATAGAGGAAATAGCCTTTGCCAAAGGCTATATTGATGCGGCCAGGCTTCTTTCGTTGGCCGAAAGATACAAAAACGACTACGGCGATTATCTGCGGGAGATAGCTGCTTCATAACAAGTTCGAATCATTGGCAAAGGCGGAGAGAGGTATTTTTTCCAATAAAAAAAGGCCCGGAAGCTATGGCTTCCGGGCCTTTTACATTTTCTGGTAGCGGGGGCAGGATTTGAACCTACGACCTTCGGGTTATGAGCCCGACGAGCTACCATGCTGCTCCACCCCGCATCAAGAGAAAGAGGTATCTATAGATTTGTATCCTGCTTGGCAAGAAGTTTTTTGACAAATGTCTTCACTCCTCACACATAACCCTCTCGGCAGCCCGCATTCCGTCCACTGCCGAAGAAATAATCCCGCCAGCGTATCCCGCTCCTTCTCCTGCCGGATAGAGGCCCTTGACCGATAACGACTGCAACCCTGCATCCCGCACCAAGCGAACAGGTGAAGAGCTTCGTGTTTCCACGCCAGTCAAAACGGCATCGGGCAGGGCAAAGCCCTCAAGTTTCCTGTCAAGGGCATACATAGCCTCTTTCATGGCATCGCATACATAGTCGGGAAGGCAGGGTGTTATGTCGCACAATGTCACGCCCGGAGCATAGGAAGGCTCCACACTCCCTAGAGCCGTTGAAGCCACTCCCTGCAAAAAATCTCCCACAAGCTGGGCCGGGGCATAAAAATTCCCACCGCCCAGGGCAAAGGCATTGCCTTCCCACATGCGTTGAAAAGCAACACCTGCCAAGGGATCGTCTGTCTGCAAATCTGACGGTTTAATGCCCACCAGCAAGGCCGCATTGGCATTATTCCCATCCCTGGCCCGAAGGCTCATGCCGTTGGTAACTACGCCGCCTTGCTCGCTGGCAGCGGCGATAACCTGCCCACCGGGACACATGCAAAAGGAATACGCTGACCGCCCGGCCATGCCATGATGAACCAGCTTGTACGGGGCCGGGCCAAGGCGGGGATGACCAGCATGCGGCCCGTACAAAGCCTTATCCACCAACGACTGCGGATGCTCTATACGACAACCCATGGCAAAGGGCTTTTGCTCCATAACCACGCCGCATGTTTCAAGCATGGCAAAGGTATCCCGTGCTGAATGGCCGATGGCCAGAATCACCTGACGGGCGTCCAGCTCTTCTTCCCCGTTAATGACCAGCCCTCTTACCTGGCCTTGCTCCACACGCAACCCGGTCATCTGAGCCTGAAAACGAACCTCTCCGCCAAGCTGAACAATGGTTTGCCGTATTTCCTGTACAATAGATACGAGCAGATCCGTACCCACGTGAGGATGCTGTACATACAAAATATCGTCAGGCGCACCTGCCAGTACTAGTTCTTCCAGCACCTTGCGGCAAAGGTTATGCCGATCCTTAATGCCTGTATTGAGCTTACCGTCAGAAAAGGTTCCTGCCCCGCCTTCGCCAAACTGCACATTGCTTTCAGGCTCAAGCTGGCCTTGCTGCCAAAATTTCTGCACGTCTCTGGTTCGCTCGCTGGCAGCCTTGCCCCGCTCAAGGAGCAGGGGAGAACATCCGGCACGGGCCAGCATAAGGGCGGCAAAAAGACCGCATGGGCCTGCACCCACAACAACAGGCCGGGACATCTTGCTGGACGCGGAAGGTGTCGGCGGAACATAGGCAAGATCAGGGGCAGGGTTACAGCGACAGGTAGAAGAAACCACGGCCTCTGGTGTCAATTCTACATCCAAGGTATAGACGAAAACAATGCGGTGGCGTTTTCGTGCATCAATGGACTGCCTGCGAACATGCAGGGTCTTGATGTGGCAAGGCTCAATGCCAAGATGACTGGCCGCTGCCACACGCACATCATGGGGAGAGTGTTCCAGCGGCAGTTTGATTTGGGAAAGGCGCAACAAACGCATACATTATCCTGAAGGCTACACAATAAGGTCTGGCAAGGATTACGGCACCAACACTCCCAAACCAAGCCCCTGGGAAGGCTCCAGCCCGAACATGATATTGGCGTTGGCCAGGGCCTGCCCGGCTGCTCCCCGGCACAAATTATCAATGGCCGAGACAATAATCAGCCGCTTTGTACGTTCATCCACAGCAAGGCCAATATCGCACAACATGCTCCCGCGAACCCATTTGGTTTGAGGCAGAATGCCCTTGGGCAAAACCCTGACCCAGGGCTTCTCCTCATAATGTCGGGAAAAGACCTCATGCACAGCATCCAGAGACACGGGCTTTTTCAAACATGTATATATGGTAGAAAGAATGCCCCGATCCATGGGAACAAGATGCGTGTTAAAGGAAAGGGTTATCTCGCTTCCAGTGACGCGGGAGACTTCCTGCTCAATCTCCGGCGTATGCCGATGCTTGCCCAGATTATAGGCCCTGAAATTATCATGTACCTCGCAAAAAAGCGAAGGCACTCCAGGCGTTCGGCCAGCCCCGGTAGCCCCGGATTTGCTGTCAATGACAATCCCCTGAGGTTCAATCAAACCATTGTGCAGGGCCGGATACAACCCAAGGATGGCCGAGGTGGGATAACATCCCGGATTGGCCACAAGTTCTGCCTCGGCAATACTCTGTCCATATATTTCCGGCAGCCCGTAAACCGCCCTCTCCAGAAGTTCCCGCCGGGTATGCTCTACCTTGTACCATGCCTCGTACACATGAGGGTCTCGCAGACGAAAATCAGCACTTAAATCCACCACCCGAACGCCTCTGCCCACAAGCTCTGCCGCCATATTCATGGCCGTACCGTGAGGAACCGCCAGAAAAACCACATCGCACTTTTTTGCCAAAACCTCAGGTTCCGGCGGGACAAGAGGAATGTCAGCCAAAGCTGTCCCCTGAAGATGGGGAAATATATCCACCAGCCTCTTCCCCGCTTCTGTACGGGAAGTGGCCAACACAAGCTGGAACACGGGATGTCCCAACAGCAGGCGTATCAACTCCATGCCTGCATAGCCCGTGGCCCCCACCAGCCCAACCTTACTCTTTGTTCGCATAATTTCTTCCCCGGCAAGCATCATACATCCTTTGTAAAAAGAGAACCCCCTGTAAACCCCGCCCGCCTGCCTTGACAATACCCCTCATCCCAACGAAAAGTCTTTTTTCTTTATGCACATCTTTTATGGAGGCATTTTTATGTTCCTGCGTCTTGCTCTTTTCCTATTCTGTCTTGTTACTCTTGCCCCCCAGGGATTTGCCGGAGAGGCCAAAACCTTTGCCGTAGCACCTTTTACTGTCCACGGGCCAAAAACCTACACCTACCTGCAACAGGGCATTCCCTCCATGCTCCAGACCCGCCTGACCTGGCCGGGTCATTTCAACCCGGCAGCCGGTGAAGCCGTTAAAAAACATGCAGCAGCCCCCATAACAGACAAGGCCGCTGCCCACAAAGTGCTGAAAGCTCTGAAGGCCGATTATCTTGTGTACGGCAGCGTTACCATCATGGGCAAGGAATGCAGTCTGGATGTTCAGCTTATAAACGCGCAAGGTACAGCAACACCTTTTGCCTCGCAAACCACCATTGATCAGCTTATTCCTTCCTTGGAAACCACGGCCAGAACAATCAATGCCAAGGTCTTTAAGCGGCCTGACGAGCAGTCCGCGAAGGCAGAGAAAACCCCTAAAATCAACCAGATGAACCCCCATCTCATCTTCAACCAGTCCCATGCAGGCGAGGAGGCCGCGCTTAATCCGCAATTCAAGTATGAAATGGCCAGCCAGAACCAGTCAGGCAGATGGCGCAGCCAGTCTCTTAAACATGAATCACGGGGCATGATTGTTGTTGATGCCGATAATGACGGCACCAACGAAATTTTTATTATTGATGACCACAGGGTCTATGCCTACAAGGAAAAGGATCGCCGCCTTGTGCCTCTGGATGTATTTAAGGGCGCCCCCAAAAATATATTGTTAACCATCAATGCGCTGGATACCAACAAGGACGGTTTTATGGAAATTTTTGTTTCCGGCGTGGAAGGCGAGAACCAGGACGTAAATTCTGTGGTGTTGACCTTTAAAGATAAAAAATTCCATCTGGAGAAAAAACGATGCAAATTCTTTTTTAATGTTGTCAAAATGCCTCCAGACTATCGGCCCACCCTCATCGGCCAGAAAAAAGGACAAAAGCGTCTCCTTGAACGCCATATCCATGAGCTTATCCCCATTGCCGGTGAATACCGTGAGGGCAAACGCCTTTCCCTGCCTGTCAAGGCCAATGTGTTTAACCATGTCTATCTGCCCAAGGGAAATGACTACAATATTATCGTGGCGTACAACGATCATCTTCTCACCTATTCTTCGGCCAACAAACTTCTCTCTGCCACCGAAGAGATCTATGCGGCTTCTGGTGTCAAGCTTGAAGATCTTGAAGTCGTACCCGGTCTGCGCGCTAACCGGGACAAGGCACACATGCGCTATTATTTCCTGCCCACGAGACTTCTTCCCGCCAACCTGGATAAAGATAAACGCCATGAACTCATTGTTTCCCGGCCCAGATCTGTTGCCAGTCAGTTTTTTGGTAATTTCAGAAATTTCTCCCAGGGTGAAATCCATGCTCTGGACTGGGACGGCATTGGTTTGAACATCATCTGGAAAACCCGCCGCATCAAGGGAACCCTTGTGGACTATGCCATTGCTGACATCAATAACGATGGAAGGAATGACCTGGTTGTCTGTGTCCAGACCTATCCCGGTGCAACAGGTCTCAAGGCCAAACGGACTATTGTGGTGGCCTATCCTCTGGATCAGAGTCAGCCCTGACCCTTCAAAAATATCAATTTGAGGGGAACGAGGTGTACATAAAAAAAACAGGCAATATGGGAATATGTTATGGAAAAAGTTGTTGATGTCGCAATTGCACGCAGACAGTTTGGAACTCTTCTGGATGAAGTTTTTCATAGGGGGGATACTTTTACCATCAAAAGGCAAGGGAAAGCCTTGGCCCAAATTGTTCCCATTAAAGGTTATTCCTGCGAAGAAGTTGTCTCTTCGCAGCAAGAAGCCTTACTGAGTGAATTAAATAGCTTGCCTGATATTAGAACGAGCGAAGAGCCTACTGAAATTTTAAAAAATATACGCGAACAAAAACGAACTAACGCAAAGAATAGGTATGACAAGTAATCGTTATGTGCTAGATGCAAATGTATTTTATGAATAATGCCGTTTTCATCACAAATGACAAAAGGCATATTGCGAAAGTTAAGCACTTCGGAAGTATTATGGAATTATCTGCTTACAGAACACAATAAAGGTCCCCTTTCCGTGGCCAATAATCTCAATCCCTCTCCACCAAAGATTGTTTTCGGACGACTACCACAACATATGGAGAATATTATCATGCCAGAAACAATGCCAATATCAGAATTCAAAGCAACGTGCCTGAAAGTAATTGATCAGGTTAAAAATACAGGTGTTCCCA
>PDWI01008566.1_pt1 | contig 12009 bp, 13 predicted proteins | sample 1430891 | NCBI WGS metagenome assembly PDWI01 (sample SAMN01162508, study PRJNA174530) | Oral metagenome, whole genome shotgun sequencing project. | biome: Marine environment; feature: Marine mammal; material: Swab sample of the gingival sulcus; isolation source: swab sample of gingival sulcus...
CACAGAAATGTGTATGCCTGGCGATAACGTAGAAATGACAATCGAGCTTATTTCTCCAATCGCAGTAGAGCAAGGACAGAACTTCTCAATCAGAGAAGGCGGAAGAACAGTTGGTGCTGGTGCGGTAGCAACAATCATAGAATAGCAAAAACGATTATGTCATCTCGAGCGTAGCCGAGAAATCTCATAAATCAATATATGAAAAAGACCGATTCATTTCGGTCTTTTTTGTTGTGTTAAAAAAATCGGCGAACGTTATCGGGTGATTACATAAAGGTTCTCTACATTCCGTTGCTAATTTATTCATGTAACATCCGTTTTTTTAATGTCTCATATATTTTATCAACTCTTGACTCAGAAAGTATATCAGGTAAGTTCTCAAAATGTTCATATAATACAGGAATAAGTTCTTTTCTTTTTACTATTTTTACATCCTCTGAATAAACTGATATATCTCCAAACCTAGAGTTGTCACCAAAAACAATGTAGGATTGAAAACTTTTCTCATATCCTATTGACAATTATATGTCAAGAGGAGTATAATAAGGGTAGATTGTTAAAAAACAATCACAGACTGATGACAAACGGCAAATTTCGTTGTTACTGCGACTTTTAGTGATTCTTATGTACGTTTATGTACACGGCGACCCGCTAAAAATCTTGTGCCTAGAACTTTACTCGTTTCTAAGAGTCTGTAGGGTGTTGAGTTTTTTAACAATTATATAGTATTCCATAAGCATTTTAAAATGTAAAAAGGAGGAAATTATTATGAAAACGCAAGCTTGGGTATGCCCAGAAAAGGGTGCGAAATTAGAATTAAAAGAGATTGAATTAGAAGAACTTCAAGCACATGAAGTGCAGGTAGAGATTTCACATTGTGGATTATGTCATACAGATATACACATGCGCGATAATGACTGGGGAGTATCAAACTATCCTTTGGTTGCCGGTCATGAAGGCGTAGGAAAAGTAGTAAAAGTTGGAAATAGAGTAAAGAATCTTAAAGTTGGTGACAGAGTTGGTATAGGTTGGCTTAGAGATTCTTGCGGTGCTTGTTCAAATTGTTTGAAAGGATTTGATAACCTTTGTAAGGCGGGATATCAAGGGACTTTCCTAGCTAGCAACGCTGGTATATGGGGAAAAGAAGATGCTAGCTTAAAGGGTTGTTTTGCAAAACACGTAAATATTGCTGAAAAATTTGCCTTTAAACTTCCTGATGATATCAGTGATTCAGAGGCTGCTCCTCTACTATGTGCAGGTATTACAATTTGGGAACCGATTGCCAACTATGTAAAGCCTAATACAAAGGTAGGCGTGGTTGCTTTAGGTGGCTTGGGTCACTTAGCGGTAATGTTTGCGAAGGCTGTCGGTGCTGAGGTGTGGGCATTGAGTACATCTGCGGATAAGAAACAGAGAGCCCTAGACTTAGGAGCAAATCACTTTGTTAATACTAAGGATCCAGAAGATTTCAAAAAAATCGAAGGCGAATTAGATGTTATCCTTGATACTTCTCCAGTTGCTTTAGATTTAAATCAGTATATGAGTGCTTTAGGATTGGGCGGAACATATTGTAAGATTGGTATCCCATCAGAAGACTTCACTTATGGATATATTCCTCTAATCTTTACTCAAAAGAAAATAGCGGGTTCTATTGTAAGTGGTAGCATGAGAACAAATGAAATGCTAGGCTTGGCAGCACATCATGGCATTCGTTGTGAAGTAGAGGAAGTGCCATTTGATAAAATTAATGAGGCAATGGATACCTTAATAGAAGGAAAGAACAAGACTTTCCGTATGGTTCTTAAGTGGTAAGTTATTTCTAAAATGAAAAATAAAAAGCTGGTGGGGAGACTACCAGCTTTTTTAGTACACGAAGTAAAATTACTTCGTTTATTTTAATCTATCTTGTGTTTTTTTCAAAACACCACTCTTTTGAAGGGTTGCTAGGAGAATTCCTGCAATTAAACTTCCGCCCGCTGTAGAAATGAAGAAGGGCAAAATGTAAACGTAAAAGGCAAGTTCACCAGCGTTTTGACCCATGAAATAGATGGCAATTGGGTAGGCACATAAGCCGCCTAAAATGCCGGTTCCAAAAAGTTCCCCAATAAGTGCTATGCTTATCTTTTTAGTTTTTTTATAGGCTAAGGCACTTAATAGTGCGCCAAACATACTGCCTGGAAAAGCCATTAAACTACCGATGGCTAATAGGTTTCGAATCAAACTTGCACTAAAGGCTACAGCCAAACCATATAGGGGGCCTAAAAGGACAGCGCATAATATATTGACTAAATGCTGTACCGGTGCACACTTGCTCCCAAAAACTGGAAAAGAAATAAAACTACCTACTACTGCCAGTCCCGTTAATAATCCTGCTATTGCTAATTTTCTCGTGTTTTTATTCATAGTAATTCCTCCTAGATTCAAGAAAAAACAATATAAATATAGCGTTTTTTCTTACCAATACACTCTACTTACAAAAATCGGTCGATACTACACTGTATCCTCTCAGACTGATTTACAGCCTCCCTCGCTATATTTTTTCAGAATCTAGGGCGCTCCCCCTCTATTCTCCTATATGTTTTGATTCTTTTTATATCTGAAGAATCATTACGTTATTTAAACTTATTTAGCTACGTAAATAAGTTCGTTAGGCTCAATATTATTTTCTAAAAAGCCCATGTCTTTCATCCACTTCATATTTTCTACATAAACTTCAGGTTTTTGCTCTAAAAATTTGCCGTTTTCTACTTCCATTTTATTTAGAAGAATGTCTAGACTTTTTTCTTCAACGCTTCTTTCAAGTGGGAAGTTTTCAGCGTTTTGATTGGCAAATAAGATGTCCAATGAACCTTTTTTATCATTTTTCATATCCTCAAAGCCCTTAGCACAAGCACGTAAGAAAGCGTTTACTTTTTCTGGGTTTTCCTCTATAGTCTTGTCGCTTGCCACTAATACCATTTCATAAGGCTCTGGTACGCCATATTCATTTGGGCTAAAGTAGTTTAGCTCTAAACCTTGATTTTCCATAAAGGGAACCTCATGATTTTCAAGGCAGTCTATCGTTGCATCTACCTGTTTGCTAGTCATGGCATTCATAAGGTCAAAGCCAACATCGATAAATTCTACATTGCTTGGATCCGCGTTTTCTGACTTCATTGCTTCAATAACCATTTGCTTTGAAATGTCCATGCCACAGAAGCCCACTTTTTTGCCTTCTAAATCCTTAGGACTTTTGATGCCTTTTTCTTTTAAAGAAACGATAACATTAACTGGTTTTTGTAGTATTGCGCCAATTGATTTTACAGGAACATTTTCATCCGCTCTAGCTTTTATGAGCTGACGCATATAGAATACGCCAAAATCAGCGTTACCAGCAGCGGGCATGCTGATGCCATCAGCGGTTCCAGCTGGGAATAAAATTTCAAGTTCCAAGCCTTCTTCTGCAAAATAACCTTTTTCTATTGCATTGTATAAAAAGCAGTGAATGGCATTAGGATACCAGTCTAAAACGATACTAACTTTCTCTAGTTCTTTGGTTTCGTCTTCCTTTGCGTTTTCACCATCACTTTGTTCTTCGTTTGTTTGTTCTGTGCTTTCTTGTTTAGCATCTTCTTCGCTAGCTTGGTCTTTTTTGCTTTCATTACAGCCTGTGATGCAGAAAATAAGTGCTATGGCCAATAAAGTTGATAATACTTTGTTTTTCATGTTTCTCTCCTAACTTTAGATTTCGGAACGCCATTTTCCTAGAAACCTTTTTTCAATAACAGTAACAATTTTTACCAATATAATTGCTACAAGTGATAAAACAACGATTGGTGCAAAAACCCCAGCTCCATTTAGCTGAGTCAGCATTCTTCTTGAAAAATAGCCCAGTCCCTGTTGACTACCAAGCCATTCGCCAATAACTGCACCGATTATGCTAATTGGAATAGACATTTTTAAAGAGGAAAAAAAGGATGGCAAAGCACTCATAATTTTCAACTTTTTAAAAATAATCCATTCACTTGCTCCAAAAGATTTCATGAGCTCAATATGCTCTCTTTTGGTATTTTTAAACCCATCATGCATGGATATGGTGATGGGAAAAAAGGTAATTAAAACCGTTGCCACAATTTTTGAGGATATACCATAACCAAACCACAAAATAAATAGTGGGGCTAGTGCCGTTATAGGTACTGTTTGTGTGGTAACGATAATGGGATAGATTGCTTCTTCTAACCTGTCGTTATAATCCATAGAAATTGCTAAAATCAAACCTAAAACAATAGAAACTAGGAGTCCTATTATCGTGATTAACATTGTGTAGGGTGCATGGTGTAAGAATAAAGGTCCTCTTAATTCCCAAATTTTTAGGATGACTTGTATGGGGGTTGGCAATATATATGTTGCGTCTATCCACTTGGCAATTCCCTGCCATAAAACCAAAAAGACAATTAGGACAAGAAAGGAAACTTTATTATTTTTTTTCATAGTTGGTCTCCTAATCTTCAATCTTTCTTAACTTATGAACTAAATGTGTTTTTATCTCAATCAAATTCTCGTTATTTAAGATATCATGAGAACGAGGGTAGGGCATATCGAGTCTTACTTCTTCAAACTTACTAAGCGGTGAATCCTCAAAGACAAAGATTCTATTGGATAGTAAAATCGCCTCTTCTACGCTGTGGGTAATAAAGAAAATTGTTTTATTTAAGCGTGTATATTGCTCCATAATCCACTCTTGAAAGTCGAGTCTTGTAAAGTAATCTAGAGCACTAAATGGTTCATCTAAGAGAAGTAAATCTGCTCCCGTCAGGACGGTTCTAGCAAAGGAAATACGTTGTCTCATGCCTCCAGAAAGTTCAGAGGGGTATTTATCTTTTGTATCCAATAAGTTCATTTCTTCAAGTATTTGCTGGACTTTTTCTTGTATTTCATTCTTTTTGTAGCCCTGAATTTCTAAGGGTAGTCCCAAATTTTCTTCTATACTTCGCCAGGGAAAAAGCATATCTTTTTGGGGCATAAAGGCAATGTTTTCTCTATGGATTTCTATTTCGCCTTTTGTCACTTTTTCAAAATCTAGAATTAACCTAAAAATAGTACTCTTGCCACAGCCTGACTGCCCAATTAAGGCTACAAAATCACCTTGATTTATTTCAAAGTTTAGGTTTTCTAATAGATTGTTTTCTCCCTTATAATGAAAGGAAACGTTTTTGAATGCTAGCATTTTATTTTTCATAGTCTAGTTCATCTGACTTGCCGATGGTGTATGCCATATCCCAAAATCTAAGTTCAAACTCAGAACAAATCCTAAAGATTTCGGCTAACTCTTGTAGTCTGTTCTCGCTTAAGTTTTGACACTTTTTATCGATAATATCCATCAACTCGCTGTTTATTTCATCGTATTCATCGCAACTATAAACCTTTATCCATTCACCATAAATATTATCTTCAGCTAGGTGGGGTGAACGCTTATTGATTTCTTGACCAATAAAACCGTAAGACCAAGAGCAGGATAGTACCGCAAGGTATGCATTGAGGACATCGTCTTCAAAGGCCTTTGCTATCATGTAGGAAGTATAGCCTAAATTGCTTAAAGAGGGTTTTGTATTCTGAAGCTCTTCTTCTGTGATGCCTATTCTCTGCATGTATTTTGTGTGGACGTGATCGGTTTCCCACGCAATACCCGATAGGGATTTTGATAGATTTTCAATATCTTCGCCACTTTTTGCCTTGGAAATTCCGATGGCAAAAACCTTGGCATATTCTTTTAGGTAAAAGTAATCTTGAATCATGTAGTATTTGAATTTTTCGATTGGAAGAGAGCCATTTTCCATTTCTAAGATAAATGGGTGGCTTAAATATTTATTCCATAGATTCTTGTTTTCATTAAAAAGCCTTTCTGTAAATTTCATTAGTCACTCCTTGTTTTTAGTAAAAACTCGAGCTAATATGAATTTATAGAAAGGTATTTATCACAGTGTATTCCCTACGCCGGCATTATCCGTACAGGTTATATGGGTCGAAACTTTCTTTCCTCTCAGCCAAATTCATTAGCTCCCCTACAATTTAGCATTATATAGTTTTTGTCTTAGTATTTCAAGCGTAAATTTTGTTAAATTAATAACTGTAATATTTCTTGACAGATTATGTTAGAACATAGTACACTGGCAAGGACATATATGCAGGGGAGCTTTAAGACTAAATGAGTAAAATCTAGTCTTAGGCTGAGAGGAAGCTATGACTTCGACCCTTAACCTGATTTGGATAATGCCAACGTAGGAAGCGAATTGAGTATAGATGAGTTTCTTATGGAACTCATTTTTTATTTTAACGGCTATGAGACTTTAATCTTAGGAGGATTTTATGTTAGGAAAGTACTTAGATTTAGTGAAAGAAAAGGCGCCGCTTATAGACAATATAACAAATTTTATTACTGCAAATGATTGTGCTAATATTTTATTGGCAGTCGGGGCATCTCCTATTATGGCGGATAATCCTAAGGAGATTGAAGACATAATAGCGATAGCTTCTGGATTAAATATCAACATGGGTGTCATTAGCGACTCAAGCTTAGAAGCGATGTTTATTGGTGGTAAGAAGGCAAATGAATTAAATAAGCCAGTACTTTTAGATCCAGTTGCTGCTGGTGCAACAAGGTATAGAACCGAGCAGGCAAATAAACTTTTAGAAGAAGTTAAATTTAGTGTAATAAGGGGAAATATTTCAGAAATCAAAGCCCTATTTTTGGGTGAGAACACAACTCGAGGAGTGGATGCTGCCGAAGAAATCAGTGAAGAGAATTTAGACTCTGTTGTTCAGTTTGCCAAAGAGGCAGCTAGAACATCAGGGTCTAAAATTTTTATTACGGGAAAAATTGATGTTGTTTCCGATGGGGAAAAAAGCTATGCCTTAAAAAATGGTGTGGATGAAATGGCACATATTACGGGTTCAGGCTGTATGTTATCCGCTTTCATAACTGCTTTTATTGCAGCGGACGATTCTCTTGAATCCTTGGTAGCAGGTGGTTGTATGATGGGTTTAGCTGGAGAAAAAGCCCTAGAAACAATGAAAAAGAATGAGGCTGGAAATTCAAGCTACAGAAATTTCTTGATTGATGAAATATATAAAATGACGGCGGATAGTTTGGATAAAGGAGCAAAGTATGAACTTAAATAGAGCAATGCTTGTCTATGCAATCACACATAGGGACTTTATGAAGGATGATTTTGTAGGTACTGTTAAAAAAAGTATAGATGGCGGTATTACCATGTTGCAGGTAAGAGAAAAAGACCTTTCTACAGAGGACTTTGTTCAGCAGGTTTTAAATGTAAAAGAACTTTGTAAGGAGCATGATATTCCACTTATCGTCAATGATAATGTAGAGGTTTTAGAAAAAACGGACGTCGATGGTATCCACATTGGTCAGGATGATGAAGAACTTATTAAAGTCAGGGCTAGATTTAAGGACAAAATCATCGGTGTTTCAGTAAGTACGCTTGAGGAAGCGATAAAGGCGGAAAAAGAAGGTGCAGATTACTTGGGCGTGGGTGCAATGTTTTCCACGGATACAAAGAAGGATGCTGAAACTATTCCAATGGAAACGCTAAAAAGTATTTGTGAGAGGGTTAATATTCCAGTTTGTGCCATTGGTGGTATCAGCGCTAAGAATATAAAAGAGCTTAAAAATACAGGGGTAGATGGTGTTTCTGTTATCTCTGAAATTTATCATAAAGAAGATGTCAGGAAGGCAACGGAAGAAATTCGCAAAGCCATTGAGAATGTGACGGTTAAAAAAGTGCTCACAATTGCAGGTTCCGATTCGAGTGGCGGAGCGGGTATTCAAGCGGATTTAAAGACTTTTTCAGCACATAAGAAGTACGGTATGAGTGTGATTTGTGCCATCACAGCACAGAATACAGTAGCTGTTGATTTTGTAGAAGAGATTTCAAAAGAGGGTGTTGAAAGACAAATAAATAGTGTGTTCACGGACATCAAACCAGATGCCATAAAGATTGGTATGGTATCGAGTGTAGAGATAATTAAAACGATTAGTGAAAATTTAAAGAACTTTGGCGCTAAGAATATAGTGCTCGATACGGTGATGGTTTCAACGAGTGGCTTTAAGCTCTTACATGATGATGCCATTGATGCTTTGAAAGAGTATTTGTTTCCACTTGCCACCATCATTACACCAAATATTCCTGAGGCAGAGATTCTAGCGGATATGAAGATTGCTAATGAAGAGGATATGATAGAGGCAGCTAAAAAAATAGGGGATAAGAATGACTTTGCCGTTTTAGTAAAGGGAGGCCATTTAATCAACGATGCTACGGATATCTTGTACCATAATGGTGAAATTGTCAAGCTTGTTGAGGAAAGGGTAGATACCCCAAATACACATGGAACAGGTTGCACCTTGTCTTCTGCAATAGCCTGTAATATAGCAGATGGATATTCCCTAGAAGAAAGTGTCAGAAGAGCAAAAAGATATTTAGTGAATGCGATGAAATGTGATTTGGATTTGGGGCAAGGCTCTGGACCGCTGAATCATGTATATGATATTAGAACTCTTTTTTAAGTAGTAAAAGGGAGAAGATTGGAGGGAGAAATGAAATTATCGGAAAAAATTATACAAAATGCAAGTCCTTATTGGGATAAGGCAACAGATCATCAATTTGTCAGGGAGATGGTAGAAGGTAGTTTAGATCCAGCTGTCTTTGCTCAATACTTAATTCAAGACTATGCCTTTGTGGATTCTTTTTTGGATTTAGTTAGTTATATGATTGCCTATTCTAGCACAATAGAACAAAAACATAGATTATCTACTTTTTTAAGTATGATAACTAGTGATGAAGATGATTATTTTATACGTTCGTTTAAAGCCTTGGGTGTGGATGAAAAAGATTACCTACCTGAAAATGTAAAGCGTTTTGCATCTATTCAAGGCTTTGATGAGGCGATAAAAAATGCCATTTCTAGTAAAAGATATGAATACTGTTTGGCTGTTCTATATTGTGCGGAGTCTGTTTATTGTGAATGGGCTACAAAATATCAAGACAAGGAGCCTGATGAATTTTATTATAATGAGTGGTTGCTGCTCCATAATAATCAGGAATTTAAAGACTTTGTTGGCTGGTTACAATCAGAGATTGACGCTTTAAGTGATACATCAAAGGACGTTCAAGAAGAAGTGGGAAAGATATTTATACAAGTATGTCAATTAGAAGCGGGCTTTTTTGACGAGTCTTATTAGGAGGCGTTTTTGAAAGGAATTTTATTTGATTTAGATGGAACCTTGATTGATTCTATGGGGATATGGAATGAAATTGATAAAATGTATGTTGAATATAAGGGCTTAGAGTATCATCCATCCATAGGAGAAAAACTTGCGGAAGCACCCTTATCGGAAAGTAAAAAAATATTCAGTGAGCACTTTAATTATGAAGAGAATTTTGATGACTTGTACGAATTCATTGATAATACCTTAGATGAGTATTATGTAGAAAAGTTTGAACTAAAAGCTTGTGTAAAAGAGCGTTTAAAAGCCTTGAAGGAGAAGGGCTTTACGATGGGCTTAAGCACAGCTACTTTAAGTAGACATGTTGATTCTCTACTTGAAAGGACTGGTCTTTTAAATTATTTAGATTATGTTTTTACTCCTGATAAGATTGGCATAGATAAGAATGAGTTAGCTTTTTTTGAAACCGCCTTAGAAAAAATGGGCTTAGAAGCGGAAGATGTTTATGTCTTTGATGATGCCTTATATGCTATAGAAAACGCTTTGGCAATCGGCATGGTTCCGATTGCTGTATTTGACGAAAGTTCTGCTCATCAAAAGCACAAGTTGCAAGACATTTCTAAAATGTATATTGATAGTTTTTGTGATTTAGATGTTGAAGTGTTATAGTAAAAAGCTGGTAGTTTCTCCTACCAGCTTTTTAATTATGTTATGATTGTTTTTTTATAGTTGTTCTATATTGAGAATATGCCACTTGCCTTCTTCTTTTTTTAGAGTGAATTTTGTAGCTCTATCCGCTTTTTGATTGTTTTCTGCAGGAGATACGGTAATCACGGCATCGTTTTCATGAGTTTTATCTACAATCTCAGTCCCGTCTGGAATTTCTATTGCCAAATTCGTTAATAAGTCATGAGAAAAGACGTATTGAGGGTCGAATTCTACGCTGCTAATCTCTGCTAGGCGTTCGTCAAGGTTTTCGATATCGGTAAATTCGTCTACTTGATTACGATTGTAATCTCTGATATAAGATAGGAAGATATATTCTTTTACTAGATCCTTTGGGTTATCAGGATAGTCGCCAAGCTCAATACTTCCGCTTTCAAAGAGAATTAAGAGAGAGGGGTCAAAGGCGTATCTTATTGTCAAGGGATAATAAAATACATCATATCCTGATTGGCTTACCTCATATAGGTCATAATCGCCATCATTGTCGCTGTCTATCAGTTCTGTTGTGCCTTGATCGCTCATAGGTAAGGTGTCCTCAAAATAATCGATGTAATCATCTTCTAAATGATAAAAACGAAAACCGTTTAGCTGAGGGTTTGGATGGGAAGCAATAAATGGGATTGGGTAAGCAAAACCTTCTACAGGAATGCTTCCTGCAGTATCGTAAATGATATCATTGCTAGTAGAATCATCTGATAAATTTAGGATGTTTGATTGGGATAAGAGTTCTGCCTGTTCACCTTCTACATTTAGAAAATAGACCTCACGTATATTATCCATATCTTGGGCAAAAACCACAGCTTCCATTTTGCCATCCATGTTATAATCATAGAAGTCTTCGTAGACGATAGCGTAAGAAGGGTCTATGTTTTCAATAAAGTCTGTGGTTTTTTTTGAGTATTCTGTAAGTTCTTTCTCACTCAACTTAACCTGTGCAGAATCATTCTGTTTATCATTTTCTTCTTCACCTTCATTCTTTTCTACTTCTTGATTTTCTGTTTTATTCTTCTCCTCTTCCTCTGCTATTACTTTATCATTCTCTATCTTATCTCTTTCCTGTTCTGATTCAACTTTTGTAGCGTTTTTTTCAGTTTCTGCATTATCTTTTTTTTCATTGCAGGCAGTGAGTAGCAATGGAATTAGTAAAATAATCAATAATTTTTTCATTTGTTCCTCCTTGTTAAGGTATAAAAATAGAAGTGACTGCTTACTTCGCCACTTCTACATTGTATAGCATATTTTGTTAATTTGTAATACACATTTGTGTATATAGAGTATAAAGGCTAAAATTGCAAGCCGCTTTTAGAACAAATCTTTGCTAAGTATGCGGTAGCAGCAACTTCTAGGTCAATCACCTTGCTAAATGTCTCTTTCACATACTTCTCATCCTTAATGCTTTTTAAGTTAATCTTTACATTCAGTAGTGCCATATTAACTGCAGTGCTAGCTGCCATAGCAGCGGCGATACCATCTGTAATAACATTTTTATTACCATTATCTACAATGTAATTAATATCTTCAAATAATTCTAATGTTTTTTCAGCCATTTCGAGCGGAACCTTAGTTGCCTCAATATAACCTTTTTGTATCATAGCAGAACGGTGTTTTTTTTCTACTTCTGTCTCTTTTGGTAATTTAAACGCATCGGTTACAGAATCGAAGCTACTAGCATCCTTATCCATCAATATGTAAAACTCTTCACGCTTTACATTCATGCGAGCAACAAGATCTTCAGATGCTTGCCATATTTTTTCGTAAGAAGGCTTATTGATTGTAAGATTAGCCATCATTGAACATAAGCTTGTAGATAGAGCAGCAAGTAAAGCAGCGACAGCGCCACCACCAGGACTTGGTGCAGCGGAAGCGAGTTCATTCATAAATTCATGTATTGATTGATTTTTTAGCATAAAAACCTCCTTAGTTAAAAAAATATCTATATTTAGATATAGTTTATCTTTTGTTCCATAGAAAATCAAGATATTTATAAAAAAAAGTATCAAAAAAAGAGAAAAAATATGATAATTATTATCAATCGTGCTTATCTTTTATTATATATAATATGT
>PDWI01008567.1_pt1 | contig 12009 bp, 9 predicted proteins | sample 1430891 | NCBI WGS metagenome assembly PDWI01 (sample SAMN01162508, study PRJNA174530) | Oral metagenome, whole genome shotgun sequencing project. | biome: Marine environment; feature: Marine mammal; material: Swab sample of the gingival sulcus; isolation source: swab sample of gingival sulcus...
CATGGGCCCGTTTGCTGTTGTGTTATTCAGTTTTCAAGGATCGTCTCGCTACTCCCGTAGCTGCGGTGCAAATTCCGCAAAAGAGGCCATTCTTACAAAACAATAAAGAGGCTGTCAATGTTTTTTTGACTTTTTTATTGTTTTTTCCCCGAACCACAGGACAGGCGACAAAGCACCCCTCCCCACATTCAAGAGCGCGGAAAAATAAACGATTTGCTACCTTACGTCAAGAGTTTTTTTAACAAAATAACTCCATCTGCCTCCACGGTTTAAAAATATAAAAATTACAAGACATTGTTACTGATACTGTCTTGCTGACACCGGCTTTCCCCCTCAGAACAACAAGCTATGCAGAAAATTGCAGTCGCCGGAAAAAATTATGAGCAAATGCACGTACAACTCTTCTTGAGAGATGAATAAAAACTTGCTGCTTTTGTAGAGTCAACCATTGCAACTGCTGCCAGAAAAACACTAACGAGAACAGCTATTGAGACTCCAAGTGCCAACACCATCCCGAAAACAAAGAGAAAAGCTGTACCTATCCCGCTCAACAAAGCGAGAATTCCCCCTGGTGCTCCCAAACCTACAACAAGTAAAACAGCCAGAACAACAATAACTGCCGAATGGAGAAGTGGAGTAGTAAACTGATTGTTTGTCATTGGGCTCTCCTTGAGTAAAGATTCATAAGACATGTGGTGTTGAAAATACTTATCTGAACAGACAATCATAACATATAACACAAAAATAATACTATAAAAACCGACCGGACCAAGTGAATGCACTAATACGCATTCGTTTTTGCCCACTTTTCTGATTGCTTCAGGCTTTTTAGTCTGTCCGCAAGAGAAGGATGAGTGTAATGGAAAAACACATGCAGAGGATGCGGCGTTAAATTGGTGAGATTTGCTGAACTTAATTTTTTAAGACTTGATATCAGATGCTGAGCCGTCCCTGTAGACTTTGCCGCATAACTATCTGCCTCAAACTCATATTTCCTGGAAAATATATTAAAAATAACAGCAACAAACAAATTAATCGGTGAATAAAGAAAACCAAAAAAGATGAGGCTTGAATACACCGCTGGCTGGTCCATTCCAAAAGCCTCTGCGATTCCCTCAATCGTCAGAAAAAATGATAGCAGATAAAGCATAAAACCTATCTGAAGTATTGAGGCTGCTATCAGTTTAAACGTATGCCCTAACTTAAAGTGTCCCATCTCATGGGCCAAAACTGCCAGGATTTCCTCATCATTTAATTTTTCAACAAGGGTATCGTAAAAAACAATTTTCCGAAATCTCCCAACCCCAGTGAAGAAGGCATTAAGTTTTGACGAACGCTTAGACCCATCCATTGTAAAAATCCCCTGGAGGGTAAATTTTTCCTGGTTGGCATAAGAGGAAATTTTTTCTTTCAACAACCCATCCTCGACAGGAGTAAATCTATTAAAAAGAGGCAGAATGAGAATCGGCACAAGAAATTGCATCACTACGAGAAACACAGCCAGAATAACCCAGCAATAAATCCAGGCATTTGAGCCGGCATGAATAAAAAACCAAAAGACGACCGTAAGAAGTGTCCCTCCAAAGATTATAGACAAGGCCAGCCCTTTCAAAATATCCAGGATAAATGTCCGTGGAGTTGTCTTGTTAAAACCAAAACGCTCCTCTATATTGAATGTAGAACAGATAGAAAAAGGAAGCCCCACCAAAAATGAAAGCACCCCCAAACTCCCCGTGAAGATAATTCCTGTGAAAATTTCTCCAAAATTGAAACTTCTTGCAAACTGATCAATATAATTAAAGCCTCCAAGAATTAAGAACAACGTTGTAATCAATGTTGACACACTATTTTCAATTAACGAGAACCTGGCAGTTGCTCTGGTGTAATTTTGGGATTTTTTGTACTCATCCTCGCTATAAACATTTTTAAATTCATCAGGAAGTTCAGGATTCAGGGCTTTGATGTTAAGAACTGCAATGGCAGTTTCCACTGCAAAGGACATAAGAATCAACGTAAGTGCTGCTGTTAGCCAGATTGTCATAATTTTACCTGATAACTACCCTCAAATATCAATACTCTTTTTTTAAAGAACAAGAACAAGACCCAAAACTCCCAAAACGATCACTCCATCCCAAAAACCAACTTCGGAATGAGGAATTTTCAAGATCATTGCAGGGCTCCATGGACTCCGGTGCCCATCAGGCAAAATTCCTCTGATGCATACATAATACGTACCAGGTTCCAAACTTTGGTTAATAACGCACTGAGGCACAGGAATTCCTTCCAGCGTCACAACGGCATTACCGAGATTTTTGTCTTTAAAAATCTGCAGATCATAGACAACACCCGATCCCATAGGACGCCAATGGAGCTCCAGCTCCGCCCCAGTTCCATTTTTCAGGTTCCCGAGCTCAGGAAGAGCCTGAATCCTCCAGTTATCAACCATGGAGTATGGAGAGGTGAATCCATCAGAAGCAACTGACTGTACCCGATAATAATACAGCCCGGTTTCAAGCCCATCCAGCTCATAGTGAGGGGCAATAACAGAATCGTTTTTTATAATATTCCGAAAATCTTCATCTGTAGCAATTTCAACATTATACGATGCTGCTTCACTGATACCAAGCCATTCAAAATGCATCTTGTCGTCAAAAGTCACCTTCCCCTTCAAAGGCTCTTCAATAATTGGAACGCCAGGAACTGTTCTTAACTGAAAATCAAACGGCCTGGCCGGAAGAGACTCAAGTCCCTCACCATCTATTGATGTCAAAAAACCATAATACTGCCCATCGTCAAGGGCGGGCAAGATGAAATTCTGCCCACAGGTCGCCAGCACTTCCGCTACAGTACTCTCTCCGGCAACATCACTCGTTAAACGCAATCTAAACCTGGCCTCTGACGGATAAACAGGTGCTGACAACACAACAGGAAGCAGTTTATAGATTTTCTTGTAATGAGGTTTTTCCGGCACAGGAGGCAAATCAACAGGTGGAAGAAGTTTTTTCCCACGGAAAATTTTAATGCCCTTGCCAGAATCAATACGTGCTCTCTCGCCACCGCTATCAAGGACGACTCGCCCTTTCAGAGTTTCAACAATACTGGAATCTTCATCTGCTGCTTTCATACGAAACTCGGTTCCCCTTACACCTGTGATTGAAACCATTGTCCTGGTTGTAAAAGTCTCATTGGCCCTTAATTGTTTTTTCACACTATGGGTAATACGGCCTCTTTCCAAAAAGAAATCCGCTTTCAGACTATCATCAACCAGACGAACCAGATAGGTGAGGGTAAATTTTGAATCACTGGCAATACGAGTATATTTATAATCAGGAAAAACAAGATGAGTAAAACCATCATGCTCCGTCACCAGTGTCTGCCCAGGGAAGATACGATCCCCCTTCATTACCCGCTTAAATTGTTTGCCATTCTCCAGGAGAAAGACTCCCCCAATCACAGAAGCAACAGTCGCAGCGACCTTTTCGGTTCGCAATAGTTCTATGGGGGCATTCACAATATCACCTGGGTATAGGGTATAGGGTTTTTTCAATCCGTTTATTTTAGCTAACTCCTTCCAATGATATTCCGAAGTGCAATATTTCCTGGTTAACTGAATAAGATTTGCGCCTTTTGCAACATGGAGAGGAATTAAAGTTTCAGCAACACTCTGAGTTACAGAAAGGCAAAGCAAAAAGAACAGGAACAAAAAGAGATAGCCTCTTTTAAAAGATTTTTTTATACGCATAAACATGGCCCCTGCCCTCATTATCCGATGAAACTACTCGCAAGACTTATCGCAACAAAACTGGATTCCTAAAAAACTGCTACAATCAAACGAGGATTGATTTACCCATACACACAACAAGAACAATCACTTACAGCACCAACAATCACTACGGTTACAAAAAACAGTATTTACCAGAAAGAGCAGTGCACTCCTAACAAATCAAAAAACACTTCTTGCATAATCCATTGAAGCACTTGAAACAGATTCGACGTATTACTGCGTTTTATCTATCACACTGGAAATTTTATCTTCCATGGTCTGTCGCCTGTCAACGCGAGTACCCATTTTGATAGAGGTGGTAATGCGCGGCGCCCCCATCCCATGAACTTTTTCATGACATTTTTTTACAGCCTCCATGACCTCATCCCACTCTCCCTCAATGTTGGTGCCGTAAGCATGAAGCTGAGTCTTCAAACCCGCCTCTTTCAATACTTCATGACATCCTGCAACATATTCAGAAACAGAAACTCCAACCCCCATTGGAACAACACATAAATCCATAATAACTCTCATAATTTTCACCCTTTCCCTGAGTTAGTATTATCACATAAACTCAACGCTTTGAACTATACCCGAATCCGTGACAGTTTAGAGCCTGATTATTGGTAACACATTGTTTCAAAAAAGGAAAAAACAAACAAGGTCAACATACCAGGCTCACCCAACCGCCCTGTGGGGCGCTCAGAAACAGCACAGCTGCTGTGTTGGTAACACATTGATATACCATGTGTATAATCAATTGTGTTACCGCCTTGCATCTGCACTGTTTCTGAACGCTCACGGATTCAGGTATATCAAACACCAAGACCTGTGTACCTGATATTTTTCATTGTAATCCATATTTTTATTGCGAAAAACCATAAACAATATATTTTTTCCAGCCTTTTGGAAACAGGGTGCTCCAGTCAATGCGGGTAACCTGTATTTAATCATACCAGAAAGCATAAAATTCATTTATAACTACCAAAAGACAATAACATCGACTGAGGTTATCATGGACAAGAAGACATTACTCCCCGTGTTATGGGATATATTCCTCATCACCCTGGGCTCGTTTATTTACGCCTTAGGGGTGGAAGCAATACTGATACGCCACCATTTTATCACTGGCGGCTTATATGGTGCCAGTCTCCTGCTGTACTACCAAACCCAGCTTCTCTCCCCAGGAATATGGTATTTTGTACTAAATATACCGATCCTGGCAATTGGCTGGATTTACCTCAGTAAAAGATTCGTTTTCTACAGTACCTATGGGGTTATTATCCTGACGTTTTTTACCGAAATCCTGACTATCCAGTTTCCGATTAACAACCAGCTTTATGCAGCCATTGCCGGTGGCGCCATTTGCGGTATCGGCTCGGGTACAATGCTCAGATCACGAGGATCCAGCGGGGGGTTGGACCCTATAGCCATAATCCTCAACAGAAAATTTAATCTCGGGATTGGAAAATTCTACATGCTTTTTAACATCGGCTTATTTGGTTTACTTATAACCCAGAATGATCCAGATCTTGTTATTGCATCAATCATCCTGACATTTATCTCAACAATTTCCCTTGAAAATGTCCTCAACTTATTCAACCAGAGAAAGGTCGTCTACATCCTCAGCGACCAATATGAAATTATAACCCGTACGATCATAAAAGAACTCCAGATGGGAGCAACGCTGCTCGATGCAAAAGGAGCCTACTCAGGGCAGAAAAAATATATGGTTATGACAATTACCAACAACCTGCAGGTAAAACGTCTGGAAAATAAGGTATTTACTATCGACCCCGACGCCCTCTTCATTGTAGAAAACAGTTTTAATGTTATTGGCAACGGGCTGGGTAAAAGAAAGATGTATTAGTACCTTACTCCTCATTTCCTGTCATAAAAAACAAGAAATTATTTGAGGTGCAAGACCTCTTGGGTTGCAGGCGTCATGCCCGCGTTGGATAATCCACCTCGCAGGGAACGTAACAAAAGAACGTCCCTGCAGGTCAACGCAGAAGATGGGTCTTCTTCATCCCCTTATATACCATGGTAGATACCTCCCGGATAATCTTCCCCCGGGAGTCCATCCAGTGCCCATAATTTGAAGGGCGGGAACGTCGCTCAACAACCCCGACAATGATGTAGGGATAACGTCCCCCCTTTTTTGTTTTTGGTACCAGGATTCCCATATCACCGCAAAGATGGGCAGTGGAACCAGTCTTGTTATACACAAGGGTTCCCTTGGGGATTGGCGTTCCGTTATAGATTCTATCACGACCAGGAAGCGCCATTAATCGTCGTATCTCACGGCTATAGGGAAGTTTTTTATCCCAAAGTTTTCTTAAAAAGCGAACATAATCCGAAGGGCTTGCACTGTTCAGATAGGTTTTGCCACCGGGTGGTATGTACTCCTTTATTTTAGTGTTCTGAAAGATGTGGCTGTAATATTTTCTCAGAATAGCATCACATATCCTGGGGCCTCCTACCTGCCTCATGACCCAGTTTGTCGCACTATTACTGCTGCGCTGGATCATTGCCGCCATCTTTCTGCGACTCTTGGGCCCATATTTAAACTTGCCTGCCTTAACCTGATGAAAAAATGCAAGGGCAACAAAAGGCTTGATCATACTCGCAGCCTGGAAGGCCCTGTCGGCATTAATATCGACAACCATTTGATTTTTAACAAGATCATAGACAGCCCATCCCGTGGATTCATCCCGCAATATTCGCCTTTTACGGCGTAACTTACCAATATAGCTCTCTATATTTTCCTCAAGCCGCACATAACCCGGGACAGTCTGCATGACTGGAGAAGTGGAAATAGTACTTTTTTTTGCCCTTACAACCGCTTTAATATGTCTTACGACATTTCCCGTTCCGCTTTTCGTTTCTTTTTTCAAGTTCTCCCGGGATGTTGCAACTGCCTGTTTCCCTGTTTTTTTGTCGGTAACCGTCCTGAGAAACGCCTCATCATTTATCAGACTGGATTCCCCATACACAATAACGTTGTTATTTTCCGCAGCCAAAGAAGCGGAAATCCTTTTTTTACGTAAAAACCTTGAATGCTTTTTAGCAATTTTCGCGGTCTCTGCCTTGCGACCTCTATAGCGATAGACGAGAACGTAATTGCCATAATCAGTCCTTTCAATAAATAGATTGCTATGAATATCACCGCCAAACAAGTTGTAGAGAAGATCATACCTTTTCTTCAAGGGCTCCAGATTGGGACCAATCCCATAGCTTACATTGTAGAGACGATGAAAATTCAGTTCCCTGGTAGCGTATGGTTCATCAAAGCCTGCCTTATTAAGAATGTTCCCATGCTCAATTAATGTTTTCGAAACAGTAGCAGCAGAATCGTTGCCATCGAACACCAGTGCGTATTGATCTCCGCATCCCATCACCTTAATTTTCCTCAGCAGCTCCGCATCAAAGACACCGTCAAGCTCGTCCTTGTAATCAAGCACTCGCTCCAGATCACTGGAGAGCAAATAAATTATATTATACCTTTCTTTTTGAACAACGGCACCGACAGTGCAACACAGGCACAGTGAAACCAGCTGCAAAAATAAAAGAATTGCAAACCGAATTTTAGGTAAAGAAACACCTCGAATGTTCATAGGTAACACAACTGATAGCTGAAACTGCTTTATATAAAAAAACACCCCTGTCTTTTTCACTAACCCGAATTTCTCATGGGCAAAGTTTTTCGCAAGCCAAGGCACAAGACGTTTCGTTGTAGTGAACTACACGGAGCGCCTTGCAACAAAGGCTCGCGGAAAAATCGCCCCCCCCTGGGGGAGTTTTTTGTTTCTCCTTGTGAAAAACAGACTGTCTTTTAAGGAATTTTGATATGCAAAATAGTATCATGCAGTTGTCTAAAACAAAAAACTCATGAAAAATTCGGGCTAAAACAACAGACTTCTAATAAAGAACACTGCTAACTGCAACCTGAATTCGTTAGTATTCAAAAACAGTGCAGATGCAAGGCGGTAACACAATTGATCATACGTTTGGTATATCAATATGTTACCAACACAGCAGCTGTGCTGTTTCTGGACGCCCCGCAGGAGGGGGACCTGCTTGCTGACCTTGTTTCAGTTTTCCTCCCTCGAAACAATGCGTTATGAATAGTCAGGCTCTAAACTGTCACGGATTCAGGGATGTGTGTAATGATAACAAATTTTGTACCGGAACTACAAATAAAGTTCTCACCAGATTCAGAACTGCCGGCTATGGAATCTTTATTTTTCAGAAAGGCTGAAAACGGCAGTAATCACGCTTGGTTTTTAAGTGCTTTTTTTTTTGTTTTTATTATACTCCTGCCGCGTTATTTGCAACAGACTCTTAGCCCGGATTTTTCATGAACATTTTCCTGTGGTCCGGTGAACTTCTTTTCTACACTGTAATATTCACAATGAAAAATATTCAAGATTTTGACACCGAACTCTACACACTTATAAAGCAGGAAGAACAGCGACAGTCCCAAAAAATTCGTATGATTGCCTCTGAAAACTATGTTTCCAAGGCAGTACTGGAAGCTACCGGTTCTGTCTTGACCAACAAGTACTCTGAGGGCTATCCAGGGAGACGCTACTATGAGGGACAACAACTCATCGACCAGATTGAACTCCTGACCATCAACCGTGCCAGGGAAGTTTTTGGTGCAGAGCATGTCAATGTTCAAACATATTCCGGCTCACCGGCAAATCTTGCAGTATATCTTGCATTTATCAAGCCGGGCGACCCCATACTGGGCATGGCCCTCCCTCACGGCGGCCACCTGACCCACGGTTCCCCTGTTTCTATTTCCGGAAAGTATTTTAATGCACATTCCTACGGACTGGACCCGGAAACAGGACAGCTGAACTATGAGACCATCCGCAATAAAGCTCTGGAAGTACGACCCAAAATTCTCATTGCCGGCCATTCTGCGTACCCAAGGACTCTGGACTTCAAAAAATTTAGGGAGATTGCTGATGAAGTTGGCGCCATATTCATGGCGGATATGGCACATATCTCCGGCCTTGTCGCTGCTGGTGTTCACCCCTCCCCTGTTCCCTATGCAGACGTTGTTACCACAACGACCCATAAATCTCTGAGAGGACCACGGGGAGCTATGATTCTTTGTAAGAAAAAACACGCTGCCGCAATAGATAAAGCTGTATTCCCTGGGGTTCAGGGCGGCCCTCACAACCACACCACAGCAGCCATTGCGGTTTCCTTAAAAGAAGCAGCAACCGATGAATTCAAGGCGTATGGAAAACAGGTTGTCAAAAATGCCCAAACCCTTGCCGATGCCTTAACCAGCAAAGGATTTTCTCTTGTTACCGGCGGGACAGACAATCATCTCCTTCTTGTGGATCTGAACAATAAAGAGCTACCAGGAAAAATTGCAGCTCAGGCTCTTGACAAGGCCGGAATTGTCCTCAACTACAACTCTGTACCCAATGACAAGAGAAAACCTTTTGACCCAAGCGGCATCAGGATGGGAACCCTCTCGCTCACGTCACGGGGGTTCAGGGAGAAAGAAATGCTGCAAGTGAGCGAGTTCATCAACAGAGTGATTAACGATCCCTGCAACAATACCATGCTTGAAGACATCGCTGCAGAAGTCGCAGAACTTTGCAAAAATTTCCCTGCACCTGGTCTGGAGCATCTGTTCTGATCCTTATTTCATGATTAAAATTTTGTAAAAAACCAGGGAACGAGGACAATTTACCATCGACTGTGACAGCATCCTCTTCCCTGCAAGGCGATACTCCCTCCCGAACAGTTTTGACGCCATCACCCAATGAATACAACCCAACGCTATCGGAACAACATTTCTCTTCTTTACATTATCAAGCTCTCAAAATGGTTAATGCTGATAATGCCGGTGGTAGCCCTCTTTTATGACGAAAACGGGCTCAGTGAAATGAACATTTTCGTGCTTCAGGCGATATATTCGGCAAGTGTTGCCTTTATGGAAATCCCCTCCGGATATCTGGCTGATATAGTAGGAAGAAAAAAAACCCTGGTTCTGGGTGCACTGCTCGGAACCCTCGGTTTTGTCATTTATTCCATTGCCAGCAGTTTTGAAGGTTTTTTACTGGCGGAGATAACTCTTGGCATTGGCGGGAGCTTCATTTCTGGAGCGGATACAGCCATGCTCTTTGACTCTCTGGAGGCAGTCGGAGAAAGGGAACAATATCTTCAGCTTGAAGGCAGGATTACCTCAATGGGAAACTTTGCTGAGACAATCGCGGCAATCTGTGGTGGTATTATCGCCACCTATATGGGCTATCGCTCGGTATATATCGCACAGGCACTCATAGCATCCATTGCAATTCCTGCTTCTATGCTTTTACTGGAACCACCCAAGGGGGGACGGATCGGCCACCCCGGGCTGATGCACATATTACAAATATGCAAACACGCTCTGTATGAAAACAAAAAGCTGGCATCGGCCATCTATCAGTCATCCATTACAGGAACAGCAACTCTTTGTATGGCCTGGACCAGCCAGATATTTTTTGTTTCAAAAAATTTTGACGAAACGATTATAACCCCGCTATGGGTGGTTCTTAACCTGACTGTTGGCGTGATTTCAGCTTATGCCCTGAATACCCAAAAGATTCTGGGGGAAAAACTCTCGCTGTTACTTATTATTTTTTATGTGCCACTAACCTATATATTGCTGGGATTACTGCCAACCATCCCGGCTATCATAAGTCTCTATCTGTTCTATATGGTTCGGGGGTATGCGACGCCGGTCTTGAAAAATCTTACCAACCAATACTGTGGTTCATCAGTACGGGCGACAATATTTTCCATCCGCAGCCTGATTATTCGCTTTGGCTTTGCAGCCCTGGGGCCCGCAATCGGGTGGATGGCAAACGCATCCACCCTTTCCACAGGTCTTATCGGAGCGGGTCTTGTCATTCTCCTTTTTTCAACGGCAAGCGGAGTTTATATGCTCAAGACACTAAAATAACAGGAACAATCAGCCTTCAGACCCCATAATCCCTCCAGTACGGACCAACAAAACATGGCTTGTCCATAATTTCTCATACAGCGTCTTTCCAGACATAACCTCTTCAGTCATTGCACGCCTCATAAAAACCGCCCCTTCTCTCGATGTCAGGAAATTTGATGTTAATTGGGGTTGACCGTGACACAATCAGGAACTAAATAAGACTATTATTTATTGATTCCAGCACAAGGATTCTTCACGTTGACCCTTGACAGTTGCAACATATTTAAATATTTAACTAAATACCATAAAATCTATTTTTCAGGAGACAGCCATGAGTGCTTTTGCCACCATCAAAAATATCAGTCTCACAATAGTTCTTCTCTTTCTGGCTGCCGGCTGCCAGGCCGAAAAAGAAAAATCAACAGGCGCAGAAACAACAAAACTTCAAGTAATAAAAGTCAGAACAGCACAGGTTATACAGCATCAAGCCACGAATCAAATAGAAGTTGTTGGAACTATTCAGGCTGTAGAGCAGGCAGAGATTTCCTCAAAAATAACCGGCAATATTATTTCTTTCCCCGTTGATTTAGGCAGCATTGTACAAAAAGGAGATCTTCTGGTCGAAATAAGTGCAGGGGAAATTTCCGCACAGCTCCAGGAGGCCAAAGCCCAGTTGGACCAGGCCAGACGAAACTTTAACAGGGAGCAAAAACTACTCAAAAAAAATGCTTCCACCCCGGAAACCGTGAAATCGTTCAGGGACAGTGTACGCATTTCCGAAGCAAACTTCCAAAGGGCCAGAACAATGCTGGATTACACCAGAATTACAGCGCCCTTTTCCGGAACCGTTACCCAAAAGCTGGGCAATACAGGAGATCTGGCAACTCCGGGAAAGCCCCTTTTGAGAATGGAAAAAAGCGGTGATATGGAAATTATCACTGCTATCCCTGAGGTAATGGTACATAGTATCAAGACTGACGACCAGCTAAAAGCATATATTCCAGCCGTAGATATTGAGGTTTCCGGAACTATCACGGAGATATCCCCGGTGGCAGATCCGTCCTCCCGTACAACCCCGATAAAAATAAGAATTGCCTCCCGGGAAAAAGTCAGATCGGGACAATTTGCCAGGGTAAAACTCACCAAAGCCGGAAACCAGACCTTAATTATTCCCTCATCCGCCATTGTTCCCTACGGACAAATGGAGAGGGTGTTTGTCATAAACGATGGAAAAGCCATGCTACGACTCGTCAGAACAGGAGCCAGGTTCAACCTTGCTGGAACGGACTAT
>PDWI01008568.1_pt1 | contig 12007 bp, 8 predicted proteins | sample 1430891 | NCBI WGS metagenome assembly PDWI01 (sample SAMN01162508, study PRJNA174530) | Oral metagenome, whole genome shotgun sequencing project. | biome: Marine environment; feature: Marine mammal; material: Swab sample of the gingival sulcus; isolation source: swab sample of gingival sulcus...
GCCCAGCCCGTAGAGCGTCGCTCCCAGCATGGCAAGTTTTTTCGGGCCGTATTTGTCGAGATTCATGCCTCCCCATGCGGCCGAGAAACCGATAAAGAAGATGGCAAGGGAAAAGGCCCATGCGGCCTGGGCGTTTGACCAGTTAAATGATGTAACCAGCGGTTTCTGAAAATAGCTCCATGCGTATACAGTCCCCAGGCAAAGTTGTAAAAGCGTCCCCATGATAGCTACTAACCAGCGATTTGGTGTTGCGGTACTCATAAGTTGCATCTCCTTTTTGTTCTGTGATTTGTTTGCAGGTATGGTTAAGCCAGTCTTCCTCCTTTATCGAAAAATGATATGGTGCCTGCCGCTGTCTGCGCAAAAGATACTATTGCCGGCAGCAAACTGTGCGAACTATGCCGTAACAACGATTTTTTGACCAACGGCTTCAGGGTGAACAATTACTTCCTGTTAGTCAACACAAAATCTTATAATATAAATGTTTGTAATCACTAACAAAAGTGGAATTTGAGAGGAGCATGCCTGATTGGTTACAGGTAGAACAACAGGGCCGTAAATCGTTCCTGTCAAAAGAACGAGCAGATAGAAAATCTTTCCGTATAAAAGGTATTATAAAAAACCATAGAGAGGTGGGTTTTAATTTTCTTCATTTTTTTTTCTTTAAAGAGTGTCGCAAAGGTTGTCGTAACGCTCTTTAATGTGACTAAAAAACAGAGGGTAATTCTGGTTAAAGTGACACTGCTCCAGTAAGATAGGTTAGGCGTTTTCAACGCCTTTTATTAAATATTAAATATGGCTTCTCACTGACTCAGGATAAACGTGACACACTCACAGACAGTTATTATCATATCGTGCCAGATTCTCCAGCCAGCTTGCGATAACGTGTTGCCCTGTTTCTGGTGATAGCCTGTTTTTTTCTGAGCCGCTGGATACGGCCGGCGTCTCTGCTGGAATCCAGCTTCTGGATCTCCCGGGTGAAGATTTCTGTTAGTTTCTCCGACACCTGAGTGTCAAAGGGGCAGTAGTGAAGCCAGCTATACCAGGCGTCTATCAGGTCCTTGGTATCGACTCCAAAATCGTCCGTATCGACGAGTATACGGTTCGCAATGGAGTTGGCCGGATAACCGAACTGGTCCAAGCCGATGGCACGTTTAAAGTCATGGAATTGCCGAGTGGTTGAGAAGGGGTTACCAAGTTTTTTTAGATATATCCCTCTGAAATCCGGAGGCCCGACCGGTCTCCGTCGGTAGTGTCAGGTACAGCCATCAATTGCTTCAACAAGTTCAGGCACGGCGCTTTTTGTATGCCCCTGTTTCAGGTGAGCCAAGGCAAGATAAAAATGAAGCTGACTGTTGTTCTGTTTCTCCAGCAGGGTGATAGCCGGTGGTATGTCGCTGGTTGAAAGATTGATCATGGAGAGGAGCTCAGATGTATCCTCACTGATAATGCCCATGGATTCGATGGTCTCTATAAGTGCTTTTGCCGCGCCTGTTTTTCCGGCGCCGATCAGAAATTCAATACTCTGGTTGAGATCTTCATCTTTATCGGGGGAACTGGAATCGTGATATTGGCCGGCCAGATGCACCCCTTCATCAAAATCCCTGCCGTAAAAGGAGCAGATTGAGGCTACGATTGCCTGCATATTCTCATGAGCCAGGATTGCAGTGCGGGATGACGGGTAGTGTTTAAAAAGGTCTGTAACCGGAAAGAAGAAAGTGGTCTGGTCACTGGCTGCAGCTTCCAGATGCCTCGGATACACCTCACCGCTGATGCTTTGCAACTGGTGCAGGTGATATTGAAAATAACTATCGCTTCGTTCCTTTATCAGTGAAACTATATTGGCTGGTATTTCATCCTGTCTGTCGGCAGGGTATGCGACGACCATTGTAGAATTTTCTTTTTTCCATGATTTGATAAAATCCTTTTCCAGGTACTCCACCCAGACATCTCCGGTTGCCACATCGTAGGTGACCAGGGTTTCAAGCTGGTCATCATACCCGACAATGACAAAGACATGACTGGGAACATAGACCATTACCGGAAAACCCGCATCGATCATTGATTTTATATCGCTGATGGTCGCCATCGGAACAAACTCATGCCTAAACCCGTTCTGCAGGGCAAACCAGGTCTGGTCGACTGTCATTGTCCCGGCCGCCATGCTGGTAATCTGCTGGCCGATATCGTCTGCCCCAAGGTTTGCGCCCCAGAAATTCAGAACCAGGGCCAGAGAGTTTGGCACGCAATAGGCGCCTTTGTAAGTTGTGGGGTTATCGACCCCAGGCAGTACCACCCGGTGTGGGTTGGCTCTGTTTCTTTCGATGTTATCTAGGAATTGATACGCTTTGGTGACAAGTCGCTTGTTGTAGTTGTGCATGGAAACGATTTTTCTGAAACCGCGCACGGCTTTTTCGGTATTGCCACGTTTATGCTCGGCAATAGCAATACGATACTGCAGGTAACTCGCACGATGACCGGTCGGTTTTTTGCCGAGACCGTTTTCATAGCACCAGATAGCAGAGGCAATCCGTCCATTTTTTTCGAGATATTTCCCGGCACTGAAAAACCAGTTTGAGGGGTATCCGCAGGCAAGGCCGAAGATAAATACCGTAGACAGGCAGATAAGTGGCGCGCAGAGCGCACGGATGATTCTGCCTGTGGTTGAAATCCGGCGAAAAGTATAGATCAGCAGGTAGGCGGTCCACCAGCAGCCAATAAACAGGGTCGCAACAACGAAAACAGTGCCGGAGCTCCACATGATACTTCGATCCACCTGGGCGGAGAGAAAAGAGGGGAGCATGATGATAAGAATGAGACAGATAAACCATGACAGGGAGATCCAGATCAGGGTGCATATCCCCAGAAAGGTTCTTGTCGGTGTCAACCGCAGCGACAACCCCCCGGCCCAGCCACCGGCAATGAGGCCGGCCATAAACAAACCGAAGATGGCAATCACCAGCAGATAGAGAGATGCAATATCGTCGAAGGCCATCGGCATCAGGGTAAACAGGAGATTATCACTTGCCAGGAGAAACAGAATGGTCAGGGGCGCCCCCAGGACTGGTACCAGGCTCGCGCCTCCGGCCATTCCGGCCAGAATATACTTTTTCTCTTGCCGCTCTGATGCGGGGATACCCGTATGGTATGATGATTTGTTGATAAGGCGCAGTCTTCTGAAAAGAAAATAGGTCAGCACCGCGCAGCCGAGATGTGCACCGATAACGATCAGGGAGGTCCAGTACCATTTTATTTTCCAGAACAGGAGAATGAGATAGAGTAGCGGAAACGCGATGCCTGCCAAAATGACCCCTGTTCTTAGCCATATGGGAGCGGACAACCGGGAAAGGGCGGTAAAGGCAGGAAAGCCTGAAATGTGAGGCCCGGCCATAAGTGTCATAAGCGCGAGCGATCCGGGCGTCTGTAGCGGAGGCGGCTCTTTCATATTACCTGGCGGTCGATTTTGGGGTTGGTTTTGACGATCAGTCATTGTTGTTTCCTGGATGGTCAGTTCGTTCGGCGCCGGGCCTGTCCAGCATGGATGCCCAGTACAGCAACTTGTTGATCCTGTCCGCATCACCATCTTCTTTCTTCAGAAATTCAGCATAGCGGCGATGATAATGAGGAGCATACTTACGCATTTTGATTGCCTGTTGATAGCTTCGGTCGGCACGACCTGTCTGCCCTTTATATTGAGCGACTGCACCCTGACAGTAATAGTAATCCGGGTTGAAGCGAAAGGTTTTGCCGGAAACTGCCGAGAGCAGCTTTTCAGCCTGTTCGAATTGTCCGGCCTCTACGTTCAGACAGGCCAGGCGGGTGGCCAGGGTATCATTCCAGTCATCACTGTCCAAAAGGCCCTGGTATGCGGCGATAATCCCTGCCTTGTTTTCATCCCATTCCTGAAGGGTCGCCAGGGTTATCCAGTCGCTTGTGGAAAAGGGCTCCTGGTCAATATTGGTCTGGGCCAGCGCGATCATTATTTTTCTGTCATCGAATATGGAACGATCCAGAAAATCCATATACTGGTTTCTCACCATCCACGACAGCTTTTTTGCAGCGCGGTCATCTCTGAATCGGGCCGCGGCCAGGGAGAGAAATGAAGCGATTGCCGGTTGCTGAAAATATTGGTCCACGAAGGCGAGTCGGGGAAATTGGCGCTCAAGGTTGAGGCTGCTTTTTAAAATGGTTTCGCGGGAATTCCACAGTAACACCGCAAGGTGGGCAATATGGAGCGGCAATGGATCCTGGCGCAGGCGGTAGCTTTTCAGCGACCACTCAACAGCGCCTGTAATATCACCGGATGTTAGAGCGTTTAAGGCAATGTACGCGGTAAGATACGCGTTGCTCTGCTGAATGGGCTCCTTTATGGTCATTCCTGCCTGGACGATAAGATCTTCCATTTTTTCTTTCGGGACGACAACGGCGATGACAGGGCCCATATCCCTCTGTCGCGTACTTCCCCAGAATGAATAGGGCAGTTTATGGGCAGCGAGATCACTGAGCCTTGAGGTCCCGGTTGGATCTTCGTTTCCGTTTCGGTTATCAAGCCGTGTATCAGCGAGATCTTCCGCCTGTAGCCGTTCAGCGGCCGCCTGGATTGATCCGTAATCAGCGGCCTCTATTTGTGATCGACCGTCATCCAGTCCGTAGAGCAGATAAAATGAGTGGCGTATTGGCTGGATCACAGGATATCCTGATTTGAGAAGCGTCTTGATCCGGCCAAGATCAGACGGCAGCAACAGAACCTCATAGCCAAGGAGACTGGCACTGTCATCAAGTTCGGCAAGCGTTGGCATCGATGACAGCTTGATCTCCTCATCACTTGTTGACAGCATCTTCAGGCGGATCAGGGTCTGGCTTTGTGTTGCGGTGTCCTGTTCATAATAGCGGAGAATTCTCAACAGGGACATCCAGTTGCCGGTCATATATGATTCGTAACTGACCTGGGGCAAGTCGATCAGAAATCGTGCCGACCTGTCGCCGAAGCGCTCAGAGTCAAGCGCCGCCTGCGCAACGGCAGCCTCCCGGGTCCAGCGGGGGCTTGTTCCAGCCTTTGCATATACCTCTCTGTAGAATTTCAGCGCTTTTTCTTTGCAGCCGGAAAGATAGTGATACTCTGCCAGTTTCAGACCAACGGAAGGCCAGCCACGATAGTCCGGAAACCGCGACAAAAGGCGTTCTGCCTGATCATGGGCGCGGCTTCTCTTTCCCTTTTCTGCTGCAGCCATTTGATAGAGCATATCCCCCTGATTATATTGCCAAAACTCGTTAGAATAGCCGGCGTAGCCAATAAGAATGAGGCTGAGCAGCGGGAAATACATCAGACTTTTCAGCAAGAAATCCCTGATTCGGGGTGTCACTCCGAGTACCAGCGGGGCGATAAAAAAAGTTGAATAATTATTTTGCAACGGGCCCAGTAAGATCTTCTGAACGCCCTGAGGGTAAAGTGGTAAAACGGACCAGTTCACGAGAGCATGATGGGTATTACCAAGGTTTATCAGGAAGTAAAAAAGGCTGTAGAGCGTTGCCAGAACAAGGTAGAACAGGATAAGACCAAACAGATAGGAGAGTAGCCTTGAGGTGGTAAATTGTTCTCTCTCCCCGGCCCACCAAAGACCCACCGGAAGGCTGATAAGTAAAGAAGTCGGCACGAAACTGAAAAAATCCCACAATATCAGATTCTTTGTCAACAGGTCTGGGGATTGGGACATCTGGATTCGGTGCGCGATCATTGGAAATACCGAATAGACAACCGCCAGACCAACGCCAAAAGAGATCGCAAGGCAAACAGGCGCGATCCAGCTTTTCCATTCTTTTATAACAAATCTTGCCGGGGCGCGCCCGAACACGAAATACTGTGTCAACCAGGCGGAAACAAACCAGCCGCAGTCGATGATGATGACGCCGACAGAGAGAAGATCCCACTTAAGTTTACTGGTATATCCGAAAAAACAGATGGCGGTATAGAGCAGGAGATTGAGGAAAATGAGCAACAGCGCTGTTTTTCGCCGGCCGGACCCAAAAAATTGCCGGACAACGAGAAACCAGGAAAACAGGCTGCCAAAGCTCCAGCCACCGATGAAATGGACATACCAGGGATAAAGTTTTACTGAGTCGGTATTGTTTTTCATCATTATCCATATTTTCGCAGCATAAAAACACTACTGTGATTATTCAGCCAATTGCCAGAGCACTGACCAGAGTCAGGCAAAAAACGTCTCAATAGTAAAGAGCAGCAAGCAAAAAATCAACAATAGATTCGGTCAATTTTTAAAACGCTTTGGTGATGCGTTTTAAAAGAGCAGCCCCAAATTACGTTGCGCACCGGAGCTTACCGTGCCCAGTGGACTCAGCACTGTACGGAAACAGTTACAGCCCCTTCATCTGCGCGGCAATAAGCGCCACATCATCCGGGTGGTCAACGCCAAAACCTTGATAATCTGTAAGGACGACATGGACATTCACCCCGGCCTCCAGCAACCGCAGCTGTTCCAGCTTCTCCAGCTTTTCGAGGGGACTGGGTGGCAATGACGTGAATCTGTCGAGAATGGGCAGACGATAGGCATAGAGACCAATATGGAGCAGGTAATCGCAGTCCTGTTCTTTCGGGTCCCGCACATGGGGAATTCTTGAACGGGAGAAATAGAGCGCTTTCCCTTCCGCGGAGCAGACGACCTTTACCCGGTCGGGATTGACCGCCTGTTCCGCGTCAATCTTGCGGGCGAGGGTTGTTACCTCTATCTCCTTTATCGCAAAAGGCTGAACAAGACTTGCGATCATCTCCGGGGCAATGGCCGGTTCATCGCCCTGGATATTGACAATAACCGAGTTTGCCGGCAGCTGGAGTTCTTTCGCGGCCTCCATAATCCTGTCTGAACCGCTGGGGTGATGCTGGCTGGTCATTACCACCGGAATATCACGCTGCTCTGCGGCTCGCATGATCCGCTGGTCATCGGTCGCCAGCCAGACCTTCTCCAGTGCCGGGCAACTTGTCGCCCGTTCATAGACCCACTGAAACATCGGTTTACCCAGAATTTCGACCAGTGGTTTGCCGGGAAAACGGCGGGAGTGGTAACGAGCGGGGATGATCGCGTAGCAGGGAGAAAGGGTTTTCATTGGGTATTTTCCTGTAAAAGTTTGATAATTTCGCCGCAGGTTGTCGCGGTGCCGCCCCGTTTCGCGGCGAGATACTGTTCTGCCTTACCGGTATTGCTCTCTCTGTTTTCGCCGTGCTCAAGGCGTGCCAACAGCGCTGCTGTAAGCTCTCTGCCGTTGTTAACCTCTTCGACAAGGCCAAGTTCCACCACCTCCTGGCCAAGCCAGGCGAAATCCTGCCAGTGTATTCCGGTAACAGGGCGAATACCGGCAACAAGCGGCTCTATAAGGTTGTGCCCGCCGCCTTCAGGATAGAGTGAACCGCCGACAAAGGCCGCCTCTGCCTGCTGGTAGGCGGCTGCCAGTTCGCCAAACAGATCCCAGACAATAACAGAGCCGGCAGGGGCAGGCTCTGTTGCCAGTGAGGAACGAAGAGTGCAGGGGATGCCGAGCATCGCTATCCTCTGCAGCATGTTTCGGGCCCTTTCGATATGCTTTGGAAAAAGTCCTGTTATCAGTGTCGGGTGTCTGCTGTGCAGCTGATGGATACAGTTGATAATCTCTGTCTCCTCCGGTTTTCTGATGGAGCCGAAAACAACAAAGGGGGTATTTCCAGGCAGGATGTTTTTTACCGATTCCTGTGTTACTGCCGCCTGTGTAAAGGTATCAAATTTGAGATTCGGGATAGTTGTAACCTTCTCGCCGCCAACGATATCGGCAAAGCGGCGGCCGTCCTCCACAGACATCGCCAGTACCTTCTGGGGCCCGATATCACGAAAAAACGAGGAGATTTTCCGGTAGGCAGAGTGACTTTTTGCCGACATCCGGCCATTGATGACCATAACCATGACCCCGTTCTGTCTGGCGCTGGCAAGAAAACCGGGCCAGAGTTCCGTCTCCACCAGTATGGCGAGGCGGGGGCTGAAAAGGCGGAAGGCTTTTGCCATCAGGGCAGGTGCGTCGAGAGGGAAATAGCTGATTACCAGCTCTGTCTCTGCGCTGTTTTGCGGCGCGCCTTCCTTTAATATGTTTATCCCCTGGGGGGTGGTTGCGGTGGCGAGAATCCGCAGCTGCCGCGCTATCTTGCCCTCTTTTCTCATCTGTGCCAGATAACCGAGCACCATATTGGCAATAATCGCCTCTCCGCCGGAAGCGGACTGAATCCAGAGGTCAAAGGGGCCCTGCGGCGCAGCCTGCAGCGTGCGCTGCCGCCAACCCTCGGCAAGCCGGGGAGAATGGCGCAGCAGTGGTGAAGCAAGCCGCCAGAGAGCACTATAGACCGGGAAAAAAAAGTTATACACAAAAGTGTCACGGTTGGATTTTATGCGTTTATTACAAGCTGCCGTCATTGTACTGGTCTCCTCTTTTTTTGTAAAGTGGCTGGCGGCAGCAGTTTTGCCGGACTCTTCTCTTGCAAAAAAGAGAGCGGAAGGCTATTGTCGCTGCGTTATCCGCTGCTTGAAAAGAGACCGGGAATGATATTCATCCCGTAAAATCCTCACAGGAGTGCCATGAGCCGGCTGCAGGCAAATCTTGTCCTTGTTGTTGTCGCGATGATCTGGGGGAGTGGTTTTGTCGTGCAGCAGGTGGGTACCGGTGAGCTGGGAACCATCAGTTTTACCGGAATTCGTTTTCTGCTTGGCGCGCTTGTGGTCTCCCCTTTTGCTTTACGTCAGTATCGGCAGCGGATGAGGGGCGGGCGGAAGACAGCTCTCTCCCACTGGCTGCTTATGGCGCTGGTGGGGGGTGTTCTTTTTGTTGCCGCCGTGCTGCAACAGTATGGAATCTTTCATACAACTGTTACCAATTCCGGTTTCTTAACAGGCCTTTATGTGCCTCTGGTACCCTTGTTGTGCTGCGCTCTTTTTCGCAGCAGGGTGCATATCTCTGTCTGGCCGGCCTCTTTATTCTGTTTTCTCGGTATCTGGCTGTTGAGCGGCGCGCAGTATCAGGCGATGGCAACAGGAGACTGGTGGGTGATGGCAAGCAGCGTGTTTTGGGCCCTGCATGTTATCGTGGTCGGGACGGCAGCACAACGAACACAGATGCCGCTGGTTGTCGCTGCCATCCAGTTTGCCGTCTGCGGCATTTTTGGGCTTATTGCCGGAATTGTTGTTGAGGGCGCGGAGTTTGCCCATTTTACCGCTGCCTGGAAAGGGGTCTGCTATTCGGGAATTTTCTCGGTGGGTACAGCCTTTACCCTGCAGGTGGTGGGGCAGCGGTATACTGCTGCTGCCGATGCCGCAATTATCCTTAGTTCCGAATCTATTTTTGCCGCTGTTGGCGGCATCATTTTTCTTGGTGAGCGGTTGGTGCTGGTGCAGATTGCCGGAGCGGTACTGATCTTCTTTTCTGTTGTTGCAGTGGAAGTGCTGCCACAGAGAGCAGGATTGGCTGAAGATTAGATCTATTTCCGGTTCGTTTTTTACTGAGAGCTGTGTATAATGGTTACGTTTATCCTCTGTTATTTGCAGAATTATCTCATTTACCATTCAATTTCCGTATAAAAAGGAGGCATATATGGCTGTTCATATCGCAGATCATCCGCTTATCAAGCATAAACTGGGATTGATGCGTCAACATGATATTTCCACCAAGGATTTTCGCGATCTCTCCTCAGAGGTTGCCCGCTTGCTCACTTATGAGGCGACAAAGGATCTTGCGACCAGCAAAAGAGTTATTCAGGGCTGGGCGGGAGAGGTTGAGATTGATGAAATAAAGGGGAAAAAAATTACCATTGTGCCGATTCTGCGTGCCGGGCTTGGTATGATGGATGGCGTTCTTGATATGATCCCGTCAGCGAAGGTAAGTGTGGTGGGCTTCTACCGTGATGAGGAGAGCCTGCAGCCGGTGGAATATTATGTTAAATTTGCCACCGGCATTGAAGAGCGGGTGGCGCTGATTCTTGATCCGATGCTCGCCACCGGAGGAACCCTGCTGGCCACCATTGACAGCCTGAAGAAGGCGGGGTGTAAAAGAATCAAGGGCCTTTTCCTGGTTGCCGCGCCGGAAGGCATAAAGAGAATTACAGACGCTCACCCCGATGTGGAGATCTATGTGGCGGCGGTGGATGAAAAACTTAACGATGTGGGCTATATTCTTCCTGGTCTTGGTGATGCCGGGGACAAGATTTTTGGCACGAAATAGTAAAAGAGTGGTCTGCTGGAGGGGTGAAGAGCCAGAGAGAATAACGTAAAAGGAGGATAGAAACTATGGAGCAGGAGCAGCAGGAGATACACTACTCCTTTCGCTTGAAGGATTGTCTGCTCGGCGGGCAGATGCTGTTTGTCGCTTTTGGCGCTCTGGTGCTGGTGCCGATTCTCACCGGGCTCGATGCCAATGTGGCGCTTTTTACCGCAGGGCTTGGCACCCTGGTATTTCAGGTGGTAACACGGGGACAGGTACCGGTATTTCTCGCCTCTTCATTTGCCTTTATCGCTCCCATTATCTATGGCGTACAGACCTGGGGAGTTCCCGCGACCCTGTGCGGGCTTGCCGCCGCCGGGGTATTTTATATATTTCTCAGCTTTTTCATCCGCTTTTCCGGCGCCGCCTTTCTGGAGCGTTACCTGCCGCCAGTGGTTACCGGACCGGTAATTATGGTGATTGGCCTGGTTCTGGCGCCGGCGGCGGTACATATGGCGATGGGTCGCACCGGAGACGGTTCTGCCTGGCTTGTGCCGCAGACCACGGCAATGATCCTGTCGGGTGCGGCGCTGGCAACCACCGCGCTGGTCGCTCTTTTAGGTAAGGGCTGGCTGCGGCTGGTACCTATTCTCTGCGGGATCTGTGCCGGTTATCTCTGCTCGTTATGTCTTGATCTCTTTGGGGTATCGGCTTCTGTTCATGCCGGTTTCTCCGCTGGAGATCTTGCCGATTTTACCAAGGACTCACTTATCTCTTTTGCTCCGGTACTGGAGCGCCCCTGGCTGGCCGTTCCCGGCTTCGTTTTCCCTGAATGGAAATGGGAGGCGGTGCTGTTTATTGTCCCTGTTGCCATTGCGCCGGCCATTGAACATGTGGGCGATGTGCTGGCCATCAGTTCTGTCACCGGCAAGGACTATGTCAGAGAGCCGGGCATTAAAAACACCATGCTTGGCGATGGCATTGCCACCACCATCGCTTCCCTGCTTGGCGGGCCGCCGAATACCACCTATTCCGAGGTGACAGGTGCCGTGGCGCTGACCAGAGCCTTTAATCCGGCGATTATGACCTGGGCGGCGATTTCCGCGATTCTGCTCAGTTTTGTTGGCAAGGTGAGTGCTATGCTGGCGACTATCCCTACCCCGGTAATGGGAGGGATTATGATCCTGCTGTTTGGCATGATTACCGTTGTTGGCATAAATACCCTGATAAAGGCCCAGCTCGACTTGTCTGTGCCGCGAAATCTGATTATTGTGGCGGTGATTCTGGTATGCGGTATCGGCGGCATGAAGTTTGCTGCCGGCTCCTTTGCGATAGAAAAGATTGGTCTGGCCGGAATTCTCGGACTGTTTTTAAATATTGTGTTGCCGAAAGCCCCTCAACAGAAAAAAAAGACTGCCATATAGTTTCTGTCAGTTGGAGCCTTCACGACAGATAGCTGCAGCCATTATGATCTTCTTAAACTTTACCATTTCCCCTGAAACTCTCTGGAGACACCATGAAATTCCCAATTGATCTGTCTGCTTACACCCCTTTGCGATTCTCTATTGACCAGCAGGAGCTTTCCGTTGCGGATAAGGCTGTGCTTGAAAAAAATATTCAGCTGGTTCGTGACGGGATTATCTTCTTTACTGCGCTTGCCAATACTAAAGGGCTGGGTGGTCACACCGGCGGTGCTTTTGATATTGTCCCTGAAGTGCTGATCCTTGACGCCTTTATGAAGGGTTCCAGCACGGTGCATCCGGTCTTTTTCGATGAGGCGGGG
>PDWI01013902.1_pt1 | contig 12007 bp, 15 predicted proteins | sample 1430891 | NCBI WGS metagenome assembly PDWI01 (sample SAMN01162508, study PRJNA174530) | Oral metagenome, whole genome shotgun sequencing project. | biome: Marine environment; feature: Marine mammal; material: Swab sample of the gingival sulcus; isolation source: swab sample of gingival sulcus...
CTTCGCGCAAAAAAAGGTCCATGAAACCACCTCGATAACCTGAGGAAACTATACCAGATCATCCAAAATTACGGAATCCCGCAGTTATGCAGAGGTCTTCAGTTAGGCGCGCCACTCATAGATACTCACTCGGCTCTGTTTACGCACTTCACACCAATGCGACGGGAAACACTTGTCTTATGACTTCCCTTGGCTCCTTTGAGATAAGGGAGCCGCTTCCCGGCACCCCAAATATGCCGGGAAGCGGCGGGGGTCGGATCGAGGGAAACCAGGTGCAGCAACACCGAGGCGTAGTATGATCGCCCCCGTCTTTTCATCTGTCCTGAACGGATACCCGGGTTTTGGGCCCGGATGACAAGACGAGGAAGACAAAAATGACAATGAAGGATACCATCGGTGTCGATATCTCGAAACCCGCTTTTGACGCCTTTCGGTTGAGCACAGGCGAGCATCGGCAATTTCCAAACGACCGGGCCGGGTGCGCCGCCCTTATCCGCTGGATCGGCGCAGTGACCATCCGGGTCGTGTTCGAACCGACCGGCTCCTTTCACCGACTTTTCGAGGCGGCCCTGGTTGCGGCGGGCATCGAGGCGGTCAAGGTCAATCCACGCTCTGCGCGTCGCTTCGCAGAGGCAACCGGGAAGTTGGCCAAGACAGATCGGATCGATGCTGCCATTCTGGCGCGGATGGGCGCAGCTCTGGATCTGGAAGGGCGGCCGGCGAAGACTGAAACCCTACATGACCTCAGAGAGTTGAGTGTCGCCCGTCAAGCCCTGATCAAGGACCGCATCGCTGCCACCAACCGCGAGCAGATCGCTGTGAACCCGGTGATCAGGCGCCAGTTGCGGGCTCGCTTGAAACAGATCGGAACCCAGCTCAAGGAAATCGACACCGCGATCGCGGCACAGATCGATGCCGATACGGGTCTGTCACGCCGCCGGGATGTTCTGGCGGTCCATTCCCGGTATTGGAACTGTCACGGCCATGGCTATCCTGATCGAGATGCCTGAGCTCGGCACGCTGGACAACAAACAGGCGGCCAGCCTTGCCGGTCTCGCGCCGGTGACGCGCCAGTCCGGCAACTGGTCCGGGCGCGCGCGTATTCGAGGTGGTCGACGCAGCCTGCGCACGGCGCTCTACATGCCAGCCCTCGTGGCGCTGCGCTTCAATCCGGATCTGAGGAAGAAGTATCAGGACCTGAAAGACGCCGGAAAAGCCTCGAAGGTCGCCATCACAGCGATCATGCGAAAGCTGCTTGTTCTGGCCAACGCCTTGATCCGAGACGATCGAAAATGGACCGCGAAACACGCTTGACCAAGACGGATACTACTCGGCAGCCACTTTCTTGGTTCCCGGATGATCTGCATGGTCACCAATAAGGTCCATGTAGCTGGCGGGAACATCACATACTGGTTCAGGAGACGGAACCGGATCACGCTTCGGCGGAAGCAGCGTCAGGGGCATCTGTGGCAACGGGTTATCCAACAACTGAGCGCGAATTTCACGGGCCAAGACCTCCGCCAAGAGCGATGGCACTGCGTTTCCCAACATCTTTTGCACGTTCGTGCGACCACAGTCGAACTGCAATCCGTCGGGGAAAGTCTGAAGACGGCACATTTCTTGGGTCGAGAGCTTTCTGTTCTTCCAATGGAAAGGGCCTATCGAGGAACCCGGTTGCGCCTGAATCGTCCAAGATGGTTTGTCTTTGGCCAGTTTCAGGAGAAAGCTCCAATACCGAGTGCGCCAACCAAAGAGGTTTTCGCCGCCCATACGGTTCGTATGCCAAAGGTAGTTCTGACCTTCCGGGATCGAGGGAAGGAGGTCGCCCCACTTCCCTGACATGGCGATTGATGCCTCATTCGGGTGATCAGGTAGGTCGCCGATAGCATCCCAAGCAGTTCGATACGGCTCTCTGTCGTCAAGCAAGTCAATCTCTTCTGGTCGGCAATGAGTTTGCGCTGGAAAGCGAAATTCGCGCCCATCCCTCGATCCGATCAGGAACACTCTCTCACGTGATTGGGGAACGCCATAGTGGGCGGCATTCAAGGCCTTCCAACTCACCTTATACTTGCTGCCGACTTCGTCATTGATCTGCTCGATGCCCTCAAGCAAATGGCGCAGGCCTTCGTCCTTGCCCTTGTAGACAAGCCCATAGACGTTCTCCAAGAGGAAGGTCCTAGGTTGCAAATCGCGCAACACCCGGAGGTACGCCGTCAGTGTATCCGCGCGCGGATCGTCCAAACGGCGAGTGCCGCCCTGAAACCAGTATCCCGACTTCGAAAACGGCTGACATGGAGGTCCGCCGAAGAGAACGTCGATTTCGCCCGGTTCCGCCGATGCAGCTTCCAGAATCTGCGAAGAGGTGACCTCGTGAACATCTGCTTCAATCACATGCCAGTCCGGGCGATTGAGCCGAAGCGTTCGGCAAGCAACCGAATCGATTTCCAGTGCTACGCTCGTCTCAATCCCAGCGGCTTCAAAACCGAAATCCAAGCCGCCGACACCCGAGAACAGGCTTACTGCACGTAGGTTGTGCGACAAGGCATCCTCCACTACAATTCGCGGCACAATAGTGCCGGTCGTCAACATATGGAACCGTAAAGATCGAAAACTGTACTGTCAATACAAGACTCTGCTGTGCTGAGAGTTAAGCTGAAAGAAGCTCTCGTCGCCTACCATGAGCGTACGGGCGAGCGATTGACGTATGGTAAACTATCGCAGCGAACGGGTCTTTCTGTCGCCACCATCGAGTCTTTGGCAACTCGGCCCGGGTATAACACCCGGCTGAGCACCATCGAGAAAATCTGTGCTGTGCTCGATTGCCAGCCTGGCGACTTTTTGGAGTTTCGCGAGTGATTATCAACAAGGCGAAAGCCGCCGAGACCCTGCATCACGCGTCAAAGCAGACCGATATTGACCCTGTCTGGCGGTCCAAAATAGAACGTCTGTCGCAATTGTGTGAAGAAGGCGTTTCCAAGACTCATATCGCCTTTCTTGGTACTTCAATACTTGCGCGTGCCGTCGATTCAACAGCAGACCTAATCCATATCAAACCAAAGCTCGCGCCCGACAAACCGCGCGCATATTCCGCGAGGTCTCTATGCCACGGCGTGTTGGTTCCCGTATCAGCAGAACTGAATTTCGACATTGGCGTGACAGGGCGCGAACCTCTCAATAATCAACCCTACTTCCGAATGACCTACCTTGGTGACGAGACGCCTGTCCATGCCGGTGGGCAAGCGGCGTTCAGCTATATGGTAGAGTTGATCGAAGAGCTTAACGACGCGTCGCGAGAGGAAGCAGGGAGAGCATTGGCTGCATTTGTGGATGTCCGCCGAAAATACGCTCCCCATATGTCCAGTTCGACGATGGTGAGGTGTCGGTTTCTCGACTGATCGCTGCTGCCGCTGAATTTGTGGCAGAGAATTCTGAAGGAGGGAAGCGAGCGCAAGCCGTGGCAGCAGGCCTTGTGGATGTATTTGCAGGAACAGCGCGTGTCTTGAGCGGGCGCATCAACGATCCGAGCCGGAAATTCCCGGGCGACGTTTGCGTCCTTTCAGAGGAAGGGGCTTGGGAAAAGGCGTTCGAGGTTCGAGACAATTAGTATTCGCAAGGAAGTGCGTGGCGTTGAACGTAAGAGAGGCCGCTGTTGTGATGGCCGCAGCTTCCCAGCCGAAAATAGATGCAGGAGATTGGGCCGAAGAACGTGGTATTGGACTCACGCTGTTCTATGGCTGGAACGACCTCGCGAGGCAGTGTTTCTTTTGGAGCCAGAAGCCGTCTCCAGACACAGCCCGGGGGGCGGCGGAGCACATCCATCAAAGGCTCATTGAAGTTGAGGCTTCAGAGGAGGCAATCAGGGATTGGAACGCGAGGACAAGTTAGCGGGTCATACTATTGACGGGCGGGTTACGTCACGACGAACAAATTCGGAAGCGATCAGATAGACAAATTGCGCGGATTGTCCGGCCACGAACTCCGATACGCGTGGCCCAAAATCTCCGTCCAAGATGTCTTGATAAACCGTCGGTCGATAGCGAGTGATCGACCCGAGATAGTAGGTCAGTGCGTAAATCGATCCAAGTTGATGTAGGCGATGCGGTAATTCCGAATTGGGACACAAATACACATAATACCTTCGGTAAGGCGGTGTGCTGGCTACTGTGGCCCAAAGATGTTCCCTAACCATATCTGCCAGTTCGATGGCATGGTCCACACCATGCCGTACATAGGCTACCGGGTTCTTTTGTTCGAAGCATATCAGCTTTCGCCCTTCAACTTCTTCGTTGCAACTGACCTTTTTGAAGCCTGTCGATAGCCCTGACAACGAAAGAACATCGGCATGTGTGTGGCCGAGACGGCGTACATCATCTGCAAAGAGGTATACCCGCAACCAGACTTTCTTGGTCGCCTTGTTTTCATAGAAACCAACCCGTTGGACCGAAATGAACCGCTCGCGTTTTTTCGTTGCCGTAGCCCAAAGACGATGACCCGGCAAAATCTGTGGGACAAGGGCTTTGATCGGTACAACATGGGAATTTGTCAATCTCGGGACGTTGAGCGCTTGAATGAACTCGTCAAACGCTTGGAATTGGGCGATGTGTAGAATGTTAGCTGAGCATCAGAAAACTCACTCCCTCCGGGCGCGACAGATTCAGCAACACCGTGTTGGACGTTCGGTAAGGAAGCCTGCTGTTCACGACACAGCGCGAAGGACTTAACGAGATTCAGGTAGGAGTAGTAGAGTTGAAGTGGCTTTGCTGCCCCGATGTGCGAACTTGAGGCGGAGCGATAGAAGTCCTCGGCTTGATCGAGATACGACAAGGCTTCTCGTTGGCTGGCGGTATTCGTAACCTTGTCCGCCACTGCTCTTCGCATGATCAGCCAAGGGTCTATTGCAAAAAGCAGTGACTGCACTGGTTTTCGTCGCCCGGTATCTGACGTTGGAAAGAACGAAAAAGGGACAAGGCGATCATGCGCCTTCAACTCAACTCCTTTTCGCATCCTCGGTGGTGGCAATTCTTACATCCATTTCCAAAACGCACCGGAAGTCATAGCTTCCAGCCGATACAACTCAACCTACGCGAGAATCCGGGCGGGAGCCAGAAGTGCGGTGGTGGGGAAGGAAATACAAGCACCGAAAATGTCAGCCCTCCGAAAGGAAGCGTTCTCGCGCTGGGGCTTCCGACCGAAAAAATCGTTCAAGTTGCCTTTCGTATTGATTAAACAGCCGATTGGCCTCGGCTGGCAAATCGCGTCTTGCGGCGGTCCAGTCAGCCATATCGGTCTTTGCCAACTCACCTTCCGGCTCAATGCGCACAACTTTTTCAGGCCCAATCATCAGGCGGGCTTCGCTGAGCGCCGCTTCACCGTTCAGGTACATCATGCCCTCGAACACATCGCTCCAACCCAAAGCTCCCATGTCGAGACGGTTGTCGTTGGCGGACCACGGTGGCGACCCCGTGCCGATTGACAGGATTTCGATCTGGTCGCAACTCACGGTGAGTGCCGATTTCGCCTCGCTTACCGCAAGCATGATCGGGTTGTTCGCCCAAACGCCGCCATCGAAGAACACGGTTGAGCCGTTTTCAACGCCCTTCAAAAACGTAGGAGCGGCAGAGGTTGCCGCAGCGATTTTGGCGCATGTGTTTAGCGGATCACGCATGTAGTCCGGGTGGTGATCCGTTTTGAGAACTGCAAGTTCAGCTTCAGGCAGTTTGAAGGCGGGGATGGTCATTCGGGGGAGGCATTCACGATACATGCGTTCCCCAAATTCGGATCGCAGCGCGTCATCAAGCACCGCTCGATCAAATACGCTTTTTGGCCAGAGTAGTTGCCCCACTCTCCCGGACCACTTTTTCAAGCGAAAGCGCCATGGCGGGAAGATTTCGCGACCCTTATCGAGATAAAGACTCGCGATGCGTTCAGTGGGGATTTCCAAACCCAAGCCCAGCGCGATTATGCCACCGGTTGAAGTTCCAGCGATGTGATCGAAGTACCGGGCCAGCGATTTGCCGTCGCAGAAGCGGCGTTCGATTTGTTGGATCATGCAGGCAATGAAGACACCCTTGATGCCACCGCCGTCCAAGGACAGAATCCTGTAGGGCTGGTCCTTCGGCCAAGGAAGCCTTTCCCGCCGCGTTGTTCGCGATCCAGCTTTGCGCTGATCAAACAGCTTGTCGTCTTGCGGATCCAACGGATTCCGGTCCTTTCGCGCTTGGTCCCAACCATTCCCCAGTAAGGTGCCATAGCTCGTAATACTTAATCCACTCGCACGCCCAAGGAATTGTGTAGTCCGCAATCAACATCGTTCGATCCCACTCTTTTCCGTCAGGATCGAACAGGCACAAGCCTGAGTTTTGTGGCGTCTCTTCAGTGTACCAGAGATGCGGAATATCCTCCCACCTTCCCTCTTCGCGCGGTGCAATTTCCGGTTCGATCAACGACACATATGGGGCCGTTTGGCGGATGAAGTCCCAAATCACGCAAATCCGGTACCGTGCTTGAACAGGAGTAACGGAGCCGGTCCAAATGCAGAGGTCTTTCTTGACTTCGAGCCTGAAGCTCGGATGCCGCAATCGCATTCTCTGGACTTGTGCATGAGGCGTCCGAGCTTTGCGCTCAGTCGCCTTTCTTTTTCGCGCCACTGATCAGCCCCCCGTGAAAGCGGTGTTCAGGGACTGGCCGCGATACCTTCGCAATAGCAGGTGTCGCAGTTGCCGCCGATACCACAGTCCCCGTCTCTTTCAGGAAACGGTTTGGCGACGTGTTGCTGCCGCCAGCCTCGCGGTCCCGTAGGTGTAGGGCGGCTTTACGGCTGATCGTTTCACCGAACAGGTTGCCGAACGCAGAGAAAATCTCCGGTATAGTCCCCCGTCGTGCGCGCTCCATCACCTCAAGTAGTTCCACCATGTCCTGACGAAGCGTTCGGCGATCATCCTGTGTCGCGGGCCAACGGTCATTCAAGCGGTCTGGAAAGAAAACGGGGTTTCGTTCGTCGGGCCCGCTGTTTTCCGACAGAGCGATGTCCATCTGGCCAATGATATGGGATGCAAGCGCCCGCACCTGACCGGCGAGTCCTTCCTGCGATCTTCCGCAAGTAATGGCCAGCTTGGACACATAAACAGAGGGCGGCTTCTTCAACTTGCGGCTCCCGTACCGGAGGTTCAGATACCGCTTGACCAGCTTCAAGGCGATCACCTCTTGGCTGTCGAGCCGTACAGGCAGAATTGGGGGCAGATCGTCCTGATCTGCTGCCCGAATGTCGAGACGGTCGATAGCGTTCGAAATCCGGCGCTCAGACAGGTTTTTCAGGAAGCCGTTCGAATCCCCACGTTCTTCGACGCTGCCCCGAAACCAAACGGCAAACCCGAAGGGATTCGCTGCAACACGGTAGCTTTGCCCGTGATCAGGGCTGTGAAAAATCTCTCCCTCACGCTCGTTGCGCGGTACCGCATACGGGTCCATGATCGTTACGTCCAAATGCATGGTCGCAAAACGCATCTGAACACAGCGTGTGCATCTTTCGATCTCTCGCACGTTCGGAAACCCCTGAAGGGCATCAAATAGCAGATCAAGGGCGCGGTCGTTGTCCCAACCCGCTGGCACGTTGATCTCAACCATGGCGTCGAGGTCAAACCGGTCATCTTCGCCACTAACAATCGTCGCGCCGATAGAGATGGAACCTTGAGCATAAATCCGGCTTTCGCCGTCGACCAAGTAGTCTTTCAGCGGGCTGGACAGTCGTTCCAAGTGGGCTTTCAGTTCACGGTATCGGCTTTCCACCAGACGCCTGTCGTTGTCGCTCAACTCAAACGACGTGGCGACGTCGAGCAAGAAGTCGTCGAAGTTCGGGTCCGAAGACATGCAGACATCCTTTCAAACAAAACAAGAACGCGGCGCGTTGCGCCTAGCGTCCTCTATGTTTCCAGTTTGTTCCCAAGTTACATCCATCTAACCCAAGGTCATGGGGGGGAGTCAACGACCAACCGCGACATTTAGCACGTTGCTCAACTTATAGCGGTCCCTACCCACACAGAACAAAAGGAAATCAGATCAGCTTTCTTGCGCCAATAGTTGCGACGCTGGCACCCCCAAAGCATCTGCAATCCGTTCTACAGAAACCAGCGACGGGTTTCGCAAACGCCGTTCGCACCCGCTGACATAAATCCGGTCAAGATTGGCTCGGTGTGCCAGCTCTTCCTGAGATAATTCGAGGCGCAAACGCTCTTCACGCATACGTGTCGCAAATACGCCTACCAGTTCTGAATCAATCACCTTTGCCACGCACAACGAATGTGTTGTTGCAGACTATGTGACCACGGACTATGAGTAACGATAGCATATCCTTTCAACGACGAATTGGTATTACATGTTCATTCTAAGTTTAATTGGTGCCATAGGAATTATTGCAGGCGGTCTTGCGGTGTGGGCCGGTTACAATGAGCAAGATGTGTTTTGGATGGCTATCGGGATTTCCAGTGCCATTTCCGGCATCGTGTTCCTCGCACTCGACAAGGGGCTAACGTTGCTCAGAGAAATCCGCGATGCACTGGTCGAGGAGCGTTCCAACCGTGTCGAAGAATGAAGCCTCACGCACTGACGAAAACCAAACGCCTGTGAACCTCGCGGATAACATCCGGCTGAAATTCTTAATCTACTGAACGGCCTACGAGGGGTGTTTGCAAGTTGGCCCGTTCCCTGTGAGTCCCCTTGAAACAACGAATATGCACTAACGCTAACGAATGCTGAACTGCCAACTGCATGTAGCCATTGTCACGCATCCCGACCCCGAGTGGGTGGTAGGCCGTGGGGCCCTCAGAAATTTCACCATCGGCGGCAACACGGTTGTCAGCTTCGTTGTTCAGTGAAACGGGATAGGCGCTCAGCGGACACTGACGCGCGCCTGTGGTGCGGCAGGCACCGAGGCGGCTCAGGCGGAATTGATGGATGATCAACCTGACAAGCCAGACATCCACTGACGCGGGCAACACCAACCCAGCATCCCACCCGCTTACAAAATCCGCCAGCTATCCGGACAGGCATACGGGTAACCGTATAGGGCAGATCGGTTGGGAACCATTCGTCGCATCCACGTCAACGGGTGCTGGCGTGGGTGGGCCGGACGCTACGGATGCTATTGGCGGCACAAGAAGTGGTCGCTGTCCGTGACGGCGAACTGAATATCAACCGCCAAGTAGGCAGGAAGTTTGTGATTTGGCGATGTGGATTGGGACCGCGTCAGCGGCGAAGTGGGCCTTACCTATGTAGTGGCCTGCAAGCGCTTTCGCAGATTCAACACGCTGGACGGATGCCAGCGCCCCCCACGGGCGGCCCTAATACCCCGGCGATTGAGTTCATGCGCTTGTGCTTTTAGCGTTGTGTGGCCCGCCGCGTGCACGCCTTCCAACGTGTCAGCAAGGTCATCGGCGAAGGCGTTGGCATTGGCGCGCTGAGCCTCGCAGGACGACGCATTGCCCTTTCCCGAACAGCGTAGGGCGGCAGCGCCATTTGGGTTACCTAACTTCACAATCGGCATTCTGGCGCTTGTCGCAGCGGAGGAAGCCCGCGCTACCAGTGCCCGGACAAAAGCCGCCCTTGCCGCTGCCAGAGTTCGTGGTGTGAGCGGCGTCGCAGTCGGATTGTCGCAAGCTACGAAATCGACGCCAGATTCTTGCAGGTTCAACAAAAACGCTGCGTTCCGACTAAGGCGGTCCAGCTTGGCGATCACTAGGCGCGCGCCAGCAACACGGGCCAGTTTGAGAGCGGCTTGAAGTTCAGGTCGCGAGTTTTTACGCCCGGACTCCACTTCGGTGAATGCGCCAACGATGGTGGCCGCGTTAGCGGCTGCGTAGGCTTCGATTGACGCCGTCTGTGCCTCAAGGCCAAGGCCGCTTCTACCCTGTTGGTCCGTTGAAACGCGGATATAGGTCACGATCTTCATGGCAAAGTCTCCAAATACAAACTGGCGTAATGACCGTTAGGCCAGTTTGCATCACACGTCGGCATAATTCGTCTGTAGTTTCAAGGCTTTAATCCCGAAATTCACTGTGTCCAATACGGAAAACGGCAGAGTCACGGCTTACTCGTCAGTGAGGACTGACCCAGTGGTTTTCTTACTGGCAGAAGCTGGTGTTGAATCGTGTTGGGCAGCGCGCGTAGGGGAGCGAGTTCAGTGCCATGCTCTACAAAAAGTTAGGCTCCGTCAAACCGGCCTAGCGTTTCGGTTTTGAAAAAGTCATCGTTTTTGATGATGGGTTTTCGGGTTGCCGCATATCCCAAAAAAGAATTCTGCGGGGGTCATGAGTCGTGAGATTGGGCAACCGGAACTTTTTCCGGTTGTGTTGACCACGACAAAGATCGGGCAGGGTCGAACAGTTCTCTGAGGACAAGAGATAACAGAGGAATTTTCTCGAAATACGAGCATGCAGGTACCCTTTCCCGTGTTCTCGATACTCAGCCAACAAATCTGCGGGGAGTGCGGGGAGGCGTTGTGGGTCTTTATTGTAGGAATCTAGTGGTGTGTGTAACGGCGCATTAAAACACACACATACCCCTTGGAGCCACCACCGCAGCACCTCAACTCCCCGCACTCCCCGCCAAGTTCACTCAAGCGTCGGGATTCGTTGAAGAAAAACATGTGGGGAGACGCGCCTTTCTCCCCGCAGACTCCCCGCGTGTTTGGCTCGACTCCCCGCAACTCTCCGCAGAAAGCGAACTGGGCGCTGACGCGTCCTCCGTTTCTTACTCTACCTTTTCGCCGTTGACCGCTTTCCACGCTTTCCAGTTCGGATCATCCTCAGAAGTCGGTACAGTTTCGATCCAATTTCTTGACCCCGGCAGCCGCATCTTGAGTGTGAACTTGTTCACCTTACGGTGCGAGTCATAGTCTTTCTCAAATCCGATCTCGACCGATACCACACCACCTTTTGGCGTTGTGCGCCGTGTAATCTGTGGCTTCTTAGCATAGGCTTCGAAGCGCCGCCCAACACGCTGTGCATTGCCATACACGCCATCCTCATAGCCCCACCCGTCAATTTGGATGGTGTCACCATCACCGTTTGGGCCGTTGTTCAGGATGTCCATACCGGTGTTTCCATCCTTCCCGGAGACATTGAAGCCTTGCCCCGGAAGGAAGTCCGCAAGCGCACTGGAAAGCTGTTCCATGGCGTCAACCTTGTTGTCGGTTACCGTCGCCCGAAGCTCGCGTGCATTTCCGTAGAAGTTCCTTACGCCAGCGGCCTGCACTACCCCGCCGACGCATTCCTGCCAGTCTTCAAAGCCACCCGTGGTTTCTGAGGCATCATATGGTTGACGACCACCTGCGATCCAATTCTGCACAAGTGTTAGAGCGGCCCAGACCAGTTCGCTACGGTAGTCCTTCGCCCAGCGTGTCAATTTGGGGTGCTTCCAGCCCTTGCGTTTACTCGGCTCGGCCATTTTCGCATCCAGAGTAATGGGGGTGGTACGTTCCATCAATTCTTCGGACATGGTGACGTTGTTACCATCCAGAATCCATGTCGCGCGGACTTCCATGGGCTCAACGGCGCTGGCATCGTTCTTTCCCAAAATGCGTTGGTCAATGAACCCCTGAGAGATAGCCATTGCCAAATCGTCGGAATCGAGATTGTCCGGGATGTTGTCGAAGACCAGCGCGGATACACCGGAACGTAGCTTTGCGATGATAGTCTTGCCGATTTCTTCTTTCCGTTTCGGGATCGTCATTGTCGTGGCGCGCACACCGGTCCAGATGATCGAACATACGTCGAGCAAGAGCCCGGAACCTGTCCGATGGGCTGGCTTGTTGATCAAATGCGCCGCCGTGGCACCGTCGATCATTTCTCGCATGAACGGCAGAACGATCATACCGACTGAACCGCGCCGGGTTTGCCGGAGGCTGGTTGATGTTAGTTACGCGGCCATGGTCTGAGTTACCCGAGCCGCGTGGTCGTTTGCCTCGGCTTCTGCTGGCGGGATGTTTCTGATGGGTTCCAACAGGCGGCGGATG
>PDWI01018995.1_pt1 | contig 12006 bp, 12 predicted proteins | sample 1430891 | NCBI WGS metagenome assembly PDWI01 (sample SAMN01162508, study PRJNA174530) | Oral metagenome, whole genome shotgun sequencing project. | biome: Marine environment; feature: Marine mammal; material: Swab sample of the gingival sulcus; isolation source: swab sample of gingival sulcus...
TTGGAAATGCCCGATAATGCTTTCGACATACTTTCCACGCCCTTTGTATGGTTCGCAAGGAAAATGCACTCTTGACATATTGCTCATCATACCTTGTACTGCGTTGGCAATATTGGCAGAGCTGTTATCATATTGCAATTGATAAGGCTTGTTTTCGTGGGTGTATAGCGTGTTTTTCAATGCTTCCATAACCATTTGTTGCGTTTCAGCAAATGCAACGGAATGCCCTATGATTGCTCCGGTATGTGCATCGGTAACAAAATAGACATATAAATCACTCTTAACCTTGCATTTGTCATCGGTATAATACAACTGCATGGTTGTACCGTCAATAGACCACATTGCATCAGGGAAACTTGGTGTTTTACGGTTGATTATTTGCTGTAAATCGTTATCTGCAGCTAACTTTCCGTGCCGTTTATAATACCATACCTTTTTAATCTTAGGTTGATTTAAATAGCTCTTAATTGCCGATGTAGTCATTAATTCTTTGTCGTTAGCTTCTGCCCAGTCGTTATACATCATCGCTGTATCTTCAAAGCTATATTTAACAGGGTTGCTGTATATCTCTAACATCTTGGCGTGCATTACGGTATCGGCTTTTTCTCTATTGACATTGCCAACGCCTGCGTGTATCAAGCATTCAATGCCTTTGTCTTTGTACTCTTTGGCATTTCTGAGTAATACTCGCAAACTATTGATGTGTCCTTTTTTCCACTTGATAAATGGATAAGGCTCGCTTGTTTGTTCGTTTAAACAGTGTTTAAATACTTCGTCTCTAAAGTCATTTACAGACTTATAGCCAAGTGAACGCACTCGCTTGGTATCGTATTCATTCAATAAATGTAACCAAGCTCCGGCACGTGCCAATTGTTGTGTTTCTGTAGCGGTGTAAAGCCCTGTACTGTGCAATTTTTCCAAATCTTCTTGCTTTGTTTTAACAAGGCTTGGTAGTTGGTTGGCAATTGCTTGTAAGTTGCATTGTTGTTTGTTGTCCTCTTTGTCTTTAAGGTAAACAGCAGGTTCAACACCACCACATAATTGCTCACGTACAGCCTCTTTATACTTATCTTTTAAGCTATCGTAATGGATATAGACCCTGCGTCCTATCTTATGATGCTCCCAACAATAAACTTCGCCTTTGCGTTGTCCCACTAAAGCTCTTTTTAGGTAGCTTTTAGACACTCCGCATTGTTCCAGTTCTCCGGTTGTTAATGATAATATGTTATTGCTGTATTGTGGCATAAATGCTTTTGTTCCTATGCGAGGAATCGAACCTCGCAAAAACCATTTAGGATTGTAGAATAAGGTTTCTTTCTATGTTTTTAGTTCTATTATCTTGGCATTGCTGTAACAGAATTTCTTCGACAGCTTTACTGCTTTTGTTTTGCAGTTTAACCGCTTGAAGATAGCGATAGGCATAACCCGTTTTTTTAGCTATTTTGGATAAATCCCCTCTGTTTAAATGCTGTTTAAAATAGTTTTTCAAATCTTTGGCACTTGGCAGTTTGTCGTTAAGATTTTCGGGTAAAATAGTTAGGTTGCTGATACGTTGCTCCAAAGCTGCTAAACGCTGTTCTAAACCTGCCTGTTCGGTCGCAAAAATGATAAGGTCTTCTGCCCAATCTCTAAATTGTTTGGCTCGTTTACTTTTAATAAAAAAGCCTAAACGAATAATACCTCGTTTTGTCCAAAGGGTGGCGTGAGGTTGTAAATTTTTTACTGAAAGGGAGGAACTAATAGTAGCACCCTTTACCCAATGTTTACCTTCGACTAATTCGTCGGAATGTTCGGTAGAATGTTTTCTAATGGCTTTGTTGGTTACTCCATACCCATTAGCCACTTCATTGGTGGTCATTAGAAACTCGTGCTGTGGATTTGGTAGCACTTGCACGTGCAAATTTTCTTGTACTTGTAGTGTTAAGGTGTTCATTTTTATTAATTTTGCGGTAAAAAACAATATGGATTCAGATAAAATTATAAGGCGGTATGTTCAGCCTTATCTAAGTGATTATCATCAGTATTTTGAAGATTTTTGTTTCTTGATTCAAGCATCTCAGATTGGAGCAGCTGCTCGCCTCTTAGTGCTAATTGCGGACTCGGAGAAGACCCTTCCGTCTGTCCAAAACAAACAACATCTTCAAGAGTACACTGAAGAGTATTTGAAATGTATTCTGCACATTGGGGTAGCTGATTTGTGGGTAGCTTCTGATTATACGCACAGCATTCGAGCGTATTTGAAAATGGACATTGACCCTGCTTCATGGTTGATTGGCAGAATAGATGAACTTCGTCAATTTTTAGATTCAAAAGAGATTGAAGTCTAAGTTTAAAACTGTTTAAATTAGTATTCATATTATTTTGATTTTAAGCTGATTGTATAATTTGACCGCCATACTCTTTTTTGGCTACATATCGTATCTTTTTCGCTAAATCGGATGTTTTTCGTCCGGCTAAAGCACCGTTTACCATTTGGTTTGAGCATTCTAAAGCTTTTGCTATTTTGGTTACATTACCATAAGGAACCCATATTCGTTCCGGTTTTTTGTTTGTTAAAGCACTCATTTTTTAATCTATTTTATTTGTTTAACTTTGTTGGGTGTTTCTATTTGAAACGCGATACAAATATATAGAGTAATTCTCTAATTCTAAAATAAAAATTAGAGTAAAAGTCTATTTTATTTATAAAGTATTGATTATGTGTGTAAAAGAAAGGCTTAAGAAGTTCATAAAAAACGAGAATATCTCTAATAAAGACTTTGAGATTGCAATAAACGCCTCAAATGGCTATGTTAATAGTATATCAAAAAGCATAGGTCTTGACAAGATGGAATTGATTTTAGAGAAATTCCCTAACCTAAATTTAGAGTGGTTACTTTTAGGTAAAGGCAATATGACAAAACCTCAAGACACCAATATAGTCAAAGAGCCAACTATGACCTACGGTCTTGAAGAAGATTTAAAAAGGATACCTATTATAGATATTGAAGCAGCTGCCGGTGTTCACGGTGCTGTAAATCCAGATTATATAGAAGTGTTAGGGCACTTAACCGTACCTTATAATTCGCTTAAACAACGTACCGGTATTTATTACGCCATTAGAAATAGAGGACATTCAATGTCGCCAACAATATACGACAAAGATTATTTAATAGTGCGTTGGCTTGATAGAAGCGAATGGCAAGACCTTAGAGATGAATATATATATGTAGTCGTTGCAGATGGTAATGCTTATGTGAAGCGAATTAAAGACCGTTTAAATCGAGGTTTTATGGTTTGTATGTCTGATAATCTTGATAAAGGTAATTATCCCAACTTTACACTTGAGGCTCAAGAGATAGATAATTTATTTTACACAGAGCTAAAAATTTCTCCACACTTACACAATATTAATGCTACTTATTATGACCGCATGAAAACCTTAGAGGATAAGGTGGACGATTTGGTTGCGTGGCGTAGGTCTATAAAATAGTGTCAAAATTTATGTGTGTGCCTGCCTTGTGCTTGGGGCATTTTTTAGAGCCAATACACCGCAATTTACCCAACGAAAGTATGTTTATCAAATGAAATAACAAAAATCGAAATTTTCAAAATTTACACGATTCGTTTGAAATTTTTTGCACGATTCGAAAAGCCAATTAAATGATTGGGCGTATTTTGTGGGGAAAACCTTTTGTTCAGGTTGATAAGCTGGATATGGAAGACAAAAAAGTGAAAGAGGTTTATGAAGCCATTGAACTTTTACATAGAGAGTTGAAAGATATCGCTTCAATGATTGAAGAGGATCGTTTAAGCAAAAAAAAACAGTAGAGCTATAAGCCGAGTTCTGTACCGACAAGTCGGTTTCTGTCATTTATCTGTTCGACCTACCCCTTTGCATCGGACGGGTAGCCCTAAACAACGGTGAGCTCTTACCTCACCTTCTCACCCTTACCATCTAAGCGATGGCGGTTATTTTCTTCTCTGCTACTATACCCTCACGAGCATCTCTCATTTCGAGAGTTCGATACCCTGTGTTGCCCGGACTTTCCTCTTCATTTTAGTTAATGAAGCGACAGAACGCTCTACTGCTCTGCAAAGGTATTATATGTATTGGAAAAAACACGCATCGTGTGGTTTTATATTCAAAAATCAGGCTTAATGGACATCTTTTAGGCAATATCTTCTGTACCCCTTTCTATTTTTATCTTTGCGTTAAACCAAAGGTTATGAATAAAAAAATCAGGTCTCAAATTTTTAACTTCTTCGAGACCTGATATATGTATTTTTAAGATACGGCTATTGAATAATTAACTTTCCGGATGTGCCATCGGAGCACTCTATAAGGTAGTTACCTGCCGGCAAATTAGAGATGTCGATACCCGACGACTTTATAGTTGTTGTTAAGACTGATTTTCCATCGGAAGAAATAATATCAATGGTTTTGTTATAGGATGTTTCATCGAAAAATATCCTTTCTTTTGCAGGATTAGGATAAAACTTAACCTCATTATTAGCTCTTGCTTTAATGCCTAAATCTATTCCATTTTCTATTTTGATATTATCGAGATACAAATTATTACCTCCGCCATTGCTGGTAACTAGCCTAATAATAATAGTTTGACCTGCATAATCTGTTAAGTTGATGCTGTTATCGGCCCATTCTTCGGGTAGAGTAGGAGTATAAAATCCCATAAAGTTACTAGGTCTTGTTTTTAGACTTGCTCCTCCTTTTGCAAATACTGTGTCTCCGCTTGATAAATCACAAGCAGTGGAAACTAAGATAAATAAAGAGTCTTTTCTTGAGTTGAAGTACTGAGTATAAGAGTGATTAAAGTTTAGGAGGGTGTTTCCTGTTTGTGGGATATCGAACATTCCTAAAATTAGGTAATCGTTTTGTTGTTCGCGAGGCTCATAATATACAAAAGGCATTTTTAAAGAGCGGGAACTACCTTCTAAACCTTCTGTACTATCTACCATCCAAGTGTTTTGGTAATCAGGGTTGATAGTGACAAAGTTAGAGTTTCTTAAATGCTCATCTACTTGTTCAAAATCTTCCGAATAAGGTAAAGTCTCTGCAAATAAACGCTGTACGTCAATGTTTTTGTAATTGTTGTAAATATTTAGTTCTGTAATATTGTCTTTGTAGGCTTGAAATTGAATATTGTTCAAGGACTCTGTCAAATTAAGGCTTATCATTTTCTGAACAGCCATTCCCGAAGAAATATTATCGTCAATAGAAATGTCTTCTATGGTATCTGTATTAAGAATAACTCTTAATTTAAAACCATTAATATCTTGTGTACCATTGTTTTGTATGTTCAGAGTAAATGTGTTGCTTTCCGAACAAGTGTGTCATAGACAAAAACTCAAACGCAGCTTTAACGTCTATCATTCCTCGACCGTAAGTGTTGTCTTCTCCCGGGTCTCCTAAGTCGATAGCCGTTTGATAAAGTGCATTTTTTAGTTCGGTACTTGTGATGTTAGGAAACGCTTCTCTTAGAAGTAATGCTGCTCCTGATACGTGAGGAGCTGCCATCGATGTTCCTGATATTGAGATATATTCCCCTGTTCCTGCAGATGACCTAATATTAACGCCCGGAGCAGAAACTTCGGGTTTAATGGCTTCGGGAGAGCTCTCCGGTACACAACTTGTGGGACCTCTACTGGAAAAGTTGGCGATAGGTAAATTATTGTTATGGGCATTAATAGCACCAATAGAAAAGATATTAAGACTGTCTTTTGTGATACCGGCAGGCATACCTATCGTTCCCGGCTCCGGGCCACTATTCCCTGCAGAAAAAATAACAGAACAATCGGCAGCCTCAACAGCTTCTACATACTCATATTCCATAGGGTCGCAGTCCGGCCAAACTTCGTAATCGGCTCCCCACGAGTTGTTGATAACATCGGGAATATCGCTACTTGTATTGATGTCGCCATCGGGATTCATAGCCCATTCAAAGGCTGTGTAGTACTCAGAAATTGGTCGGATGTCTTCGATGTTCGATACGATAAGGTCGCACGCAATCCAGAATGCATTAAAGGCAATTCCGACAGTATCGTTATTGGCGTGGTCTAAGCCAAGCACTGTTCCGGTGGTATGTGTACCGTGATGATGCTGTCTGTCAATATCGTAAGGGTAGGGGTGCTCTACACCAAACCACGTTTGACCGATAGGTAAATAATGCCCTAAAAAACGCTCTCCTACGGCAGTATGTTCCACGTTGACACCCGTGTCGAAGCTCATTAGGATTTTGTTTCTACCGGTGTAGCCTAATTGCCACATTTCCGGTGCTTTGATAGTAACAATACCGGGCTCTACACCGCCTACTTCGAGGGGTGCACGTACTGCTTCTACGTTATTTACTTTGGGAGGAATAGTCGGTATATCGTATTGAATGTACTCAATGCCTTCCAATTCTAACATCGATTCGATAGCGGCTCTACTTGCTTTACAAGATGCGGAGTTTACCAACCAATGCGTTTTTAAGTTGGAAATATCATCATTAAATAATTTGACTAATTGAATAAAATCTTCCGGGGTTTTATTTTCATTAAAAAGTTTTTTTACAATTAACTTTTGCCTCTCTTTTAAAGGGATTTCTTGTTTTAGAAGCGACTGCTTGTATGCTTTAATATCAACTTGTTTTTTGAACTTGATAACAATAGGATACGACTCTAAATTTTCAGCATCCATTTTATGCCTTAACATATCTTTCAGATATCCCTGCGAAAAGGAGAAATAACTGCTCATTAAAAGAATTAATAAAAGTTGAATTGTTTTCATAAGAAATAAATTAAATAGTCATAATAAAACCCAAAGGTAAGCATAAATTTTAAAAGAAAGTTTTATAGGAGTAAAGTCTGTATTTCTACGATAGTTTTATATGCTTGGGTTAATTGTTTTGTTTTTTAATCTATTGATAATGATTTGTTTATTCTATTTTTAGAGTGGCTTTTTAGGGGTGAAAGGCATCTTTGATATGTTCGATGGTGTGTTTGTTGCCGTTTATAAAGACTTCTATAATGTCGAAACGAGCTTCTAAATCGTAGTTCTTTTGGTTGATAAAAGCATTTGCTGCTACAATTAAATTATTTTGTTTTTTTCGGGTAACTGCGTCTTTAGGAGGCGTTAATAGATTTTTTCGGGTCTTAACTTCTACAAAGCACAATGTTTCATCTCGAACTGCGATGATGTCGATTTCTTTGTGATTGTAAAACCAATTTCTTTCAAGTATTTTGTATCCTTTATGAATTAAAAAATCAATCGCGTATTGTTCTCCTATATTGCCTATTTCTTTGTTAGAATGCATATTTGTTTTGATAAGAAAATAAAAGAGGTTATCCTTAAATGATGATAACCTCTTTACAACTTTATCTTACTTGATTGATAGATTCTTGAATGACATCTTTAATACGTTGATAGACTTCTTCTTTGGTTCCGTGCCCGTCAATTTTAACTACGTCGATAGTTTTTTCGTAATATTTAGGAACTTTCGAAGAAATTTTCTCGTATTTTTCTATTCTTCGAATGATTGTTTCCGGATTTTCGTCGTACAGTCTCGATTCTTCCGTTTTTCCTCGTCCGAAAAGACGTTTAAAGGCTTCTAACATCGTTATTTCCAAGTCGATAACTAGATTGATTCCAGAGCCTCGTTTACGCAGTAAACCGTCTAAAATATAGGCTTGTACAATTGAACGTGGGTATCCTTTAAAAATAAACCCTTTGGCGTTTGGACTATTATTAATTTCTCGTTCTATTAACTTAATAGCTATTTCGTCAGGCACGATATCGCCTTTATTAATATGTCCTTTGGCTTTTAGACCTAATTCTGTTTTTTTTCCTATTTCTTCACGAAGTAATTTTCCGGTAGAAATATATTTAAGACCAAATTCCTCAGCTAAATTAACTGTTTCGCTTTTCCCGGAACCCGGCATACCAAGTATCACGACGTTAAATAAGAGTCCTTTTAGAGTGTCTTGAACGACTTCGTCTATGCGGTCGTATATTTCGTCGATAGTCCCCAGCCCATCAATAGGGTTGTATAGATTTCGTTCTTTGTAATAATCGATAACAGTTGCAGTTTTTTTATCGTATTCTTTTAGTCTGTTATCGATAACCTCTTCGGTATCGTCCGACCTACCTGATGTTTTAGCACGTTCCAGCATTCTTTGTTTAAGCTCATCTTTAGGTACTTCCAAGCTAATCATACAAGATAATTTTGTATTGACACGTTGCAACATACCTTCTAATATGTATGCTTGAACATAAGTTCTTGGAAATCCGTCGAATAAGAAACCCTTAGCAGTAGTGTTAGATGCGATAAAACCTTCAATAATTTGAACAATAATCTCATCATCAACAAGCTCTCCACGTTCAATGACCGTTTTTGCTTGAATACCAAGTTTGGTTTCTTTAGCAATTTCTTGCCTAAGAATATCACCTGTTGAAATATAAGCAAGGTTATATTTTTCGATTAATTTTTTGGATTGTGTTCCCTTACCTGCCCCGGGAGGTCCAAAAAGTGCTATGTTTAACATATTTTTTTATTTAAAGATTAAATCCTAGCAACAAAGTTAATGAATAATATTTAAAATTTTCAGAAGATTGCTGTATAAACCAAAAAAGCCTCTTGTTGAGGAGGCTTTTTGTTTATTTATGCTGATTTTAAGCGTTTTCGATTTCTTTAATTGATTTCTCGATAATCTTAACAGCTTCTAAGATATGCTCTTCTGTAATTGTTAGAGGAGGAGCAAATCGGATGATGTGTCCGTGAGTTGGCTTTGCAATTAAACCGTTCTCTTTCATTTGAAGACAAACATCCCAAGCTTCTTTACCGTTCTTAGGCTTAATGATAACCGCATTTAATAGACCTTTTCCGCGAACTAATTCAATCATATCAGAATCAATCTTTTTGATGCCTTCTCGGAAAATTTGTCCCATTTTTTCTGCATTTTCTGCTAAATTTTCGTTTTTAACGACCTCTAAAGCAGCCATTGCAATTTTAGCAGCCATTGGGTTACCTCCGAAAGTAGAGCCGTGCTCACCCGGTTTGATAACAAGCATAATATCGTCGTCAGCTAAAACGGCAGAAATAGGATAAGCACCACCCGATAATGCTTTACCTAAGATTAAAATATCAGGCTTAACATTTTCGTGGTCAACAGCTAACATCTTACCTGTTCTGGCAATACCTGTTTGCACTTCGTCAGCAACAAACAGCACGTTGTTAGCCTTACATAAGTCGTAACACTTTTTCAAATATCCCTCATCCGGAACGAACACCCCTGCTTCTCCTTGAATTGGCTCCACCAAGAATGCAGCAACATTTTTATCTTGTAAAGCCTCTTCTAAAGCCTTTGTATCGTTGTAAGGAATGGTGATGAATCCCGGAGTATAAGGTCCAAATCCTTTATAAGAATCAGGGTCTGTGGACATAGATATAATGGTAACTGTTCTTCCGTGGAAGTTGTCGGCGGCAACAATTATTTTAGCCTCTCCTTCAGGAATTCCTTTCACGTCGTAACCCCATCTTCTTGCTAATTTGATAGCAGTCTCATCTGCCTCAGCACCTGAGTTCATTGGCAAAATCTTATCGTATCCGAAAGTTTTAGTGATGTACTCTTCATATTCGCCTAAGGCACTGCTGTAGAAAGCTCTTGATGTTAAGGTCAATTTTTGTGCTTGTTCAGTTAATGCACTAATGATTTTAGGATGACAATGTCCTTGATTAACAGCAGAGTATGCTGATAAGAAATCGTAATATTTTTTACCTTCAACATCCCAAACAAAGATGTCTTCTCCTCGGTCTAAAACAACAGGAAGCGGGTGATAGTTATGTGCCCCGAATTTGTCTTCTCTTGCGATATAATCTTGTGTGTTCATAGTGTAATATTTTTCTTTTTTTAATGAATCTGCACAAAATTACCTAAGTTTTTTGGAAATAAAAATAGAAAAAGATGTTTTACAAAATATTTTTTATCAAGTCGAAATTTTCCTTTGTTTTTAGCAGGATTTTCTTTTCGGTATTTTAAAAAGACCACCCGATACCAGCCCCAAAGTGAGGTGTAAGCGGGTACAGAAGGCTTGCATCGGCATCTTGATAGATGGGGATAATGGGCATAAAAGCCATTTTTAGAAATAAACCACTTGTTTTTTTTTGATAACGATACCCCAAGCGAATGGGTAAAAATGTTAACCAATACGAACTGTCATCAATATCTTTCATATACCAATAAGACGCGTTAAAACCAATCTCTGCAAAATGTTTCGATGCTCCTATTAAAGTGCTAAAACCTAATGAGTTTCCGTAAATGTGTGTAAAGTCGGAGTTTGGGAAAAAGCTGGGAATATAAGTTGCTCCAAAGTTTGCAGAAATAGCCAGTTTTTCATCTTGTATTAGTATTCTGTCGTAATTGATAGAGTAGATTAATCCGGTTCCTCCGAATTCCATATAAACCGCATTTTTACTGTTTTGAGCATATAGAGAACTTGCACTCAAAAGGAAAAAAATGATATAAATTTTTGCTGACATCTTTTCGTTCAATAAAAAGTATGTAAATTTAACAAATAAAATCGATGCAAACTGCCGTTTGTGTTAATTGTTGATGGATGTTAACCTCAAATTATTTGTAATGAAGAAACTAGTTGTTTTATCGGGTGCAGGAATTTCTGCGGAAAGTGGTATTAAAACCTTTCGAGATATGGGAGGTCTATGGGAAGAACACGATGTTATGGAAGTCGCCAGTCCCGAAGGTTGGGAGCGTAATCAGGAGTTGGTCTTGGATTTTTATAACGCTCGACGAAAGCAACTTCAAAATGTAAAACCCAATGCAGGTCATCTCGTTTTAGCGGATTTAGAGCGTTATTTCGATGTAGAAATAATTACTCAAAATGTGGATAATCTGCACGAAAGAGCCGGAAGTACCAAGGTTTTGCATTTGCACGGAGAATTACAAAAAGTACGTAGTGAGAAAAACGAAGACTTAATTTACGAGTTGGATGGTTGGGAACTAAAAAAGGGCGATACTGCTGAAGATGGAGCACAACTCAGACCTCATATCGTTTGGTTTGGAGAGGCTGTCCCTTTGATTAGTACTGCCGCAGAAATCTGTCAACAAGCAGATGTATTTGTGGTTGTTGGAACTTCTTTAAATGTTTATCCGGCAGCCGGTTTGATAGATTATGTTCCTGCTTCTGTCCCCATTTATTTGGTAGACCCTTCTGATTTTCAGTTAAGTAGAAAGGTGCAACATATACAAGAAAAAGCAACTTTCGGTCTTCAGAAATTAAAGGAGATGTTGATAGCATCCGTATAAATCCTGCTTAAATTCCAAATAGTTATGTAGCTTTGTCGAAAAAATAGACAGAATGATTATTGCAATAGACGGACACTCATCTTGTGGTAAAAGCACTTTAGCCAAGCAAATAGCCAAGCATTACGATTATACTTATGTAGATACCGGTGCCATGTATCGAGCGGTAACCTATTATTTTATCGAGCAGAATTTAATTGAAAATCAATCTTATAGCGAGGGTGATTTAAAAAATGTCAAGATAGAATTTAGGGCGGTTTCCGATGGCGAAAAACATTTGTTTTTAAACGGACAAGATGTTGAAAATGAGATTCGTTCTATGAAAGTTGCTAATAAAGTCAGTGAGGTTAGCAGTCTTGCCTTTGTACGAAAAGAATTGGTAGAGATGCAACGTAAAATGGGACAATCGGGCAACATTGTTTTGGATGGGCGAGATATTGGAACGGTGGTTTTTCCGAATGCTGAAGTTAAGATTTTTTTAACGGCAAGTGCTGAAGTTAGGGCTCAAAGACGTTTCGACGAGATGCAAGAAAAAGGAATTAAGGTAGATTATCAAGAGGTTTATAAAAACGTGGTTGAACGCGATTTTCAAGACGAAAATAGAAAGGTAAGTCCTCTAAAAAAAGCCGATGATGCGACCCTAATTGATAATTCTCACTTAACCAGAACCGAGCAGTTGGAAAAGGCTTTGCAATTGATAGATTCTGC
>PDWI01008569.1_pt1 | contig 12004 bp, 12 predicted proteins | sample 1430891 | NCBI WGS metagenome assembly PDWI01 (sample SAMN01162508, study PRJNA174530) | Oral metagenome, whole genome shotgun sequencing project. | biome: Marine environment; feature: Marine mammal; material: Swab sample of the gingival sulcus; isolation source: swab sample of gingival sulcus...
CCTTCTAATCCTCTGTGACCAAATCCGGGAGCAACCAATATTCCCTTTAGGTCTTGCAACTGTTGTTGATAATTGCTGTCATTTAATTTTTCGGAGTGTATCCATTCTATTTTTACTTTACACTCGTTTACCGCTCCTGCATGAATAAACGATTCTACAATGGATTTATAGGCATCGTGCAATTCAACATATTTACCTACTAAACCGATTTTTATTTCTTCTTTAGGATTTTGTAGGCGATTTAAAAACTTAGTCCACTCTTTTAATTTGGGTGCTTGATTTAATGGCAGATTCAATTTCTCGCATACAATTTTATCTAATTCTTCCTCACGCATTTTTAGTGGCACTTCATAGATTGTGCTTACATCAATCGACTGGATTACTGCACGAGGATCAACATTACAGAACAACGCTACTTTTCGGCGTACATCAGGTGTTAATTCGTGCTCGGTTCGCAACACCAATATTTCGGGTTGTACTCCTGTTTCCAATAGTGATTTTACGGAGTGCTGTGTTGGTTTGGTTTTTAATTCGCCCGATGCAGCCAAATAAGGAACAAGGGTTAGGTGAATTACCAACGCATCGTTGCCCAATTCCCATTTTAACTGACGAACCGCTTCAATGTAAGGTAACGACTCAATATCGCCAACAGTACCGCCAATTTCAGTAATTACAACATCGTATTTACCCTTGCTACCCAACATTTTTATGTTGCGTTTGATTTCATCGGTAATATGTGGAATAATCTGAACGGTTTTGCCCAAATAATCGCCTTTACGTTCTTTGTTGATTACATTTCGGTAAATTCTACCAGTGGTAACATTATTAGCTTGCGAGGTTGGAGCATTGGTGAAACGCTCGTAATGTCCCAAGTCTAAATCTGTTTCAGCTCCATCATCGGTAACAAAACATTCGCCATGTTCATAGGGATTTAAAGTTCCTGGATCCACATTCAAATAAGGATCTAGTTTTTGATTGGTTACACTATAACCACGTGCTTGTAATAATTTTGCCAATGATGAGGCTATTATTCCTTTTCCTAAAGATGAGGTTACTCCTCCTGTTACAAAAATGTATTTGGTTGCTGACACTTTCTTTTGTTTTTGGGATTAATAAAGCGGCAAAAGTAGTTATTTTATCCATGTAATTGCAACAAAATTAGAATTGTTTCATATCGTGTATTTTCTTTATAAATGCGATGTTTTATCAATGTGATAATGTGTTATTTTGTTAAGAAGAATAGCATTTGTAATCTCAGCTTACCCAATTAAAAAGTTATTTTAACGTGAGTTCGATATAATAAATCACGTTAAATACCATTACGTTGTCCTAGCCGGACGGGCTTTGTTCTTTTGTCTTGACACAAAAGAACCAAAAAGTCAAGACTGCACAAAATACAATTAATAATTAGCAATTATCAATTAACAATATTACTAATTGCTCATTACTAATTGTTAATTGATATTTCCGCCAATCTTGTGATGTCAAAAGGGAACCAACAACGACAGTACAATAAAATTAGCTATATGGTATTTATGAATTAATATTGGGATAATTATCCTAATCGGAAGAAAATAGGTTTTTAGCTCTCTACAAAATAGTTTTTCCAGCTAGAAACAGGCTTTGCCACCTTGGCAAAATGGTTTTCGGTACACCGAACAGGCTTCGCCACCTTGGCAAAACGGTTTTCGGTGCACCAAACAGGTTTTTCCATCTTGGTAAAATGGTTTTGTTGCCTTATAACCTGTTTATATTTTATTAGTTGTAACCTGAATTTACCGAAAAGAGAAAGGATATATTTCTTTTTTGTTTTGAAAGGAGAAAGGGTAGTATCCCTTTTTTACTGGGAAAATTTGGGTATAATGCTTTCGGTCTCACCGAAAGCCCTGTACCCAGTTGGGAATTGTACTTTCGGTGAGACCGAAAGCTCTGTACCCAGTTGGGAATTGTACTTTCGGTGAGACCGAAAGCTCTGTACCCAATTGGGAATTGTATTTTCGGTGAGACCGAAAGCTCTGTACCCAATTGGGAATTGTGCTTTCGGTGAGACCGAAAGCTCTGTACCCAATTGGGAATAGTATTTTCGGTGAGACCGAATGCTCTGTACCCAATTTTAGCTGGTTTTTTACTCCTCTTTATTTTTATGAGAATCGGATACTATTCTCTATTTCTGTGTTTTAATGTGATATTATACTCTGTTTCGTTTCATTGAATCGAAGTTAAAGAATTTCCCAATAGCCTGCTTTAGCACTTCCATTTCGTTTGATTTTTCCGCATTCTTTAAGCTCTTTAATTTTTCGTTTTACTGTACTAATACTGATATTTAACCTATCGCTTATTGCTTTTGTTGTAATGTGATTGTTGTTTTGAATTAAAAAAAATACAGTATCATTATTGGTGTCACTTATCGTGTTTTCGGTGTCATTATCGGTGTCATTTTGTGCATTTACGGTGTCATTGTAATAAATATGCATCTCTCTATTTCTAAGAATGTGATTTTTGTTTAACAATAGATTGGAGAGAAAATAGATTAGAAATTTTTGTGTTGGATGAATATTCCTTGAGATATCTTCATAATTAGCTCTAACCAAAGCATTACGAAAATACCATGAATGTTTCTCGAACAAGTGATTGTTTACGTTTTTGAAACCTAGTTTACGTAGATACTTTATTAAAAAAATAGCTGTTGTTCTTGTGTTTCCTTCTCCGAAAACATGAATTTGCCATAAATAGCTAACAAAATGAGCAATATGTTTTATTATTTCAGATTGATTTAGTCCCTTATAACTAAATTTTTTCTCTTGATTAAAATCATATTCCAAAGTATCCATTAAACTTTGAGCACTTCCATATAAAACAGTTTCTCCATCTAATATCCATTCTTTTTTTGTGATATTATAATCTCTTGTTTTACCTGCATTAGGATAAATATCTTGAAATAACCTACGATGAATACTTAGATATTCAGCTGGAGAAAAAACAAAAGATGCTTCGTTTAATATCTCTGCAATTCTAGCTGAAACTTTATCTGCCTCTTCTTCTCTATTTTCTGTTTTCTTAACAGGATGCTGTTTATAATAACTATCTATTCGTTGTTTTACTTCTTCAATAGAGATATAGCCTTCAATATTTTGTTTCGCATTTTCAATTAAATAGCGAGACGGATTTAAGCCATCTACTTGCTGCAAACCAATCGCTGTTTGCCAATTTTTAGCTTTTTCGACTTTATTGGGTTCTTCTTGCTGCAAATATTCTTCGAAATAACTTTTAATTTTATCAGACATATCTATTTTATTTTCATTGTTTTTTAATTCCTAACACACATCAAACAATCGCTCCAGTTAAAGAGGATACCCCCTTGTGGATTTTATTATCATCTTGTTTTGATATTGCCTAAATGCTTCACAATAATATCTTTTTCATCAGTTATATCTGCACCTTTTATCTCTATGGCATAAGTTTGATCTGGTAATAAATCGAAATAATTATCAGAGAAAAACGCATTACTATTGGGTATATTCAAATAAACCGATCGAGCTAATTTATCAGAAGAAATCAATACGATTGTTGCATTTTTAGTTTTACTAACCGACAGATTGATATTGGCATTTGGTAACTGTTGTGCTTTAGGTTTTACAGGATAAACCGTATTGGTAGCAATTATTTTTCCTGCCTCTTTTAATTTTAAAGCAATTACCACCTTTGAAGGATTTGCTTTCTTTAATAGTGCTTTTAGTGATGTGCTATTCACCTTGGTGCTACCATTGGCAATGGCATCTACAGGGCAGGTGAAATGATGAATTAACTTACCGTCAAAAGAAAGTACATCTACTATTAATTCTCCTTTTAGTGGTGTTAATTTATCAGAAACAACAAATGTTTCTAATTTTTTATTAGCAATCAATCCACTTACAATAATTTGCTTATAGGCATGCTTTACGGCATAATGTACAGCTTTCCACTTGTGATAATAATCGGTGCTGCTCCATGATGCCACAGGCCAACAATCGTTGATTTGCCAATATAACGACCCCATGCAATAGGGCATTGCTCTGCGATGTGCTTCAATAGCTTGCTTGATTCCTTTGGCTTGCAACACCTGCCCTAAATAAAGAAAATCACGAAAACTCTGGGGCAGTTTATAATTGTTTTGCATATATTCTTTAATACGCAAATTGCCTATTCCACTGCGTTGATGTGCTGCCATTACTTCTGATTCTATATCGTAATCAGATGGATTGGTATAAGTTTTAACGGTCTCAAAATCGGGAAACGATTGAAAGCCATATTCACTCATAAATCGGGCTTTGTATTTTTCGAAATTCTCGAACGGATGACCACCGTGCCAAACACCCCAATAGTGCATATCTCCAGAGGTGGTTACATCGCTAGCATGTTGTATATAGTCATAGCCTGCCTGTGGCGAAGATGGCCAATAAGGAGTGTTGTAAGTATATTTTTTGATTACATCGGGCAATATTTTATGAAAGATATCCATGTAAGCCTTTTGTAATTCTTTTTGTTGTGATTTCGTATAGCGTTCTTTCCAGCCCCAACCACCTTGTACTCCATATCGCCAAGCGATATTTATTTCGTTGTTGCCACACCACAATGCAATACTTGGATGATTGCGTAATCGCTTTACATTTTCAATTGCTTCTTGTTGCACCGATGCCAAAAATGATTGATTACCGGGATACATCGAACAGGCAAACATAAAATCTTGCCAAACCATTATACCGTTGCGATCGCATAAGTCATAAAACAAATCATTTTCGTAGATACCTCCACCCCAAACACGCAACATATTCATATTAGCATTTCTTGCATCGGCAATTACTTTTTGGTAATCTTTTTCTGTTACCCTAGGCAGAAAACTATCATTGGGAATATAATTGGCTCCTTTGGCAAATACTCTAACGCCGTTGAGTTCAAAAAGGAAACTTTCGCCCCATTTATCTTTCTCTCGTATCAATTTTAACGAACGTAATCCTGTCGCAAGACTTTGCTTTGCCAATATTCGACCCGATTTTTTTATGCTGATATCAAAATGATACATATTGGGTTTTCCCAAGCCATTACACCACCATAGTTTTGGATTTTTTATCTGAAAAGGGATGTTTATAATATTATTGTGCAGCTGCAATTTTACTTCTTGTTTGGCATAAATTGTTTGGTTTGTTTTATCTGATATTGTTATTTCTACTTGTTCTGATTTATCTGTGTTTACAGTGATTTTTGCATTTATTTTAGCCAGTTGTTTGCTTATATCTACCTGTTCGATATAAGTATTTTTTATACGCATCGTATTCCACATTTCAAGATATACTGGTCGCCAAATCCCGATGGTTACAAATCGAGGTCCCCAGTCCCAACCATAATGATATCCTGCTTTTCGAGTAAAAACCGACACCTTTTTTTTGCCCAATCCTCCTATTTCCGATTGATCATTTCCAGCAGGGTAGCCATAAGCCGATGCTTCTAATTGCTTTAATCCTTCTTTTATTGGCGAATGAAAATAAATACGCAATTTGTTGTTGCCCTCTTGTGCTAGCGATTTGATATCACAAGTCCATTCTCTAAACATATTATCAGCCTTGAGCAATAGTTGATTGTTAAAATAGATATCGGCATAGGTATCTAAGCCTTTAAAATGCAACTGTAAATGCTCATTGCTTAATTCTTCTTTGCTAAGGTTGAAATTGGTCTGATAAATCCAGTCTTTTTTATCGATCCATTGTAACTGTCGTTCGTTGGTGCGATAAAAAGGTGCTTTTATTTGTTGGTTATTTAACAAATCGGTTTGTATTACTCCCGGTATTGTTGCTTTTCCACGATGAGAACCATTAACTTCTGCATAATTCCAATCTTGATTTAGATTGCGTGTTATTACTTTGTTTGCTGGTTGTTCTTGGCACGATAATGTTCCGATTGCCAATAAAAATAGGATAAGTAGATGTTTCATTGTTGATACAAGTAAAATTAAACTTTCGCAATATAAATACAAATAAGGTTATCTGCATAGGGGAAAAGCCTACTTTTTTTATCTGATATACCTCTATGCTTACATTTTGCCAAGGTGGTTAAGCCCTGTTGTAACGTTACAAAAGCACTTTGCCAAGGTGGTTAAGCCTATTGTAACGTTACAAAAGCGTTTTGCCAAGGTGGTCAAGCCCATTGTAACGTTACAAAAGCGTTTTGCGAAGGTGGCTAAGCCCATTGTAATGTTAAAAAAGCATTTTGCCAAGGTGGCTAAGCCCATTGTATTGTTACAACAGTGCTTTGCCAAGTTGGCTAAATGGCTATAGACAAAGATATGTGGTAGGGATAATCTGTCAATAGCAGATGGTTCGTAAATTTGTAGTTGTCCGTATTTATGGCTATTTGTTTTATGGTTTAGTATATCTGTGTAATTTCTATTTTTCTTGATTTGTTATCTATTTATACCAGTTGAAATCTGCATTTATCCAAAAGAAAAATGAGTTATAGTCTTATCTGTGGCGGTTTTTTATTTTGAAGAAGAGAGGAAAGTAAAGCTTTTTAATAGGGGAAATTTGGGTTACAAATGGTATTATCTATTTTTGTGCTGCTAAATTAGAAACAGAATAATCATAACCGATGGAACGAAAATTAAAAGCATTTAAGGAATTATTAGAGATAATGGATCGTTTAAGAAACGAATGTCCTTGGGATAAAAAACAGACCAACGAAAGTTTACGCACGCTTACCATTGAAGAGACTTTTGAATTGGCTGATGCCATTCTAGCTAATGATAACGATGAAATAAAGAAAGAACTTGGCGATTTGTTATTGCATGTTGTTTTCTATGCAAAAATAGGTTCAGAAACTAATAGTTTTGATATTGCTGATGTTTGTGATAATATCAACAAAAAATTGATTTATCGTCATCCTCATATTTTTAGCGATACCAAAGTGTCTGATGCCAAAGAGGTGGAAGCAAATTGGGAGCAGTTAAAACTAAAGGAAAAAGGAGGAAACAAATCGGTATTACAGGGTGTGCCCAAATCGTTACCTGCAATGATAAAAGCACATCGTATTCAAGATAAAGCACGTGGTGTTGGTTTTGATTGGGAAGAAAAGGAGCAAGTTTGGGACAAGGTAAAAGAAGAAATCAACGAAGTGCAAAACGAAATAGATGCTGCTGATACCGATAAAATGGAACAGGAGTTTGGCGATTTGTTTTTTGCTCTTATTAATGCGGCACGTCTATATAATATTAATCCAGAAAATGCTTTAGAGCGTACCAATAAAAAATTTATTTCCCGATTTAATTACCTTGAAAGTAAAACAATAGCCAAAGGTCTAAATCTAAAAGAAATGAGTTTAGAAGAGAAGGATAAATTGTGGGAAGAGGCAAAACTGTTGGAAAAGGAGTAATGTGCTCGGAACAAGACCTGCACGTTAAAATTCAATCTACTTATTTTAAACTATTTAAAAAAATGGAAAACATCTAAAATAACAATATCTTGGTGTTTTTTGATTGAGCTTTTGATTGAAGTATTAAGGAGAGGAGCATCTATATTTTAGGCTAAAATATTACTCAAAATATAGATACCCCCTATCATTTTGTTGAGCCCAACAAAATGATGCTTTGTTGGGTTCGATAATGCTGCTAATTTCTATTATTTACGTCTCTTCTTTTTCTTTTTACCAAAAAGTCTCATTACTTTCTTTTTGGTTAGCCAACAAGATACACCTATTACATTGCTTTTATTCACATGGTGTATAAATTGGAAATTTGCAACACCAAAAGATTTTATAAAATGCAAATAAACAATATCATTAGGCAGTTTTAGTTTTATATCTTCTTTGGGAGGATCTTTAAGTCCTTTCATTATGATTTCATACAAGGAATTAAAAGCATCATCTTTATCTTTGAAAGAAAAACTTTTATAATCGTCTATGTGTTGAAACTTTATGTTGTTATAAGTAAAAGTATATTCATCACCCAGTTTAGTACAATCAATACTTATTTTGCCAAAAGAGCCTATTTTCCCTATCGTGGTTGGCTTCACATCCTTTACTTGTTTGATTTGGCTGAATGCAGATGTAGTAATAAATACTACTGCTAAAATTGTAAAAATCTTTTTCATTTTACTTTCTATTTAATTATTCGTAATTCTCAACAGTTTTTAGTAGTCGCTCCTTTAAGTTATAAATATCGTCCAAGGAAGAAATAAGTACTTTTTCGGAATTGTCTTTCCCTGCATCGAAAAGCTCTATATATTTATTTGAGCTATTAAAATGCAATCGAACTAAAGGCTTTCTATTGTTATCATCTAGCAATATGCCAAAATAAGACTGAGTATCCCTATATGCAATTCTTTCCGAGCTTAATTTTTCTCTCAAAATTGCCTTGACTATCTGAAACCCTTCCAATTCCTCTTCTGTTGTTACTATTTTGGGACTTTCTTCTATTTCTGGTTGGTTTTCTTTGCCTTCTTCTTCTTCTTTTTCATTTATATTTAGAGCTGACTTTAATCGAGCATTAATAATCTCATTCATATAAGATGTTATTGCTTTTTTAAAATACTCCCTAAATGCTTCTAGTCTATTAGCGGTAATTTGTTTGTCGTAAAATCTGCGAACAATCATCTTTACAAATTCATCAGATGGGTCTTTTAATTCATTATCAAATTCCAGCTTAATAGATTTTATATATTTTAATGTTTCCGCTGAACTTAAAATATTATCAATGTCAAAAGATTGTTTTGTGAACTTCTCTAACTCTTTAGCCGTTGTTTCTTTTATGTTCGCCAAATCAACCGTTAAAAAGGGTCTATCATCCATTATATTTGGCTGCTCCATGTCTGCAAAGAAATTATAAATGATTCCGTTTGTCATTACCCCAAAGCGAGCTTTTGATACATGGTAATAACGGTGTAGTTGTGAGTTATGAGCTTCAGGGTTTGATTCCCAATGTTTACATTCAATTATCATCGCAGGTTTTCCATCTTGCATTATAACATAATCTGCTTTCTCTCCTTTTTTAGTTCCTATGTCGGCTATAAATTCAGGGACAACCTCCATTGGGTTAAATATGTCGTATCCTAACAATTGAATAAATGGCATTATAAAAGCTGTTTTAGTAGCTTCCTCTGTTTTGACCATTTCCTTCATCTCTTCTATTTTTTTAAATAGCTGTTCTAGTTTCGCTTTCATTAGATTTATTTTTATGGATTAGAAAAATTTCTTAGTATATCCTTTCACTCTAAACATGTGTAATATTAATTCTTTTGGAATTTCCTGCTCGTCGTAGAAAGGGTTTATAGGTTTCATATTAAAATGTTCGTCATCGCTTCCTTTTCCAAGCATTTTTACAGTTCTAAACTCATTGGTTACAATTGCATAGTTTTCATTTAGCAATGTAAAATCCCTCCAGTTTGGCTGATACTTCAATGCAATGTATGAGTCTGGAGGAATTGATTTAGAAGTATTATCTCCGCTCCACATACTATCCCCTCTCAGATTTACCCAACATGTGCAATCATTGTAATCGGGATGATTTACATAACACGTGGGTTTCATTGTTTGGTCGTTAAAAACAATATCAAATCCACCTACAAAATCTACATCATAGTAAGGAACGCCCACGCCTTCTGTTACCACTGGTTGAATATGATTTATCTCTTCAGGCAATACGGCTGGATTTAACACGATATTATCACGTGCATCTTTATCATCAAAGAAAACAGAAACTGGAACTTTTAGTTTTAGTGCTATTTTCTCCAGAGTAGATGTCTTTGTGCTGTTTTCACGTATTATTTTAGATAATCCCGTTGGTGTTATGCCTATCTCCTTAGCTATATCCTCTAATTTGATATTTTTTTCCAACGCAATGTCCTTTATTTTAAAAAGGTTAGCCATATTAAGAAAAATTTATATTAAAAAATCAAACTTTTAGTTTTGCTTAATCAAACTTTTAGTTTTATATTTGCATCATCAATCAATAATAATAACGCAAATTAAAATAAAATGAATTGTAAAAACAAAAAAAGTGTACGAGAGGAATTGCACGAGCTTAAAGTTGGGGAGCACATAGACTACCACTACAATAGACTTCGATACATCAGGAACACTGTAAGTATTGAAAACGCTCCAAAGATTAAAACGTTCGAAACAGAGGTATTTGCAGTAAAACAAATAGTAAGAGTAAAAAGAATAAAATAATGAAATCTGATATTGAAGAGTTGAAATCTATCGTGAATGAGTTGGGGGACACATTACACAGAGCTTCATTATTAATTGCATCTATTGAGAATGAACAGGGGTTAAAAAAAGAAGAGAAAAAGAAATCAGAAATACTGCAAAGTAAATATGTTCAGCGAATTATGCTGAATGGTAAAAAGAAACAATAACACATAGCAGCGAGGCACTTTATTTTGATAAATAAAGCCAGCAAGGGCTTTAAGTCCTCGCTGCTTTCTAAAAAATATACAAATGAAAAGAACACTTAAACAGAAATTAGCAGGCGTGTACATGGTAGTGTCATTAGTGATGCTGGCAGGTGCAACAGAAGAGAGTACTATTTTAGGAATAGTAGTACTGATAGCAAATATGGCATTTGCTTCTTTCTGTTATTCACGGGTAACACCTCGTCGATTTGACGAGATAAAAGACAACTTTTATGAAAATAGAAAAAAATAAAAAAGGAATAGCGATAGTCTTTTATCGCAAGAAAGGGGATAGAAAATACTCTTTCTATATAAAAAATAATCCCGAATTGACAAAGCGACTTTTATCGCATGTTAAAACGAAACGGGTCAGAGAGGATAAAATAAGGTATGCCGCACAAGGCATATTTAAATTAATACTTAATAATAAATTAAAAAATAAAAACACAATGGAAAAAAACATCAACCCAATTATCAGACTAAACGAAATGTGCCAAGCACAATTCGGAGAGTCTATCAAAACAGAAGTCTTGTCTAAAACAGGTCAAGACCATTGCCCTGTTGTTAAAGTAAGAATAACACTTCCTAATGGCTGTGAATATACGGCTAAAGGATCAAATAAAAGAGTTGCTAAGCAGAAAGCAGCAAAGAAAGCTTTTGCTGCACTATGGAATTAAAAAAAAGGGCTGGAAAGAACCAGCCCCCTTAGCCCTGTAACCATTCTAACTAATGGCAATAAAGGCAAGGCAAATATAGGTATTTTTTTAAAACAAACACAAAGCTATTCAACAATGATTAATCTAACCCAAATAGTGCTTCCGAAATTAGAAAGAGGCGAAATCGCATTTGATGAGCCTGTAGGAGACCGCTATAGATTGATTGGAGATGCAGAATATGATACAGAGTGTGTCTTTTGGCACGAAAACCCTCACGAAAGGATTTACAGAGTATCTGTTCTCGGCTTTGATGATTTAATCTTGTGGGACGAAGAAGCTGATAAGGAGGTAGAATTTGAAATAGATGAAGGTTATGTCATTAAAGAAATAGAAAAATAAAAAAAAGAGCAAAGCCACAAGAATGCGGCTAAGCTCAATAATTCAACCAAGTGCAAAAGTAATGAATATCCACGAAAAAATAAATGAAGTAAACAAATACTTCACAGAAAAGATACTGCGAAAAGATTGTAAAGTAACACACATTGAAGAGCACTCTGTTAGTTTAGATATAGATGGCTATCCTGTTGCTTTATGGTTGCCTAAACACAAGGTGGTAAATGATGAAATCTACACTAGCACCTATCCTTATTCTCACAAGGAAGACGGGACAGTTATAGAAGCTAGACTTATGCTTGAATTTACCAATGAACAAAAAATCAATATACATAAGATTTACAGACCATTAATAGACAAAAAGTACAAATAATTTATAAATCAATTAAATTAAACACAAATGAACGAACAAATCAAAGAAGTAGCAGGAACAGAAGTAGTATTTGAAGTTCCAACAGTTGAGAGTATTGGGAAATTAAAAAAATTAGAACCTAAATTTTCCCTAACAATGAAGTACAAGACTGCCGATGAGTGGGCAGA
>PDWI01023825.1_pt1 | contig 12004 bp, 5 predicted proteins | sample 1430891 | NCBI WGS metagenome assembly PDWI01 (sample SAMN01162508, study PRJNA174530) | Oral metagenome, whole genome shotgun sequencing project. | biome: Marine environment; feature: Marine mammal; material: Swab sample of the gingival sulcus; isolation source: swab sample of gingival sulcus...
CCTCCGTGGCCACCGACAACGACGGCGACACCGCCACCGACAGCGCCTCCCTCAACATCGGCGACGCCTTCAACTTCACCGACGACACCCCGACCGCCGGCAATACGCCGCGGACCGAGGTGGACGAGGAGAGCCTGCGCAGCGGCGGCACTGCGACCGTGACGCAGGATATCGAAGTCGACTACGGCGCCGACAATTCCACCATGACCATCGGCTTTGCAAGCGCGCAAACGGCGCTGGATGCGCTTGCCCTGACTTCGGGCGGCACGGCGCTGACCTATACCGTTTCCAATGTCGGTGGCGTTGAAACCCTGACCGCGAGCGCCGGCGGGACGACTGTCTTTACCGTGACGCTGGAACAGCCGAGCACTGCGAACAGCAATACGCCGAGCTATACCTTCACGCAGGTCGCGCCGATTGATCATCGCTCCAGCGGCACGCCGGTGGGTCAGCTGGACCTGCCCTTTGCGATCGGCGCGACGGATGGCGATGGCGATACGGCCGATCTGACCGTCGAAGTGCGGGTGATCGACGATGAGCCGACGGCGGTCGATCAGGCCGGGTTGTCGCTCGCGGAGGGTGGCGTGACCATCACGCAAGGATCCACGGGCGCGGCCAACCTGCTCGACGGCGACACGGTCGGCGGCGACGGGGCGCGGGTTCATGAAGTGCGCTATACCGATGAAGGGGGCGTGCAGCAGGTTGCGACGATCCCGCCTGGCGGCGACACCGGCGTGCTCGACACGCAGCTCGGCAGCCTGACGGTCTACAGCGACGGTACCTGGAGCTACACTTCGGATCCGAGCAGCGACCATACAGCGTCCAATTCGCTCGCCGATGATTTCGATTACCGACTGATCGACGGGGACGGGGACTTGTCCGGCTGGGCTACGCAGCCGATTGAGGTCACCGACACCGAGCCGACGATGGGCGCCCCGGAAGACAGCGCAGTCAGCGAGGCGAACCTGCCGACCGGCACCAACCCGAATCCGTCGGCCCTCGCGACCTCGGGCAGCCTGAACCTGACCCCGGCGGCCGATACGTTCGATACGACAATCTACGCCCCCATCGCGCCGCAAACTTCGAACGGTGTTGCGCTGGAGTATGTCGTCAGCGCTGACGGGCATAGCTTGACGGCGTATGCCGGGCCGGGGCGTGCCGACAGCGACCGTGTCTATGTGGCGGCTCTGACCAACCCGACCGCGGCCAATGTGGGCTACGAGTTCGAACTGCTGGGACCGCTCGACCACGGCGCCACCCCGATCGACCTGATCTTCACGGTGGCCACGACCGACAGCGACGGCGATGCCGTCGGCGACACCTTTACCGTCACGGTTGCGGACGATACGCCGGTTGCGGATCTGACGCCGACGCTGGACGAAGACGGTTCGGTGACGCTGAACGTCTCGGCGGATGCCACGCAGGCGGGCACGACCGTCAGCAACCCGCCCAACGGCACGGTAACGGTCAACGCCGACGGGACGGTGACCTACACGCCGAACCCGAACTTCAGCGGGACCGACACCTTCACAGTCACCACCGACAGCGGCACGACCACAGTCACCGCAACGGTGAACCCGGTGTCCGATGCCCCGACGCTTACGGTGGATCAGGCCGATGTCGTGACCCCCGAAGACACGGCGATTGCGCTCGGGCTGAATGCCCCGCATATCACCGACAGCGATGCTCCGAGAAGCGAACGGATCGGTGTGGTCACCCTGAGTGGCTTCCCGGAAGGGGCGCAGCTGCTGGACGGCAGCGGCACCGCGCTCGCAACCGCCGGCGCGACCGGCGCGATCACCGTCGTGCTCAGCGACGTGGCCACGATCTCCGGCGCGAGCGGTAATCTCACCATGACGTCCGCCCAGTTCGAGGCGCTTCAGGTTCTGCCCCCGGCGCACCGCCACGAGAACTTCGAGGTCGAATCGTCGGTGACGAGCTTCGAGGTCGATGTCTCTGGTACGCCGCTGGCCGGTGTGTCCGGCGCAACCTCGACCGCGAGCGTGAATGTCGAGGTGCGGGCGGTGACCGACCCGGTCGACATCGACTTCAACGGGCAACCCGCAGCCAACCTGACCAACGTCGATGTGGTGACCTACAGCGGCGCGGGCAATAGCACGATCGCGGATGTGACGTTGGAGGAAGACAAGGGGATCAACCTGCGCGAAATGCTGGAAACCTCCTTTGCCGACCTCGACGGCAGCGAAGGCCGCGATATCGTGATCACCAACAACTCCGGTGAAACCCTCACGATCAACGGCACGGCTGTCGCCAGTGGCGCGGACTACACCGCGCCGGGCCTTGGCCTGTCGACGTCCACGACGCTGGGCGGTGACATCGTCATCACGCCTCCGGCAAACTTCAGCGGCGACCTGAACGGTATCACCGTGACCCTGTCGGCAACGGACACCGATGGCGACAGCTCGGCTGCATCGCCCGCGACCGTAACCGACAGCGTGACGCTGAACATGCATGTCACGCCGGTGGCCGGTGACGTGACCGTGACGGACGCGACGACGCCCGAAGACACGGCCGTTGCCTTCCTTGCTGGCGTGGCGGTGAGCGATACCGGATCGGGCAACGAGATCATCACCAGGGTGGAGTTCACCATGGACGACGGCTGGACGCTGAGCAGCGCTCCGACCTCGCCGCAGGGCAGCGCCGTTTTCACGGTGACGCCGTCCGGCAACGACTACACCATCGCCTTCACCGCTGGCTCCAACGCCGACCGTGAAGCCGCGCTGGATCTCTTCGAGGTGACGCCGCCGGCGCACAGCTCGCTCGACAAGACCTTCACCGTCTCGGTGACGACCCAGGACACCAACATGGTGAACGGCATTTCCGAGACCAACACCGTGATGTCGGATCACGATATCGAGGTCAAGGTGACGCCGGTGGCCGAGCGGACCGACGCCGACACCGCGAACCCCGCCGGTAACGACGTGACGATCAACCCCGATCACGTCTACTCCGCCAACGGATTCGAGAATGCGTGGTATGACCTCGGTATCGAAGGCGCGTTCAACCTGCAAAACGGTTGGGCCAACGAGGACACCTCGGAACAGACCTACGCCCGGATCACACCGAACTTTGACGAAGGCGAGGACGGTGGCACGGTCATTGGCTCCAAGTTCCGCTGGACCGAGGATGGCACGACCCACACCGCCACCTACGGCGGGGCGCCGGTTCTCGTGCCCATGGAATCGCTCTCGTCGCTGGAATTCCTTCCGCCTGTCGATATTTCGGGCCGCTTCAGCTTCGAGGTTGAGGCCTACACCGTGGACGTGGACGAGGATGCGGGCGACAGCACGACCGTGACCGACATCAGCGGCTCCGCGACCCTGACCATGGCCGACATCTATCCCCACGTCGACAAGCCGGTGCTGCGGATGAACGGGCGTGCGAGCGGGATCGAAGACACCGAGATCCCGATCGCGGTCAACCCGGTGAGTTCGGACCCGAACGAGACCTTCGAACTGCGGATTTCCGACATCCCGACCGGGGCGGTCATCCGCTACAATGGGAGCGTGCTGCCCGTGGCGAATGGACAGGTCAACATCCCGGACTTCGATGCGGGCAAGTCCCTGACCATCCAGCCGCCGGAGAACAGCAACGAGACCATGACTGTCCAGGTGGCGGTGAGGGCCTTTGAATCTGTTACAATCAACGGTGCGACCAGCACGACGAACTCGAGCTACACCGATGACATGGAGTTGCAGATCCAGGTCAGGGGCGTGGCCGACGACGTCACGATCGAAGCGACAACCCCGGCGGTAGCCTATGAAGAAGCCGCGCTCGACGCCGGCACCGACGAGGTGTTGCTGTCCGATCTGGTGACGGTGACGCAAGAGGACACCGACGGCTCCGAGGCGATGACCGTCCGGGTCACGGACCTTCCCGAGGGCTTCGCGCTCGTCGGGGGCGCGCTGCTGACAGGTAACGAGACGGGCACCGACCGGATCTGGTCCGTTGCCGCGAACCAGCTCTCCTCGGCCACCATCTCGGTGCCGGAGAACTTCAGCGGCGAGGTCAGCCTCACCGTGACCGGCGTGACCACGGAGAACGACGGTGATTCCAACACCGGCAACTTCGAAACGCTGACCTTCACCGTCAACCCCAGCCCCGAGGCCACTGTCGTCACCGACATCGATATCGCCGAAGACGTGATGACTCCGCTCAACCTCGCCATCGTTCATCAGAACGGCGACACCGACGAGCGCATCGAGGCGGTGCGCATCGCCACCGGCGAAGCGTCGACGGGCACCTACACGCTCTTCTACAACGACGGCACCGACTATGTCGAAGTGTCGACGTTGACGCCATCCGGCGGGTATTACGAGCTGACCGCCGCCCAGGCCGCGACCCTCGCGATGCAGACCACCGAGCATCTCGACGGCGCGATGGACGCCTTCAATCTCGAATACCAGATTGTTGACGACTCCTATGACGGCAATCCGAGTGGCGTGACGCAGACGAGCGCGTGGCAGAGCCATACGGTCAACGTGACGGCCGCGCCTGTCACCGACAGCTTCACCCATGTCGTCGACAACGTGGAAGGGGCGAAGACCACCACGGTGGTTGCCGGCACGGAGGCCACGCTGAGCGAAGCCGACACGGTGACAGTGCGCACGCACATCACCTCGCCCGACGCGGATGGCAGCGAGCACATCACGCGGATCGCGATCAACAACGTTCCCGATGGCGTAACGGTTGTCGGGGCCGACCCGATCGGCGCGAACATCTGGCTGATGGTTCTCGACAGCACGGATGCGATCTCGATCGACGAGGCCGGTGGCGAGTATGTCGACATCGAGTTCGTCGTTTCCGATCAGGCGATAAACCTGACCGACGAGGAGATCACGATCACCGCTTCCGTGCAGGACCGTGGCAACGTCGCCTCCGAGGCGGATGTCCTGACCGAGACGACGAGCTGGACGCTGAACACGACCTTCACCACCACCGATCCGGGCGAGAGCGCCGCGGTGATCAACGACTGGTCCTACACCAATGCGACCGCGACGGAGGACAATTCCTTCGTGCTGTCGGACATGATCAACGCCGACGTCACCGCCCAGAGCACCAATCCGAACACGTTCTCGATCAAGATCACCGATCTGCCCCCGGGCACTGTCGTGACGGGCATGACCGAGACGGTCATCGGCGGTGAATCGGTCTGGACGGCCACCACCACGACCAACGCGGGCGACGACCCCGTGGCGGTCCAGGCGGCGCTGGACGCGCTCATGGACAGCATCCAGATCACGGCGCCCGAGAATGCCAACGACAACAATTCCGGGCCGTTGCCGCTCAACGCAGTGCTGATCGCGACGGTTCAGGGCGGGGCCAACCCGGAATCGGATGATGTCTCGCTCGCCATCCCGGTCGATCCGGTCACCGACCCGGCCACGCTGGATGTCGGGATCGGCCCGGCGGATTCTGACGGGGTCATCACCGAGACCGAGACGGACCATCAATGTCACCAACCCGGCGGACGATCCGAACGCGCTGGTGATCGACGGCAAGCTCTACGTTCAGCTTTCCTCCGCCGAGGGGCTGGCCACGGGCACGCTGACCGACGGCACGAACACCTACACGCCTGAGCCTGTGAGCGGGGTCAGCGGTGTGCCGGATGGCGACTATTACGTCGTCGAAGGCGTTGCCATGGGCGACAACGTGGACCTGACCTTCACGCCGGACACCATGACGGCCGGCACCCTGACGGTCGACACCTACGTCGAGAACCAGGAAACCGGGGCGAGCAACTCAACAGCGAAGCCGGCTCGGCGATCGAGGTCGACGGCCTGAGCGTGACGCTCAACGATCCCGACAGCGAGCAGATCAATGCGATCCTGCTTTCGGGTGTGCCCAGCGGGTTCCTCGTCTTCAGCGGGGACGACGCCAACAACGCGACGACCTCGGCCCTGTCGAGCAACGCGGGTGGTGGTGGCAGCTCCAACACCTGGGTTCTGGCGCAAGGCGGCGATCCGCTGCCCAACTACATCGCCATCCTGCCGCCGCGCGGCTGGAGCGGAACGCTGTCGGACATGGAGATCATTGTTCTCTCCCGCGAAACCGCGCTTGACGAGGGGCGCGCCGATGTGCAGCCCTTCGGCGACCTCGTGGTCACGCCGGTGGCCGATGGTGCGATCGTCAGCGATACCAGCAGCTTCGGCAACGAGAACGAGATCATCCCGCTGAACCTGAACGTGCTGATGTATGACGGCGTGGACGCCTCGGTGACGGGTGCGCCGGACGAGAACGTGGAAACCGCGACCATCACCTTCACGGGGGTGGGGCCGAACGCCTCGTTCTATATCGGCAACACGGAGACGATATCGACGCGCTCGGGGTCAAGCAGCTCGCGAACGCCTACACCGATGTCGACACCGGCACGTCCGGGCTTCAGGTCGGCGTCTCGGTGACCACGCAGGACGGCGCCGATGTCTCGGCGCCGCCCGACACCGGGCAGATCACGCTGACCCTCGAGGAGCAAGTGCCGACGAACGGCGACGACAGCCTGCTGTGGACCGGCGACGTGATCGACGGTCTGGACGGCGAGGATACCGTCTCGCTGCGTCCGGGCGACTCGCTGACCGGTGCCGACCTGATGGCGGGGCTGGAGAACATCGAGACCCTCGACATGGGTGTGAACGGCGTCAACACGATCACCCAGTTGAGCGCGCAGAACGTGCGGTTCATGACCGACAGCGACAACGCGTTGACCATCAACGGCACCTCCGCCGACCAGCTTGAGCTGAACAGCGACTGGACCGACAACGGCGACGGCACCTACAGTGCGACGGTGACGCAAGGCGCCATCACGACCCAGGTGAACCTGGCCGTCGCCGGCGGTGTCATCGTTTCGCAGTCCGCTGGAGGGGGCGGTGGCGCGCCGGGTCTCTCTGCGCCGCCCCAGAGGCTGGGTCTCGACGCTCTGGACAGCCTGTCCGCGCCGGAGCCGAAGGCCGAGAAGGGCGGTGTCGATGGCCTGACCCTCGGCGACGTGCTGCACAGCGCCTCCGGTTCCATGGCTGGCGGGCTGCTGGGTGACACTGCCGATGCAGGCCATGCTCCGGTCGCCTCGGCGCAGGCCGATGCCTGGAGTGCCGCCGAGCCGGTTTCGCCGCTGGACGACGACCTGTCAGATACTCTGGTTTCAGAGTTCTGATGCCAACCGGGGCGCCGTCAGCTGAAGCCTGGGTGGAGGCCGTGATCCGGGTCGCCGGGCACTACCGCATCGCGGTATCGCCCGAGCAGATCCGCATCGACGCCGCCTGGGCTGCCGACGAGGACCAACTGGGCCGCATGGCGCGCACTGCGGGCCTGCTGGTTCAGGAGGTCCGGCCCCGGGCGCTGACGCGCACCCGTCTGCCGTTGCTGGCGGAGTTCAAGGACGGCACCGTCGGTGTGATCGAAACCGAGGGCCGGAAGGGTTTCGGCGTTGCCCTGAGTGACGAGGGGGGGCTGCAAACCCCGATGCAGCGGGCCGACATCCTGCGCGGCCTGCGCCGTCTCTTCGTGCTGCGTCCGGCCTCCGAGACCGCCGACCGGCGCATCGACAGCTACATCGCCCCCTATCGCCGCAACTGGCTGCGCCGGATCGTGCTGGCCGACATGCGGCCCTACCGCGCGGTCATGGTCGCCGCCTTCCTGACCAACCTGCTGGCGCTGGCGGGGATCCTGTTCTCGATGCAGGTCTACGACCGGGTGGTGCCGGGCCAGTCCTACAACACGCTCTATGTGCTGTTCGCCGGGGTCATGATGGCCACCTTCTTCGGTCTCGTCATCCGCATCCTGCGCAACCGGATCACCGACAGCGTCGGCAAGACCGCCGACCTGCGCATGTCGGACCAGGTGTTCGGACACGCGCTGCGGGTGCGCAACATGGCCCGCCCGCGCGCAACGGGGGTGTTCATCAGCCAGGTGCGCGAGCTGGAAAGCGTGCGCGACATGCTGACCTCGACCACCGTCGCCGCCATCGCGGACGTGCCGTTCTTCCTGTTGTTCTGCGTGCTGTTCTACTACATTGCCGGGAACCTCGTCTGGATCCCGGTGATTGCGGCGGTCGCGCTGATCCTGCCGGGGCTTTTCGCCCAGAAGCAGCTTCGGCGGCTGGCCGAGGCCAACATGCGCGAAAGCACCCTGCGCAGCGCGATGCTGGTCGAGGCGATTCAGGGGCTGGACGACATCAAGAGCCTCCAGGCCGAGAGCCGTTTCCAGACCCATTGGAACCATTACAACGAAGAAACCGCGACGTCTTCCATGGCGCTGCGCGACCTCGTGGGCCGGCTCACCGCATGGGCACAGACCGTGCAGGGCGGGGTGTTTACCGTGGTGGTCTGCGTCGGTGCGCCGCTGGTGATGCAGGGCGAGATGAGCACGGGTGTGCTGGTGGCGGCGTCGATGCTGTCGTCGCGCATGATTGCGCCGCTCGGGTCGGTCACGCAGATCCTCAACCGCTGGCAACAGGCGAAGGTCGGGCGCGCGGCGCTGGACCGTCTGATGGCGCTGCCGGTGGACGCGCCCGAAGCCGAACGCAAGGTCCACAAGCCCGAGATCACGGGGAAATTCAGCCTCAAGGGCGCGGTGTTCGGGCATGACCCGGAGACCCCTGTCCTGAAAATCGACGCGCTGGACATCGCGCCGGGCGAACGGGTCGCCATTCTCGGGCGCAACGGCGCGGGCAAATCGACCCTGCTGGCGGGGCTTTCGGGGCTGCTGGAGCCGCTTGCGGGCGAAGTGCGCATCGACGACATCTCCATGGGTTTCGTCGATCCGGCCGACCTGCGCCGCGACATCTGCTTCATGGGCCAGAACGCGCGCCTGTTCCACGGCAGCCTGCGCGAGAACCTGATGCTGGGCAACGCCCGCGCCACCGACGAGCAGATTTTCGAGGTTTTGCAAAAGCTTGGCGCGGCAGAATTCGTGCAACGCCTGGAGAAGGGCCTGGACCACCAGGTGCAGGAGGGCGGCCTTGGCCTGTCGGGCGGACAGCGTCAGAGCCTTCTGCTGGCCCGGCTCCTGCTGCGTGGTCCCCATGTTCTGCTGCTCGACGAGCCGACCGCTTCACTCGACGAGACCTCCGAAGCCGGGGTCATCGACTACCTGTCCGGGCTGGACGCGGATGTCGGGATCATCGTTGCCACACACCGCCCGGCGGTGTTGCGGCTGGTGGACCGCCTGATCGTGGTCCACAACGGCACCGTCGCCCTTGACGGCCCGCGCGACGAAGTTCTGGCGCGGCTCAGCGGGGGAGGGCAGGGCGCATGAAGGTCAGGTTGACCGCAGAAGAACGCCTCAGCGCGCGGTTCGAACGGCGTCTTGTCTGGCTGCTGGCGCTCATGATGGCGGCGTTCCTGGGCTGGGCATGGCTGTTCGAACTGGTCGAAGTGTCGAGCGGGCAGGGGAAAGTGGTTCCGAGTTCGCGCGAACAGGTGATCCAGTCGCTCGAAGGCGGCTTGCTGGCCACGCTGGAGGTGCGCGAAGGCGATGTCGTGAACGAGGGCCAGATGCTGGCACAGCTCGACCCGACGCGCTCGGCCTCGAATGTCGATGAGGCGGCGGCACGCTACCACGCGGCGCTGGCGCAAAGCGCCCGGCTGCGCGCCGAGATCGAGGGCGCGGACAGCGTGACCTTCCCGAAGGCGCTGGACGGCGAGGAATTTGCCGAGTTGCGCGCCACCGAGCAGGCGCTGTTCGTGTCGCGTCGCACGGGTCTGACCGAGGCGCTGGCGGGTCTGACCGCGGGCCTTGAGCTGTTGCGCGAAGAAATCGCCATCAACGAGAACCTGCAAAGCTCGGGCGCGGTCAGCCGGGTCGACCTGATCCGGCTGCGGCGCGAGGCGGTGACGACCGAACTGGAGATTTCGCGTCTGAAGGCGGATTACCGGGTGCGCGCCAGCGAGGAGTTGCAGAAGGTCAACGCGGAGGCCGAGGTTCAGGGTTCGGTCATGCGCGGGCGCACCGACCAGCTCGACAGGCTGACCTTCCGCGCGCCGATGCGCGGGGTGGTCAAGGAGATTTCCGTGACGACCATCGGCGGGGTGATCCCGCCGGGTGGCAAGCTCATGACCATCGTGCCGATGGACGACCAGCTGTTGATCGAGGCGCGCATCTCGCCGCGCGACATCGCCTTCATCCACCCCGGACAGGCGGCGCTGGTGAAGGTTTCGGCCTACGATTACGCGATCTTCGGCGGGATCGACGGCAAGGTGGAGACGATCTCGCCCGACACCGTGCGCGACGAGGTCCATGCCGACCAGGTCTATTACCGCGTCTATATCCGCACCGAGGCCGATTATCTCAGCAACGCCATCGGCACACGCTTTCCGATCGTGCCGGGCATGATCGCGACGGTGGACATCCAGACCGGCACCAAGACCGTCTGGCAATACCTGATCAAGCCCTTCAACCGGGCGCGGGAGGCATTGCGCGAAAGGTAAACCGGCCGTCCGCGAGCAGCGGGCGGTCCACACAACAGAAACGAAAACCAGGATGAGGCAGAAAATGACAGTAATTTCCAGATTCAAGGGATGGCGTGTCGCCATGTTGGGGCTCGTACTGCTTGCCGGCTGCATGACCACGACCCCGACCACCACCGGGAACGGGCCGGTAGACCGGCTGAACATGGTTGATCCACACCGCCATTTCCCACACGCCTACCGCGACTATCCGAGCATGGACGAGCGTTTCGCGCGCAACGGAACGTGGCACAGCGTCCGCGATGCACAGCGGCTTGCGCTGGGGCAGAACAAGGCTGCCGTGGTGCGCGCGATCGGCCACCCCAAGTGGAAGACCAAAGACGGCAACTGGACCTACGACCTCCACCTGCCGCTGGACCGCAACAACCGGCTGGTCTGCCAGTTCCGGGTCTACTTCGATGAAAACGAGCGCGTGCAGGGCACGCTGTGGCGGCGTCCGCAATGCGCCGAGCTCGCAACGGGACAGCTGAAGTGAAACGCAACACAGTCTCTTCGCTGACTGTGGCTCTCGTGCTGCTGGCAGGGTGCGGCCTGCCACTCGTCGATCCTGACGGCACGGAAGCGGCGCTTGCCGAGCAGGCAGCGGCGCTCAGGGAGCTGTCGCCCAGCGGAGGGAACGATGTGGTCAGCATGGCGCACAACAGCCTGTTGCTTGATCCGGGGGTGCGCGAGGCGGCAAGCCTCGTTGCAGCCAGCGCCGACGAGATTCGCATCAAGCGCGCCGCGCTTTTCCCGAGTCTCGGGCTGTCGATCGACGGCGGTTTCGGCGAGGCGAGCCACGGCGACCCGGCGTTGCGGCTGACCGCGCGCCAGCTCCTGCTGGACTTCGGCGATACGCAGCGCGCCGCGACAGAAGCCGATTTCGACATGCAAATCAACTATCTGGAGTTCCAGAGCGCGGTTGACGAAACGCTTGTCAAGGCTCTGGACGCCTATAGCGACGTGGCGGTGCAGCGCCGTATGGTCAATGTGCGCAAACAGCAGCTTGCCGCGATGCGCGAGTTGCAGACCCTCGTGACGCGCCGCCATGAACAGGGGGCGACCTCGAATCTCGATGTTCTGGAGACGCGCAAGCGGGTCGAGGCGACCCGTTTCCTCCTGCATGACGCCGAGATCATGCTGGCCGAAGCGGAAGACCGGATTGCCCGGCTGAGCGGGAAGGTCAGCGGCGGCGTTCTGCCCAGGACACTCTCGCAAAGCTGCCGCCCTGCGGCGGGCAGCCCGGAGGTTCTGATTGCGCAACTGAAACTGGCAAAGGCTCTGGTCACGCAGGAACGGGCCGAGGGCGCGCGCTGGCCGCGGGTCTACATCGCGCCCTTCGCGCGGACCCGGTTCAGCGATCAGGACGTCAGCGTGGGTCTGAATTTCGAGGTCGATTCGAACCTGTTCCAGGGCGGTGCCACCAGCGCGCGTGCGAACGCGGCGAAGACCCGTGTCGACGGTGCGCGCGCCGGTGTCGAGGCCGCGCAGCGGGATGCCGATCTCGACAAGCTCCAGCTCGAACGAGACCTCAAGGCCGCAAA